>Ga0247841_10003630_pt1 | contig 28067 bp, 21 predicted proteins | sample LaCruzMarch2015__2_FD_192410 | JGI IMG/M metagenome (GOLD analysis project Ga0247841, IMG submission 192410) | Freshwater microbial communities from meromictic Lake La Cruz, Castile-La Mancha, Spain - LaCruzMarch2015_18m | ecosystem: Environmental > Aquatic > Freshwater > Lake | place: Spain... | reverse complement strand
TGGGCATTATGTAAAGTAAATACTTATGTAAAGTAAATTAGTTAACATGTTCATATTTAGAGGCTAATCATGAGATTACTTTACATAATATTTTCCCCTGTTTGAGTAAAAATATCCCCTCAGCTAAATTACCAACCAATTAATTGAAGATGATTCCGGTTGAATTTTCCGGGAATAATCCTTTTATTTCCGGATTTATTCACATTTAAAATTAATTGGTATTATGAACAAGCAAAACAAGGAATTCAACGAATTGGTTTCTAATGCGCTTTCCTATCTTGAAAATCAATTGTTTTATGCATTGAACACTGTTGACGATTACAGAAGGGTGTGGAAGCAAATAAGAAATTTCATGGCATTAACTGGGATTAAGCACTATACCCCAGATGTTGGAACAAAAGTCATTAAGCATAAGTTTAATGATCGAAGTGTAGAGGAACTGTCGCAATATGAAAGATGGTTTATTAAAAGCATTTTAATGTTGTCGGAATTTCAGGAGACATGCCATATAAAGATACAACCCCGCCCTCGTAAAAAGCCGATTATTTTTAGCGGGCCGATAGGTGAAATCATTTCAGATTTTCTTGACTATAAAAGAGTCGAAGAAAGATTGTCGATCATTAGTATACACTGCTATCAACGTAATCTTTCCAGATTCCTGAACTTTTGCAATGAAAAAAATATTTGTTTCATTAAAGAAATCGACCTGGTTGTTATTCTTCGCTTCCTAAACGAACTGGGTTACAGGAAAGAAACCCCTGTTTCTATTGTAATTTCAGCGCTACGTGGTTTTATGAAGTATGCGTTTGATGAAAAACTTTTAGCTACGGACTATTCCCAGAAGATTCCCAGATACAAATCTGTTATTCAACCGAAACTACCTTCAACTTACGCCAGGGAAGAAATAGAAAAGCTGATTTCGACAGTTGAACGGAGCAGCCCGATTGGAAAACGGAATTATGCTATAATTCTTATGGCTGCAAGACTTGGCCTCAGAGTCTCGGACATCTCTAATTTGAAGTTTGAAAACCTGCATTGGAAAACCAGCACAATTGAACTAGAGCAATTTAAGACGGGGAAGGATTTAGTACTTCCATTGTTGCCTGATGTAGGGAATGCAATCATTGATTATTTAAGATATGGTCGTCCAAAATCAGCGGAACCGTATGTATTATTAACGGAAAGGCCACCCTACGGACATTTTACCACAAGCAATGTGGTTACGCATGTTGTTCAGCGAGCATTTATAAATGCCGGGATTAACATCAAAGGTAAAAGATTTGGGCCTCATTCCCTGCGCCATAGTCTGGGATTCAGGATGCTCGAACAAAGCACGATACTTCCAGTAATTTCGGAAGTCCTTGGACATGAAAGCACAAAGTCCACCAGGTATTATCTACGGATCGACCTCAAATCAATGAGGCAATGCATGCTTGATGTTTCCCCGGTACCAACTGATTTTTATGAGCAGAAAGGAGGTGTTTTTTATGAATAACGGTCATAGCAGTATTTACGGCTTGCATATAAAGCAATTTATTGAGATGAAAAGATCGTTTGGCTATAAGTATCAAACAGGCGCTATCATCTTGTACCAAATTGATACTCTGGCAGCAGAAAGAGTGGAAATATCCGTAGGAATAACAAAAGAATTTGCAGAGGTGTGGGGCAAGAAAAAATTCTATGAATCTGATTCTTATCAATATAGTAGGATCGGCTTTCTTGCACAATTTTCTTCATACTTAGGTGATTTGGGAATCCAGTCATATATCCCGAAATTACCACCTTTCCCACAAAGTACATTCATCCCATATATTTATTCGCAAAAAGAGATTAAAGCCCTGTTTAAAGCCTGTGATGAATTAAGACTAAGTTGTGTACAACTGGATTCAGGTTTGTTTTGTATGCCTGCTCTGATCAGGCTCTTGTACAGCACAGGTTTGCGTATAGGTGAAGCTTTGGCAATGAAAATGGAGGACGTTAACCTGGATGAAAACTATTTACGCGTGAGGGATTCCAAGAATGGAAAGGAGCGTATAATCCCAATTTCTGACTCACTGGCATCTGTATGTAAAGAATATGCAAGATACCTGGACCAACTTCCTCTGGGAAAAAGAAAATCCGGATACTTTTTTGTCAAACTTGATGGAAGTAAATGTGGCCAATCCGTAAGGAGTTGGTTTAGAAAATGTCTTGATAAAGCAGCGATACCATATGCTGGGAGATGGCATGGTCCACGCATTCACGATCTCAGGCATACATTCGCCGTTACCTCGCTTGCAAACATGGCTGAGTCCGGCATTGATCTTTATGCTTCGCTGCCGATACTCTCTAATTATTTGGGACACCAATCTCTTCAATCAACAGAGCATTATGTCCGGTTAACCGCAAATATGTATCCGAATTTGATTAAAGATGTAGATATGATATGTTTAGACGTATTTCCTAAATTCAGAAATTATGAAGCCGACTGATTTTTCAAACTATATATCCGATTTTATTTCAAGGTATTTGCCCAATGAAAAAGGGGCAAGTGTCAATACGATTACTTCTTACCGGGATACATTTGTTTTGCTTCTGAATTTCACCGAAAAGGTGAAACAGGTGAAAATTGAAAAACTGACCCTTGAGAAAATTACGAAAGACATCATCATAGAATTTCTTGATTGGATCCAAAAGGAAAGAAAATGCAGTAACTCAACGCGAAATGCACGCCTGGCAGCAATTCATTCTTTTTACAAGTATCTGCAATATGAATCTTTAGATTACTTGCATGAATGCCAGAAGATCCTATCAATCAGATTTAAGAAAACCAAAAAGGAGAGCATGACCTATTTGACAATCGAGGGAATAAAATTGCTTTTGCAGCAACCCGATACAACGAATTCAAAAGGAAGGCGCGACTTAACGCTTCTTTCCCTGATGTATGATACCGGGGCAAGGGTGCAGGAAACGATTGATTTAACGCCCTCAATGCTACGCCTTAATAAGCCACCTACAATTAAGATTGTCGGCAAAGGCAATAAAGCACGGCTGGTTCCGATGTTGGATGCACAAATTGAGCATCTTAAAAACTATCTGAAGGAGAACCGGTTGAGCGAACCATTCGCCAATATGTATCCTCTGTTCTTTAACAGCAGAAAAGAAAAACTTACCCGTGCCGGCATCAATCACATTATTCAGAAGTATATAATAACGGCAAGAAAAGAGAATGAAATGATCATTCCCGAAAACATCAGCTGCCACTCCCTACGACATTCAAAAGCAATGCATTTACTTCAGGCCGGAGTCAATTTGGTATATATCCGTGATATTCTGGGCCATGTATCCATTCAAACCACCGAGATTTATGCCAGGGCGGACTCCAAACAGAAACGCGAAGCCTTGGAAAAAGCCTACGTGAATGTCAACCCGAACGAAGAACCTATTTGGACAAAAGACGAGACTTTGGTTACCTGGCTGAAGAAATTCTAAAAATATTATGTAAAGTAATTTCAAGTTTAACCTCTAATTATGAATATGTTAACTGATTTACTTTACATAAGTATTTACTTTACATAATGACCCAGGATGATGCTTGTGGCATGCTGGGCAAGGCAGATTTGAAAGATTTTCTTCGGATCAACAACGGTCCCGGAGATGCCTCCTTCAGAAATCCGAACCTTTTTGATGATCCGGTTCGCTTTGTTCAGTAGCAGGATCCAGAACTCTTCATGTGGCAGGTCGCCGATCAAAGCTTTGAAGATCTCAAAAGCATCGGTGCTTTTTGAGATTTTATCCTTGAGGATCACTTCAGATTCGTTTCTACGACGGGCAAGGGCAAACATGGCGCAGATCTTCACTGCCCGTTTCTGGCCGATGCCCTTGATCATCTGCAAATCGGACACACTGACCTTCCAGAGCTCGCATAAGCTGTTACCGCAACGGGAAAGCAGGTTACGGGCAATCTCAAGGGAGTTTTCTCCGGAAATGCCGCTGCCGATTATAATGCTCAGGAGTTCAGCGTCTGAAAGACTTCCGGAACCTTTCATCAGCAGCTTTTCGCTGGGGAGGTCATCTTCAGCCCAGAGGCGCATCGGAATTCTGTTTTCATAGCGTTCGCCATTCTCCATGGCGAAATCGGGAGTTGTGTGAAGTTTTTTCATAGGATGATTGGTTTTTAGATCAGCCGGCTGGCCGATGGTGAGTAATTGAAATTTGCCTCGGACAGAATGCGGAGTGAAAATTTTCAGCAAACATTCAGGTCATGATTATTCCGTAGGAAAAATCTGAATGAACCTGAGAGGCGACGGTTCCGTAAGGAGGTCGTGTTTAGCGCCAAACATTTTCACAAGCATAACTTTGCGGATTTCATTGCCTCATCGTGCGGAGGGAGGATTCTATTACTGTTGCGAGCATAAAAAAAGCAGTCCCGGATTTCCGAGACTGCCCTGTATGTTGTTATTTGCTTTTCTTTGAGAAGAGCGCCTGGAACTCTTTCAGTTCCCAGTCAAACTTCAGTGGATCTGAATCAATGAGATCTTGTGTGTAGCCTTCGTAGTAAATCTGATCCATCATTTCGGTGAAGATTTCAACGATTGACTGTTCTTTCATGGTAGCGGCGTAAGTTTTCATAAGGCATTTGTTTTAAGTTAGTAATGAAATTTTATTACGCCAAAGGCATCTACCGAGAAGAATAAATAATGTCAACGGGTGTATGTCTGATTTCCCAGGATTTTTGGCTGCAGGCGTAAAAAATCCGTAAGGACAAATCTGAACACAATGAAATCGACAATTCCGTAAGGAGGTCGCCCTTGACAGTTTTAAGCTGTACCAGGCCTGACGGTACTTTTGAAGCGAATTATTCGGAGGTAACTTTGTAGCAAAATTTCGAGCTAAACCGTGCGGTGGGCCAATGGGTTTCTTTTTTGGTACTTGTTGCTTTGCCCCTGGCTGTCAAAGAAAAAAGTACTCCGACTGGCCGAAAAATGAAGTGCAATTTCACTTAGGAACCTAACCAATGAGTCTATAAAAACTCAATATTGACGGGCTTTTCGAATGTGAAAAGGAAAGTAGGCACGATGATTTCTTTTGCTTCTCTTTCTTTGTCATCAACATTCAAAGAAAAGAAGTCCGATTTTGGTTTTACTTGTAAAATTTCGTTAGTTATTCATATTTAACGCTTTAGCCGTTTGAATACCCCCGAAATTTTACTTGTACCTCACGGAGTGCCCGCCACGCCCTATCGGGAAATGCAATTGCACAAAGACCTTTTTAGGGATATATGAATTGATAATCAATATTTTAGATTGGGGATAGGGGTGTGAAGGAAGGAGGTTTGTTCCCCCAAGAAGATGGTTCTTTTGCTTCGTTTCTTGACATCCTCACCAAGAAAAGAAGTCCGGTGAATTTACGAGTAACAAAAAAAATTTGTCATCTTATTGATATTTAGAATTATAAAGGTGTAAATGCACATTTATAATGTCAAAATATCCACAGAGTGCACGCCCCGCCCTATCGAAAATTACAATTGCAGTGAGGCATTTTTTAGGGATATATGAATTGATGCTATATATGTTAATTGTCCCATAAAATCAGAAAGGAATGAGAGAAGCTCCCCTGTGCAAGACAGGATGCAATATCATCACCTTGATCCCCTATTGGGAATCTGTGTATAGATCTTTTGTGGGTTCACCAGCAGATAAAAGTATGTCCTTGTAATCTGCAATAGGTGAAGCATCGATCAAGGCAACCACGTTTTTGTGCAACTTCAACAGCGCATTCTGGGCTTTTTGGTCAATGAGCTTGAAATATTCTGATTTGAGAAAAGTGTAGTCGACCGAAAGTAGTTGAGCCGGGGGTTGGATCTTCGAAGGGTCAGGTAAGTCTGCATCGTCTCTATCAAGATTATTTGCCTTTATAATTCTGTTAAGAAATGCATTGACCGCATTAAAATCATTCATTATTTCTGCTTTCCGGAGGGATTCTATCGCCCATTCCGTTACCATATTCCGAATAAACTGCCGGTCCATGCCGCTGATGGGACCGAAACACCGGGTGCAATTGTGGACATCCCGGTAAGCCTGCATTTTAGAAATCCCGAAATATTTCATGAGCATCCTGACCACATCCCGCTCAACACCATTCTGGTTGATCAGCATGGAATAAGCAGTTTCCCATCGGATACGGACTTGATTATCATGCTCGGATAATTTGTCTGTATTATCTGACAGATAATACAATTTGATCCGTTCCAGTGTTTTCTCTGAACCCAGGTTTCTCATTGGTCTTCAAATGTTTAATATTACACGAATAGAATTGTCGAAAAAATAATTTTCAGGTATTTTGATTTACCGATTTACCAGACTGATAAGCACTTGATATTTAGTTATATAAACGTATAATTGTTGGTAAAAGTGGTAAATTTACCATCCATTTACTATTGATTTACTTTTAATTTACTTAGATACATAAGGGTTTTAGCATAATAGTAAACCCGGTAAACGATTTTCATGAAAATTTAAATTTTCGATTCCATGAACTCACGGGTCACTATGTAATACTTTCCGGTGGTTTTGGTCAGAATAATTTTAGAAACCATCATGTGCTCCCCTTCATCATACTCGTCTCTAATAGATGGAAAATCATACTTATTATTCTTTGACTGAGGAAGTTTCCATTCCTCTTTAAGGATATACCCGATCTGGGTAGCCAGACCGGTAATTTGCCTGAGCGATTTTTCAAGTTCCTGCGCAAGTCTTACCGGAGTCACATGAATCTCATTTTTTATAGATTCAAAAGCGAAAATATCTCCAAACCATCGTAGCAATTCTTTTTGAATGATACTTCGGGTGTTAACCCTGATTTTGGTTAGCGCATCTGTCTCATAGACCTTAGGATCAAACCACAGCCGGCTTTTCTTAGGATAGACCAATTGTCGATTATTTAAGAAGAAAAGGAATGCCGGGATTTCTTCATCCAAACGGTCCATCAACTCCGGAATGAAATCCGCCGGAGTCAGTCCCGGCACCTTCACTACAAAGAACCGGTTGTCATCTTCATCCATTTTGATGAAATTATCTTCTGTGTTGCTTGACAGGATCAGCTTCCCGAAGAAATCCATACGGATAGTATCCCTGCCTTTGGCCTCCATGTTGATGGAATCGGCAGTGGTAAGCCGTTTGATCTTCTCCTTGATGATGGTTTTATCGATGAATGACTCGTCGATGCAAACGATCAGCTTGCTTGCATAGAGGGAATTGAAGTTGGGGCTGAATTCCTCGTTCCCCAGGATGATCGCATTCCGGCCGAAAATTAAGTAAAGCCACTTCATAAAGGACGATTTGCCCGTCTCCTGTATTTTTGAGACCAGGCAGATGACCGGCAGGTTCTGAGTAGGATTTTCGTACAGAATCTTCAGGTAGTCAAGAACAATCTCTGTTTTATCCTGAAACATTCGGGTAAGGAATCTAAGGGTGATGGTCACATCGCCCGGCGCCGGAGCAAATTTCATCTCCTCGTAAAGATTATAATAGGTATCGCCTTTATGAACGTGTTCTTTCAGGTAGGTCTCTGAATTATCCGGGATATTTACAAAAGCCACATATTTCTTTATATATCTGAATATATCCTTTCCGAAGTCCCCCATAATTGCACCTTTTTTCCAGAGCTGCTGCACAGGTGTGCTTTGTTTCCGGGCATTCAGAATATGACTCAGCCGGTAGTAATCCGTTGCGACCCGGATGTACTTCCCGGACTCACGAATGAGGATCGAGTTCAGATCATCAGGATGGTCCTTTTCGGAGGCCCCATCCCGTATTTCTTGCAAAACCTTGTTAGGATAAGACGGGCTTTTAGTTTTATGTAGCAATATTTGGTCATTATTCATATCTTTGTACTTGAGAGTTAAGATTTTAATTAATCATTTCACAGATTAAGATAAAAGCCCGTTGCTGCGGGCTTTTATTATGTTAACTGAATTGAGTGTATCACTCATCAGATTTTGTTTCTTTAAGGTGGTTCAACTGCTGATCATTCTTCGCCAGGTATTCATCGACCCTTTTAATAGTTTCTTCATAGTCCCCCTGGATCTTCAACCCACGAATGATCTCATATTTTTGAAGCTTTGAAGAAAGTTCAATATTCCAATCTCGTAACCATCTATTCTCTGATTCAAGGATCTGGTTTTTACGAAGTATCCATTTGAGATCGTTGAAATAATCCCAGGCGAACTTCATCACATCAACCACACGGGCCCAGAACAGGAAAGATTCGGTCTCGCCGGTTTTGGCTTTCTGCTTGATAAGAATGGCATTGACTTCTGCAATTTTATCCAGCAACATTTCCGGCGCAGATTCATAGAAACTATGGGTAATTTTTGGTGTCTCCTTTTTCACTGAAGGTTCTATTGAGTCAAGCATAATAAAGGATTGGAGCGTAGCAGGTTGTCAAGTATTCCGCCGAAATTGCTTTTTCCATCTGAACGACCAGGTGATTGGTCATCCTCTGAATTAATCCAAGGACGTCTGCCAAATCTTCCGAGGATCTCGTTGTTATAGGTGCACTTTGAATTTTTATGGCCAGATCAATGCATTCCTTCATCTTATTTCCATGCCGGTGAATTGCCTTATAATTTTCGATAATATCCATTGATACAATTTTAAAGGTTCAGGAAAAAATACCTAGATCATTAGGAGAATTACATTACGGAGTTCTTCATCGCCTCAAGAACCTCCGATTTTTTAAAGAGAACTTTCCGTCCATGCTGATAAAAAGGAATTTTCCTGGCTTTCTTCCAGGAAATAAGTGTAGGCAGAGATACTCTCAGGAACCTGGCAGCCTCCCTTTGCGATAAATAGACTTCGTCGGGATCTTTCTTCTCGGGTTTCCCGGAAGGTTTCTTTGATGCTTCCCATTCGTTGAGCGCTTCAAAGAATTCATTTTTGTCTTTAATGATCATGAAGATATTTTCCATCGGATTAAATTGGTTAAGTTTCCGGCAAAAATATTCCCGATCCAAAGTGAAACAAAGGACAACGGGAGAAACTGTAATGGATTGGAATTAAGTGAAATAGAAAATGGTTAAACGGGCTGAATTTTCCATGAATATTCTCGTTACTAGAGATTAGTAACCTGCGCCAGGGACAGTTTGTGGCAAAATATTTTTTTGCCGCATATTCATTATCTGCAATTTATGTCTGGAAACACCGCAATCAGGTTCTCGGATTGAGAAAAAATGAAGCAGAAAAATGTGATCTTTCCCAGGGACATTCAGGGGACATTCCAGTGACAAAAGGTGGTTAAATTTTTTCTGACTGAAATTTAAGGAGTTGAAAGAACCGCGAATCAGAATATGATTTTCCAGATCAAATTAGCCTTTCCTGAAGAAGATCTCTCCATTGAATGAATCCCTTATGCTCGTCGGAGTAATCATGTAGAATCCGGCTGAAGTTTATAGGTTGAGATTCAAGAAAGGCCTGTCTCCCCTCATTTCGGATCAGGGATAACTGCTGGTCGATTCTTTTTAATTGATCCCGGAGTTCCTGTCTGTTCTTTCCAACATGCCAGATATATGTGGCCTCCCTGGTATCAAGGGTTTCAAGCACAATGTGATACTGTTCATCGCCTGAAAGCAGAAATACAAAGGAAAAGGGATTCAATACAAACCGGATCTTGAGGATGTTGCTCTGGTGTTTTTCGGCCAGGTATCTCAACTGCCGGTAATGAATAACATCTTTATGTTTCAGGAGATCATCCAGAAGTTTTTCCCCGCTTTCATATAAAGAATGCATTCCTTCATCCTGCGATTGCAGCTGATCAATATCCATAAGGTTCCTTCCGGGTGGTTGTTTTTTAGCGTTGCCAAAAAAAGTCCTGGATACAAACCTGAACCTGGCTATCTCAATGATCTCTTCATTGATCTTATCAAGATCAGGTGAGGTGGCCATTTGTGAGACTAGATTTACTCCCTGAAACTCTGCCTGTAAATCAATTGTGACGGTTTTCTTTTTAAGGATCTTCGAGAAATAAGCCTTTAAAACCTCAAATTCCGGCCGGATATGTTCATTCTCGATTTCAAATTCGAGTGACTGACCAATCCCCGACGGCTGGTACCTAAAAGAGATGGATCCATACCTGAAATCAAGATCATCGAAAGAAACACTGATTCTTTCTTTGATTAAAATTGAATCTGGTGAAGAAGGAGCTATTTCAGTCTCAGGCTCATCAAATAAAGTCGCCTCCTTTTCCAGCTTCCGGTACCAGACATTCCTCTTCAGGAACATTTTATTGAGGTAATCGATACGGATATCCCTGTAATCATAGATAACAGGACTAATCTCTGACCGCTGAACCCTTCCAATGTACTGGATCAATTTTCCTTTGAAGGAAAAAGGATAGACAAGAAACAACCGGTCAACGTTTTGAATATCCACACCCTCACCGAAGAATTGTCCCGTTGTTATCACCGCCTGAAAACTTCCTTCCCTGATCAGTTTCGATTTCAGAATCCGGTCTTTTTCATTGTCATCTCCCGATAGGGTGATCGTTTCAAAAGATTGTTTTAAAAATTGATTAAGCGTGTCAATATGCTCTTTTCTTTCGGTAAGAATTATAACCTTTTTCCCGGAGTTCAGTTCTGCAATAACATCCTTCAGGATAAGCCGGTTTCTCGCCGAGTCATGGACTAAAACCTTTGACAATGTTTCAAACCTGTCGATTTTAGGGTTGAAAGGGATATCAAGCTCCGTATTCCTGATGATGATCTTTGCAGGTCGATACGAAGAGATTTCCGGTGCTTTGATTTCAGAAATTATTTCTCCCAGGTGAATAAAAATCAACTTCCCGTCATTGTATTTACGAAAAGGGGTTGCCGTCAGTCCATAAAGGTAATAGGATGATAGTTTGCCGATTGTATCCCTGTATGTCTCGGCTGGAATATGATGACACTCATCGACGATGATGGTGCCGAATTGGTTTAAGGGAAGTTTGTTATCCTTTACAATCTTTGATAAACTCTGGATCAGGGCGATGGTGATCCCATGACCGGCCAGGATTCTGCCCTGGCTAATTCTCCCAATTTCATTTTTAGGGATGCCCAGGAACGATTCAATTCTTTCGATCCACTGATCGGCCAATTGTTTCCTGTGAACAATGATCAGCGCCGGTTGTCGCTTATCTGCAATGATCTTTAAGCCGATTACCGTTTTGCCGGTTCCCGGTGGTGCCACGATGACTCCCATATCTTTCCTAGATGAGGCTTCGATCGCGGATTTCTGATAATCCCTGAACTGAACTTCCATGGTGAATGAAACAGGATCGGCTTTTTCCCGCTTGTCCACCAATGAATACTCGATATTGTTATCCCTGCAAAAACGGATCAGCCGGCCAGCCATCCCTTTTGGAATGATAATACAGTCATCAAACTCTTCGATAAACTTGAAATATTGTTCTGTTCCCCAGGTATTTTTCCCGAGTTTCTTTTTAACGATATATTCGCTGCTCGGGAAGTTAAGCTCTTCTTTCAGAAAATTTATCAATGGCAACGTCAATCCACTTCTGGTCAGCTTTATAGAATTCTTAAGTACAATGATAAGTTTCCCGGTCCCAGGGTACGGAAGAGTTTCATCTCTGGCTGATGAATGGGTTATCTGAGAATAAAGTTGATCCAATCTTGTCAAGGGAATCCTTTTTATTTCCTCAAGGAATCTCCATTGATCCTGGTACGGTACATATGTTTCAGGGCTGATAAAGCAATTATTACTCTGCTCCACACAGAGCTTATTCAATGGTAAAGCGATAAGATTACCAAAACCTTTTCCGGACAGGTAGTCCTGGTTTGGGAACACCCGGTCGAAGCTTGAATTCTTATCAAAGGCAGAAATGAGACCGATCTGTTCCATTAACTGAAACATGATCTTCCTGCTTTTTACGGCAGGATAAGGTTGCTCGAAGAATAACCAGACGTGCCCACCCTTACCGGATCTTGATCTTTCTAGGGAAGCGGATAAACCGTTTTTTTCACAAATCTGCATTAACCGCTGGCAATCCTCAATCCAATCAGCTCTGTCAAAATCTGCAGCAATAAACCACGAAGTATTATCCTTCAGCAAGGGATAAATACCAATGAAATGTTCCCCGTTAAGGTGCTTTTCGATCTGGTTATTGGTAAGTATGCTGAGTGTTTTGTTTTGGAAGGTTTGGAGGGTTCCTCCTTTCATCTTATGCAGGCGGAACTGATAAGGATCATAATCATAACTTGGGAAGTATGTGGCTTTTCCATTCCTTTCTAATCGAACGGCAAACAGATCTTCCCTGCCACGGAAAAGAGATTTGTAAAGATCAATGTTCCCCGACAACATTATGGTTTTTCAATCACTTTCCAATAACCTTCTTTTCGCGATCCAATTCTTTCTATTTTTCCCTCTTGCTTTAGTTTAGCCAGATTCCATTCAACCCCCCTTCGGCTAAGTCCGGTTATATTTTGCAAGTCTTTGGCTGTAATGTTTGGATTGCCTTTGATTTGTGATAGAATTTCTTCCACAGTGACTTCCCCGGCCTTATCCACAGTCTTATCCACAGTCTTATCCACAGTCTTATCCACAGTCCCGCTTTCTTGATGGAGTTTGAAAAAGATGACCCGAAAACTCATACCGGGCTCTTTCCAGTCAAATCCAATTTCCGGGTATTTCTTTAGTTCATCAGCAATAAGCTTTAATCCATTGCCCCATTGTTCGATTATCCCCAGTCTTTTGAAAATGGGGGCTAATATTTTATTACGGATATTGGATTGTCCGGACAGCATATCCGTGAAATCGATGGTCGGGGGAAGCTTCCCTGGGCTCGATATCTCAATTTTATCGTCAAATACGGCAACTTTAATATCCATTCCACCTAAGGAATAGTCCCTGTGAATAACAGCATTCCGAATTGCCTCACGAATTGCTATAACCGGGTATTCCCAGCGATCGTTACGATAGACACCAGTATAGTCTGTTGTCCCTTGAGATATGTGGCGTAACACGAACTGATATGCTTCTTCTGGTTGGGTAAGAATACTGCTGTCAAAAGATTTTTGATCAATAAAGTTACCTGGCTCTATCCCTTTGAAACGGGCACATTCAATTTTAGAATAAGGGAACTGTTTCCTTTTAATTTCGTCTTCCGAAAGCAATATCAATGCGTTAGTAGGATAAAATAACCCGCGGGATTGCTTGATAAGCTCAAGTTTTTTAAGTACCTCAGCGTTTAATGGTTCTCCTGTTTTTTCAAGAAAATTAGCCTCAAATAATGGAAATTCAAGAACATCAGCTGTTTTTTCATATGAAATTTCACCGTCGAAGGAAATATTATGGTGTTGGCGTTTGAGTTCAGCAATAATGTCTGGGGATGCCTGACGATTCGAAGAACCCACACGGATGTAGGTTCCTTCTTCAACCCCCTTCCTTTTAATGAAATAAGGAGGATCATTCCCCTTGAAAATTTGAACTTTTATTATGTATTTTCCATCAAGATTTATAAAATTGACCTCAGGATGTATGATCGGATGACATTGATCATGGATGATGTTTGTAATCTTCTCTTCAATCGCAATAAGCTTCGGCTCTTCAACTCCAATAACTTCACGGGGATTGTTTTTAATACCAAGGTAAAATTCTCCGCCAGCATCATTGGCAAAAGCAACAATTGTTCTTGCAAGTTCAGCGTGGGAGGGTAATTGTTCCTTGAACTCAAGGCGTCGCCCTTCTGGTTGTGCTATTATTTCTTGTATTTTGTTCATTTCAAGTAATTAGAGTTCAAATGTATAAAATACCAATAAATGTTGTTTAATTACAAGTGTATTTAAAGAATGCACTTGGGTCATATATCTGGTTCAACGGTGATATTGGCAAGAATATTCCAATCGTTATCAATTCGCAGATCCTTGGCTTTGGGCCCTTTTGTGCTTAATAACAATGGAAAGGATTTTGTATCATAAAGAAATTTTTTCAAGGGCTTGACCAGATCAGATTTCTGCGATACTTTTTCCAATAAGAAGCCCAGGCGCTGAACAACGGATATAATATTGTATGATTTTGAACAATCCCGGAGTGCATTTGGCTTGATCTGTTCAGATAATTCCTGTAAAACAGTTGAGACCCTATTGAGGCCCCCAACATGATCCTGGTAGAATACCAAATCTAAAGCCGTTAACTCCGGAGAAGAGATTTTCAGATATCCTGCCTCCGTTTTTTGATCAATGACAAACCGGTTGTCCCAGTTCTGTTTCTTATAAAAGTTAAATTTTATCGAATGACTGGTAATCGGGCGAATAGTCGGAGGAACCGTAATTATAAAATGTTCCTGAGGCTGCTGGTGCCCTGCCCCAAAATATGATGCAGCATTAAGCAGACCTACATAATAATCCCGGTCAATGAAGTTCATCAGATCCGGGATAAAGAATGACGGGGGTATAATTCCTGTGGCACTGTATTCAGGTGGAACAATTACGTAAAACTCTTTTCGCACCTGAGCTATTTTTTCTTTTTTTCTAAGCCGATTAACGGATTGTCTTATTGCTTCAGGTGAGTGCCGAAATTGATTTTTTGCGTCACTCAATGTAAAAGAATACTTTCCATTGGAACGTAGTTCATCTATCCAGTGTTCCAAATAATTATAATTCTGCATTTTTCTTTTACGTTCTTTAAGTGATCGGGAGCGAAACGTATTACAATGTGATACGTTTCGCTCTTACAAACTTAATAAACATTTTAACATCAATCATGAGCAAACAACTGTTTATAAACAATTTTACGATTTCATTAGTTCTTTTTCTTTGGGGCTTTGCTGGATTTTTTTCCCATCATTGGAATACTATCCCAGGTCCTCTCCATTTCCAGCTTCTTAAACTCTTCAGAGATCTTCACGTACTTGTTAAAGACACTGTCTTTTTTATGGCCGGTGATCTCCTTGATGGTCTTAGTATTCATCCCCAGCATGATGCTGTTGGTGATGAATGTCTTCCGGGCAGTGTGGTTGGTGATCAGTTTATACTTGGGCTCTGAATGTTCCCGGGCTTTACCTCCTGAATAGTCGACATAGTTGACCAGGTCTTTGATCCCCGCTTCTTCGCAGCACTCCTTTATGTGATCGTTGATCTTTTGCGCCGAGAGCTTTGGCAGGGGTCTATCCTCCTGATGTTCATACCGGGCAAGGATGGTCCTGGCATATTGATTCAAGGGGATGACCTCGGTTTTGTGCGTTTTAACAATGGTTTTAAATATCTGGCCATCCCGTATATGCTCCCTTTTCAGATTTTGGAGATCCGAGACACGCATACCGGTAAAGCACATGAAGCAGAAAAGATCCCTGGCCCTGCTCCGTTTGTAAGAGGTGAACTGGAAATTATAGAGAGTCATCAGTTCATCCATTGTAAGGTATATGACGTCCTTATCCCGTTCTGTAGCCTTGAAATCTTTATAGGTGAGGTCTTTCACATAGCCTCTTTTATGGCACCAGGTCAGGAACGCCTTCAGGGAGCTGATGATCTTGGCGAAATAGTTATCCTTGGCTTTCCTGTTGATAAAGGCATAGGTTCTCAGGTTGTCGAAAAACTTATGGTTAATGGAATGAAGGTCGACCTTGTACTTTGTATCCTTTTCAAAATCCTGTAAGAAGTATTTAAAGGTCCCGTAGCATACTATGGTCCTGTTAGCCCTTATTGCTTTACTGCTTTCGATGTATTCGTCCAAAACATCAAAGAAAGACCCTTTGGTTTTTCTTTGCTTGCCGGCCGGATTGATGATGGCATTTTTAAGGTAGGCGTCCGTGATAGAAATCTCATCTCTCAACGCATCGTTTATGGCCATTTCCGCTTTTTCTTTCAGCAGGCTCAGCCGTTCATTAATGGCAATGTAGTTGTTATCGGGCTCATCTTCTCGTTGCTTTAATACTTTCTCGTTAAGCTGGCTCCAGTGCTTGGGTTTCACTACGTGGCCAACAAAAATGATAGTCCGGATATACTGATGAGTTATCCGCATAATGATGGGTTGCTGACCTTTTTTATTAACTTTGCCTGATTGAAGGTAGAAATGAATGTTGGCCATATTCCGGAAATGCTAGACAAATGCGAAAATACGAAAAAAAACTGGGTACCCAAATCGGGTACCCAAAAAATTCAGAAAATAGAGAAAAATAGGGTTAATTTAGAAATATTCAAAATAATAAAGTGCTGATAAACAATTGATACAGAAAATTATAGTTAAATAAAGTAAAATATCAAGTAAACCGGCTCCGGGTACTCTAAAAGCCCTCAAACCCCAGTGGAATGAGGGCTTTTATTTTTTCGGGTAATAAAATAGTAACAAAAAATTCAAAAATTACGTTAATCCTGCTATTATTCTGAACTGCACTCAAAATGCCACGTAACCCTTTCCCTCTCCAACCTGTCTTCTCGTTAAACAGTATTTTATGACACCGCAGATTCGCGCACTAATCCTTATGCGTAAAATTTTATTTCACATATAGTCATTTGCATATAAAAAGGCTATAATTATTGCGAACCTCGCGAATCTGATTAATTTTTCCCAGATTGATAAAACTCTGATTTGATTGAGAGAGGACCAGCTTCGTTTTATCGAACGAAATTTCTTAGCTGAAATATCATTGCAAATATTATGATTGTTTAGTGGACTGATATGCAATCATATAAGGCCATTGTTACTAATGCTGTTATGCTGATCTCCAGCAATGATTATATGATCAAGCAGTGAGATTCAGTAGGGAAGCACCTTCAGCAGATGAAAGACGATTTTATGCAACGTCCTGATGCTTGTATGCTAAAATCAAGACAACCTGCTTTACTAATCTTATACAAAACTGATTTATCAATCCTGCATTTGCCGTTCAGTTTCAAATAGGACCAGGATAATTTTCTGATAATGCAAGATGTCCTCAAAAGTCAAATCTCTTCCCTTATGGTCTTTCAGCCACTTCTGGGCTGGCTGGTAACCTCCAATATAGAAATCCCAGGCAAATGAGGGCACACCGTCAAAATGCTGCTGGTCGCTAATCCATAGCTGTATCTCCGCCCCTGTCTGGATGGTTCTCCAATGAGCGTTTTTTTCAATAAATTGAAACAAACTCGAAGTTTTCCGGTTTGCCTGGCGCCTGGCAATTCAAATTCTTCGCAGGATTACCTTGTAAAATGATCCGAAAATGTGAATGTATAAAATTTCTAATTTAGAATCATTCCAAAAGAAACTATTATCTTTGCCGGAGGGTTCATTATATTTATAAAGGTTATTGATATTCTTCATCAAATGAAAAGACATATATTATTTCTGATATCAGGGATCATTTGCACCTTGAGCCAGGCACAGATAAACCTGATCGGGACGGTGAACGGGGGAACCGGGGCTATGCAGATAGCTGAATGGCAGGTTTTCGATCCCTCAAGCCTCGTAGTTCATCCTACCAATCTTCAAAGCTATGTTTATGGATCTTCTGTCTATGATGCATGGAATGGGAACTATTACCTCACGGGTGAACTAACGAACTCTGGATTTGGGCTGTTTTCATTTAACAGCATGACAAAAGAGCAAGGATTCAACACCTTTTCCTCCTTCTCTAGTATTACAGAGATCGACATGGGCACTGCAAAGATTTACACTCTGACCATGGAAGGACCAGACACCATCCGGGTAAATGAATACGATATTGCCACCGGAAACACCATCCTGCTCGGAGTGGTCTCCGAACCGGGACTCCAGGGAATTATCACTGAAGCCACAGGCTTCGATTCGAACCATGGCATTCTTTATTATGTCGGTTTTTCAGGCAACAGTCAAAGACTTCTTTATGCTATTAATGTTCGTGATCAAATGTTCAACTATACCACCATTCCATTGACCACACCTTCATCTTATATCAGCCTGACCTGTATTAATTACGACAACCTGAATGATAAGCTTTACGGACTGATGACAACCTATGACAGCACGTGGGCATTCGGTGCAAATAGCGTTGCAGAAATCGATTACATCACTGGAAATGTTTCTGAACTTGGTGAACTAACCGGAATTACTGGCTATGTCGGGGGATCGTCCTCCTTCGACCAGTTAAGCGGTAGTTTCCTTCTCGTAGGAATTGATACATCGTCGTCCATTCAAATGATCGTATTCAACACATACAACAGTTCTTTTGTTACAGGATATATTCCTGATGGTGTATCGGAGATCGTCTGCGATAACTATGCCTATGCCCGGAGTGTATATACCTCAAGCGACGGTGATATTGCTTTACAGGGGCGACTGAAAGTATTCCCGATACCGGCAATGGATCAGCTTTCGGTTGAATTACCCTTTCAGGGTGAACTGCGTATCATCGACAGCCATGGACGGATCGTATTTTCACAAGCTACGAACGATTTACGTCCGGTGATCAGTCTTGCCGGCTTTCCTGCCGGTCTTTATATCATCGAAAGCCGGAATGCGGAGCAGATATCGCGGGCCCGATTTATCAAAGCGGAATAGGCAAAGTAATAATCGTGTTAGGGGTCAGTCGGTTTTTCATTTCCGTTTTTAAGCTGCTTTCTTGTATCTGTATTCCGGGGTTTTGTGATCAAATGCCTGGTGGGGCATTTCGGTATTGTAGAACCGGAAGTATTTCTGGATGGTGGTGTGGCTAGATCGTTACCAGTTACTAATAATACTCAAAAAAAACCTGTAACAAATAGGATATAAACTACTTCCACAAGATTCTTAATACATTTCCGGTCAGATATTTCATCAGAATAGTGTACGGGTCAAGTGCCAAACGTCATGTGCTATGTCCCAAATAATTGGCATATGACAGTTGGCACTTGGCGTTTGAGACCAGAAACTTGGCTTCTATGAATTTCAATGAGGTACAGTCATTCAAATTTGCCAGACTCGATTAAATCCGTTAAGTGGTAGTCTGAGAAAACTTCAATTCCTCCATAAAATCAACCACTTTGATGTAATCTGGAATGATTCTGAAGTTAGATAATTGGTCACTTAAGTGTACATACAAATCTTCTAAACACCTGGACCTTTGCGGGTTACATAGGTTTTTATTTTCGGTTGCGGTGTTGGTTGTGGTCACTTATTTTGGTACCCCTATCCCGGGTACTAAGTCGGATTCCTCGCTATTTTCTGCGGGGAATCTTTTTAGAAGTTGAAATGGACCATTGCCTGCATTTCCGTCCATGGCTGGGAGACAGGTTCGGGCAGGGTCGTACTGAATCCTTTTCCCGGCCATAATGCCGATGCCGTGAACCGTAGAAAAATATGCTTCGAAACAAAACGCTCGGCCACGATCAGGAGTTCCTGGCCTATCTGCTTATCTGAAAAGTTACCGGAGGGTGGCATGGGAACGGAGGTCAGTTGGTTTGCCATGATGAAGACATACTGGGTGGTTACTCTCCAACGGTTGGGAAAAAGCTGCAGCTGGAAACGGTGCACTTCCATATTGGTATTGAAAAGAACATTCTTCATCAAAACTCCCTGTACCCATGTGAAGATATCGTCGCCAGAGTAAAGGAAATCCCAGCGTTCAAGCCGGGATGTTGCAGGGTCGTCGCCTGAAAGCAGTGAATACCGGTAACTGACTGCCGGACGGAGTTTCACGTTACCGAACGACCAGCCCCCTTCGGCTGCCATGCCCCAGGCAAGCATTGGAATACGGTTATTCACTTCGAGTCCGCCTTCCACTTTCGCAAAAAAGAATGATTGATCGGGACGAGGCAGCCACTGAAACCGTAGATTCATAGCATTCGTACCCTGCCGGGTGGTCCGGGAATAATCGGGGAAGAAATAGGGAAAATCTGACTTCAGTGCGTTCAGATAGGTAAAGCCTCCGCTGAGCCCCCACGCCCGGTTATATTCGAGATTGAAACCCGCCAACTGTGTATGGCTTTCGTTAGCCGGGTAATCATTGGGCTGAATATAAAAACCTTCGAGTTTCCAGCGGTCATAAGCCAGTCTGGCCAGACCCACCAGTCTGCCACTGAATCTCGGCCAGGCGTTCATTCCACCCCAGGTTCCCCCGTTCCCACCAATCTGGCAGATCAGCATACCGGTGCCGATCCTGTATGGCTGTTTGCCAAAAGAGAACATGTATCTGAAGAGATGTCCGTTTTTAAATGTTTTTACGCCGAGGATACCGGCATATGCTTCCTCGATCTGAAGGGCAAAGGTGCTGCTGTTGGCGTTGTAAAGTTCGCGACCGAGTGTGGTTACACCGAGGCCGTTGACCGCACCATAGAGGTATAAGGGGTTCTCACTGTGGTTTATTTGCACGATACCTGCCACACCGGCTTTCACGTATGCCTCGAAATCAAGTGCCGGGGCTGTGCCAGGAGGATTTTTTCCAAATGGGTTGTACTGCGTAAAGACTTTACCGTTTCCCCACCAGGTATTGGTAATCAAAGTAGGCATCATGGCTCCGGCCAGGTTGATCTTGATCATGCTGACTTTATTCTGGAAGAGAAGAGGAAAATCGGATGTCTGACCGGAAACGGCCATACCATGCCTGGTTGCGGCTTCAAATCCTTTGGTCGATAGCCGGACATGCAGGACCAGAATGACGGCATTACCTGTGCTCAGGTCGGCATTCCAGTTGATTTTCCCTACTTCGGGGATTCGAAGCGCATTCCCCACTGCCATGTCGAGTTCGTTGGAAGATACTGATGTATTGGGATATACATTGATCGCCCGAATAATTTTCTGCGTCAGTGAGGTTTCTATATCTTTATCGGGCTGAAGAGAATCCCAAACAATCCTGATCTCTGTAATAGTCATCGACTGAAAAGAACCCGGCGCTCCTGCGCTTGGAGCGCCCCCCTGGGAGAATGCGGTGCCAGCCGTCGCCAGCACGAAAAGAAGAACCAGGACATACCTGGTTCTTCGCTGTCTTTCAGATTGCATACCTTCTGCCGGTGTAAGTTGGAAACAATCAGTCTTTTTTTGGCATCTTGCTCTGATAGATGCCACCACCATCGATGCGCAGGTCGATCCCCGTGATCCAAGTGGCCGCCTCACTCATCAGGAACATCATGCCATAGGCAATTTCAACGGGCATCCCCCTGCGTTTCATGACGAACATGTCGGAGAGTCTTTTCAGCATCGCGGCATCGTATCCGGCTTCCAGTGTGGAAGCGCCGTTATCAACCGAGCCGATAAGGACCGTGTTGAACCGCACCTGTGGCCCGGAAACCACCGCCATGCTGCGCACCATGTTCATAAGCCCGGCCTTGGCTGTGCTATATTCAATGAATTCCGGCGACGGCGTCACACCCACCATGGATCCGCAGAAAATCACAGATGCATTTGGTTCCTTCTCGAGGTAAGGCATGCAAAGGCGGGAGAGATTATAGGCGCTGACTGTGTTCAGCAGGTAGGAATTTACCATTTTTTCGGTGGTTGATTCCCAGATCGGAGTGGCGGCGCCCCATCCCACGTTGTTGATTAATGCGGAGATTTTGCCAAACTTATCGACGGTGGTTTTCACCAGCGCTTCGAGATCGGACTCAACAGTGGCGTTGGTTTTAATGCCTATCGCCTCCCGGCCTGATTCCTTTGTGATCTCGGCTGCCACTTTCATGGCACCATCACCGTTGAGGTCGGAAATGACGACATTGGCACCCAGGGATGCGAAAAGATGGCCTGCTGCCCCGCCGATGGCGCCTGCTGCCCCGGTGATTATAATGACTTTTCCTTCAAATGAGAAGAGTTTATCAATGATTGGGTTCATGGTTTTTAATTTTGAAAGGTTACGAATTACGAATAATGAATTAATCCAGTGTCTGCACACCACCGCCGTTGACGAACAAGGTCTGTCCGTCCACCCAGGCCGAGATGGGTGCTGCAAAATAGAGAACAGCACCGGCAATATCATCGACGTCGCCCAGTCTTTTGATGGGGGTATGTGCCAGCATTTTTGCTTCGATTTCAGGCGTGAGCACAGATTCAAGTGCCGCTGTTTTGGTAGCGCCCGGGCCCACGGCGTTGATTCTTACTTCCGGTCCGAAGTCAAAAGCAAGATTGGATGTCATGTGGTTCAGAGCTGCCTTGGATGCAGCATAGGCACTCATGTTCGGGCTATTGTTCAGACTACTCATGGAGGTGATGTTGATGATGGAACCATAACCGTCTTTCTTCATATGGGGAACGCTGAGCTGACACATGCGCCACGCGCTGAACACATTCAGCTTGAATCGGAAGGCGAAATCATCCACGGTGATCTTGAACGGATTCTCCATGTTCCCACCACCGCCGCCAGCATTATTGACTAGGATATGGATTCCACCCAGTTCACGAACCGTAGTCTCCACAACGGCCACCAGGTCTTCATCCTTTGTAACATTGCAGGCGACGGCAATGGCCTTGCCTCCGCCGGCATTGATCTCTTCGGCCACATGCTTGGCATCCTCCAGTTTCAGGTCAGATACAGCAATGGCCGCTCCGGCTTTCGACAGCATCAGGCAACATGCTTTGCCGATTCCGTTGCCACCCCCGGTTACAATGGCAACTTTTCCTGTCAGATCAAAAAAATGGTCAAGTTTCATAAACTTCGATTTAAATGTTAACAAATGTATTGTTGGTCATTGTACGTATTTAGCCAGTTCCTTTTTGGTCAGGTACTCTGTCAATCCTGCTACAACACCCGCAATCAGGCCGACTATAAGCGCAGCGATGAAAGGTGTGACTTCAACAGTTCCGACAAAACGCTGCCAAAGGATTGCCAGCGTGATGAACAAACCAAAAAGGAACAAAGCATTTTTCAGAATCAGAAATATACCTCCGGTGAAAAACTTCGGTTTGCCAGATTCTTTAAAGGTGAACCAGGAAATGCATGCGATAATGACAGATAATGTAAATGCCAGGATGATAGCACTTCCCATGACCGTATGTTCTTGGTTGGAGATCGAGTCTGCGGTCAAACTGATCAACGGCTGACCTTTCACCTGGAACCAGTGTATGATCCCGTTTATCACGGCATTGATACCGCCAGAAATAACTGCTCCATGTAGTAATCTCCCTGTTTGAGCCATACTTGTTGTTCTTCTGGTTTATTGTTTATTTTTGTGTTTCAGATTTCGATTTTAATTCATGTATTTTTGCGAAAATCAATTGCAAATTTAGAACAATTATTTTTTAAACAAAAAAATATTTTTTTGTATTTTTGCAGTTCAATCATATTAACTTGATAGCCAAAGGAATAAAAGCAAAGAGAGATATTCTTATCCAAGCAAGAGATCTTTACAATCAGGAAGGGTTAGGTATCACCCTTGCCGAACTGGCAAAAAGAATGAATACGACCCTAGGCAGGATAACCTACCATTTTCCAACTAAGGACCACCTATTTATAGCGTTGGCCCAACTGTATGAGGAGAAGCAGATGAGTTCCCGAAGCAAATCATTAATAGGTGAATACGGCCTTGACAAGTTTATATACAGGTCTATGGAAGGGATGGACATCCAGTACGAGTACCGTTGTGTCATCCGGTACTTTGCAGCCTCCATAAAAACACACAATGCAGTCTTTGAACATCTCTCGACCCAGTTTAGCAGCAACAATAAATTGATGTTGGACGTATTCAGCTCTTTGGTGAAACAAGGGTCTTTATCAGAAAGATTGCTGCATACGGATGTTTTTCCCGTCTTTCTGTTCAAGTTTGTCAACCTGTTTACCACCTGGGTCATCAGTTTGGAGATTTACGATTCGGATAAATCGTATGAAGAGATGAAACCTATCTACCTTCGGGGCATTTTTTCATGTTTCGTCCCTTTCCTGACAGAACAGGGTAATGCTGAGATTCTGAAAACGGGAATACTACTTATTTAACAGCCAAATCAACCACTTTCGCAAAATCGATGATGAATTGACGGTTAGATATTTCGTCAGAGTAGTGTACTCTAAAAGCTCTTAAACCCCAGTGGAATGAGGGCTTTTTTTTTTCGGGTAACAAAAATATATTATTATCGTTTCCCAGGACAAAATTGACTCTTCTGTTTTGAAAGACAAAGGGCAGCACCTTGTTTCCCTGGTTGTAAATTGTAACCATGTAATTATTAGATATTGTGTGTGGTGATTGAAAAATGGTTACAACCAGCATACATGCAGGCCTAATTCTCCATTTGGTTGTTCCAGAGCAAGCTGAGCACCGATTATCGTCAAAACGGTTGATTTGTAAAACGATAAGTAAAAGGCCATCCCCAAACCAGGGGATGGCCTAAATAAACGCTAATAATCATAAAAAATGAGTTACACTGATGGTGGTGTTTTACTTACCGACAATGATCTTCCTTAAGATTTGTTGTTCACAATTCCTGATCACAACCATGTAAATTCCGGGAGCAACTGGCCTCAGATCGATAACCTGGTCAAAACGGCCATTCACTTGATTATCTCTGATTTCACAAATCTGTACGCCCAGGTTGTTGATAACAGTGATAGTAAAGTTTTCCTTTGAGGTGGATATTATCGAAACCGTAAACTTTCCGTCGTTTGGAACCGGGAAGATGTTGAAGCTTTCCGCCCGCAGTTCATCAACTCCAACCATCATGATATAGACCCTGAGCGAAGGATCGGATTCGCAGCCGCCTGCATTTACAACCGTCCAGTACCAGCCGGTTTGTGTTGCCTGGTAACTCTGGGAGGTTGCCCCTGGGATAATGATCCCTGTGCCACCCTGTGTAGCCGAGAAATACCACTGGTTGCCGCTTGAAGCACTGCTGGTGAGCATATCTCCTATAGCCGTAACCACCGGGGTTGCGGGAATAGGATTCACAGTCACATTGAAGTCAGAAGAGACTGCTCCATTTCCGCAGGAGTTGGATCCGTAAACAGTAAAAACGCCGGATACGGCATTCATGCCAAAATCAACGGTGATGAAATTGGTACCGGCACCTCCGACGATGGTGGTTCCGGGAGGGATTGTCCAGATATACTCTGTTGCATTGGCAATCGGAGCAACCGTATAAACCACGCCGCTCTCACCCTGGCAGACATCACCCTGACCGGCAATGATTCCTGCAGCAGCAACAAGTTGTGTGACCGCAACCTGCAAACTGGAAGTAGTTCCGCTGCCACACAAGTTGTTACCGAATACCGAAATGTTTCCGGATGATGCATAGGTTGCAAAATTAACCGTGATGTCATTTGTTCCTGTACCAGTGGCAATCGAAGCCCCGGCCGGGAGAGTCCACACATAGGTCACAGCATCTGCAATCGGGGGTGTTGAATAGGTCACATCCTGCGCACCACCGCAAACTGTAGTGGCTCCGGTGATGCTTCCTGCATCTCCCGGTATCGGGTTAACGGCAACATTCAGTGTTGTAGGTGAAGAAGGAACGCAAGCCATCAGGCTGGTATAGGTAACGCTTACCGATTGTGCTCCCGGGGTGTTCCAGATTACACTGATATGGTTGGTGCCAGCTCCCGTAACCAGGGTGCCACCGGCTGAGATGGTCCAAATATATCCGTACATGGAAGCCTCTGTCATATAAGCGTAGTATCCTGAATTAACGCAAAGACTGGTTGACCCGGTTATGGTTGGAACAGGCAATGGATTAACGGTGACATTTTTTACAGATGGAGTTACAGCAGTGCATCCGTTTGCATTTAAATAGTTAACTGAAACGTTTTGTGATCCGGCGGTGTTCCATGTCACAGTGATCGCATCGGTGTCAGCACCCGCAGTAATCGTGCCGCCGGCCGATACGGCCCAGGTATATCCGGTCATTCCGGATTCAGTAACGTAAATGATTCCGGTAGATCCGGCGCAAACAGCTGCTGAACCGGTGATTGTGGGTCCCGGCAGCGGGTTAACCGTAACAGCTTTGGCTGTTGGCGTTATTGCCGTACATCCGTTAGAATTCACATAGTTGACATAGACATTCTGTGATCCTGCGGTGTTCCAGGTCACCGTGATGCTGTTTGTTCCCGATCCTGCTGTGATCGAACCGCCTGCTGAAACAGTCCAGGTATAGCCTGTCATCGCTGCTTCGGTAGAATAAGTAACACCCGTTGTGCCTGCACAGACCGATGCCGCACCGGTGATTGTGGGTGCCGGCAGCGGGTAAACCGTAACAGCTTTGGCTGTTGGTGTTGTTGCCGTACATCCGTCAGAATTCAAATAGTTGACATACACATTCTGTGCTCCTGCGGTGTACCAGGTCACCGTGATCTGGCTGGTGCCGGCGCCCGCGGTGATGGCTCCACCGGCTGATACGGTCCAGGTATATCCGGTCATGCCGGATTCAGTAGCGTAAATGACTCCGGTTGAACCGGCGCAAAAAGTTACTGAACCGGTGATTGTAGGTACCGGCAGCGGGTTAACCGTGACAGCTTTGACTGTTGGCGTGGTTGCCGTACATCCGTTAGAATTCACATAGTTGACATACACATTCTGTGCTCCTGCGGTGCTCCATGTCACCGTGATCTGGCTGGTACCGGCGCCCGCGGTGATGGTTCCGCCAGCTGATACGGCCCAGGTATATCCGGTCATTCCGGATTCAGTAGCGTAAATGACTCCGGTTGATCCGGCGCAAAAAGTTGCTGAACCGGTGATTGTGGGTACCGGCAAAAGGTTAACCGTAACAGCTTTGGCTGTTGGCGTTGTTGCCGTACATCCGTCAGAATTCACATAGTTGACATACACATTCTGTGCTCCTGGGGTATTCCATGTCACTGTGATACTGTTTGTTCCTGATCCTGCTGTGATCGAACCGCCTGCTGAAACAGTCCAGGTATAGCCTGTCATCGCTGCTTCGGTAGAATAGGTAACACCCGTTGTGCCTGCACAGACCGATGCCGCACCGGTGATCGTGGGTACTGGCAGCGTGTTAACCGTAACAGCGTTGGCTGTGGGCGTTGTGGCCGTACATCCGTAAGAATTCACATAGTTGATATTCACATTCTGTGCTCCTGCGGTGTTCCAGGTCACCGTGATCTGGTTGGTACCGGCGCCCGCAGTGATTGTTCCGCCGGCTGATAAGGTCCAGGTATATCCGGTCATCCCGGATTCAGTAGCGTAAATGACTCCGGTTGATCCGGCGCAAAAAACTGCTGAACCGGTGATTGTGGGTGCCGGCAGCGGGTTAACTGTAACACCATATACTGCGGGCGAAGGCGCTGAAATGCCGCTGGTGTTCTGGTAATTTACGCTCACCGACTGCAATCCTGTCGTGTTCCAGGTAATTGTTACTGTATTGCTTGTGGATGTGCCGCCTGCCGTTACCGTACCACCAACTACAGTCCACACATAGTTCAACTTCCCCGACTGGGTGGTGTAAACATTGCCAGGCACTCCTGAACAAACCACAGTCGGTCCCGAAGTGATGGAAGGTGTGGGTACCAGGTCAAAGGTGAAATCAGCCCCGTAATATTTTAAAGTTCCTACAGTGCCTACCGCCCGGTAGTGGTAGAGGGTATTCGGGGTGAGTCCCGACAGCGCGGCCGTGATCGAGGTTGAGGTAGTCCCTGTGACAGGTGAGGGCGTGGCGGCCACACTGCTTCCGTAAGCGGTCGTGAGACCGTACTCGAAGGAAGTGACTACATTTTGCGCACACGCATTCACCGTACCGTTCATGACAGCTGCAGTTTGAGTGACAGACGTCGCCGCAGTAGTAGTTACCTGGGGCATTTCATAAGCGCCGATGGTAGGAACACTTGCTCTCGTAATTCCGGCATAGTCGGTAGTGATGACCGGAACCGGGGTTCCGGCAACGAGCAGTGGTTGCTGTGGATGAAGATCCGTAGACGAAATATACAATGGATTGGTACTCAGAGAATGGGCATCCTGCCCTGTAGCAGCTTTCCACTCAGCCAGGTTGCTCTGATTACCACCATTATATTTGCTAAACGGTCCCGTCACAGTATAAAAATCATTGTAGTCGGAAATCAGAGCGCCGTGATTAAGAAAATACAAAACAAAATTATTCGAGCCGACTTGGCCTCTTACGTTGGAGAAAATGTTGTTTTTTAACTCGAGGTTATTATATGTCCAGAAGTTAAAAGCAATGGATGATCCTAATGATGTTGGACCGCTGATGTGGATATCATTGTAATAGAATTTAAAATTCATACCG
>Ga0247841_10003629_pt1 | contig 28069 bp, 21 predicted proteins | sample LaCruzMarch2015__2_FD_192410 | JGI IMG/M metagenome (GOLD analysis project Ga0247841, IMG submission 192410) | Freshwater microbial communities from meromictic Lake La Cruz, Castile-La Mancha, Spain - LaCruzMarch2015_18m | ecosystem: Environmental > Aquatic > Freshwater > Lake | place: Spain... | reverse complement strand
AATTCTTGTTCTCTTATGTCTGTCATGATTCTGTTCCTTTTTGTATGAAAACATTACTTTTATATGTTCGCTGGTTATGTTGCAAGTTTCTTGCCACATCTTTTAGAGAAGAGAACTAAACAGTTACCCTTTGACAATACGGACAGCTTTGTCATTATCTCTATCAAAGCATTGATCTGTAAACATTTTTATGTTATCTATAGTGGTGATTTGTTCGTTCATTTCATACCTCCTGTGATATTATAGTTTTGAGTTATTAGAACCAAAAAAAACTAGCCACTATATTTTATCATAGGAGGTTATTTTTGTCCGATCTGATGTCCTAAGATCAGTAAAAAACAATTGCATTGATACCAAAAAGATGATAAAATCTGATTGAATGTTTATTGATGTATTGCCTTAGTGCATGGGCAACAAATATTTATCGAATAATTGGTTTATACAAGCCAATTACAAACAGGAGCAAAAATATGGCAAGAATACCGATAGCACTGCAATTGTATTCAGTCCGTGATGATTGTGCAAAAGATTTCCCAAGTGTACTCAAAGCTGTGGCAAAGATGGGGTACGAAGGCGTAGACTTTGCTGGTTACTATGGTTACGAAGCAAAAGACATTCGCAAGATGCTGGATGATCTTGGCTTGAAGGTAGCGGGAGCGCACATTGGTCTTGATACGCTTCTTGGTGATGAGCTAAAGCGCACAGTGGAATTTCATCGGATACTCGGTAACAAATTCCTGATTGTTCCGGGACTTTCACATGAGAGGACAAGCTCAAGATCAGCGTGGCAACAAACTGCCAAAATTTTCAACGAAATCGCCGCAAATCTGAAACCAGAGGGTATGTATACCGGTTATCATAACCACAGTATCGAGTTTGCCCCTATGGATGGCGAAATGCCTTGGGATACGTTCTTTGGAAATACCGTCCCCGAAGTTGTGATGCAAGTAGATACGGGCAATTCGCTTCATGGCGGAGCAGATTCCGTGCCATTCTTGGAAAGATACCCCGGTCGTGCATTGACTGTCCATTTGAAAGAGTTCTCCAAAACTGATGATAAAGTTCTCGTTGGTGATGGCGAAGTCCGCTGGGAAGACGTTTTCAAGCTCTGCGAGACCACAGGCAAAACTGAATGGTACATCGTCGAGCAAGAAAGTTATGCTTATCCGCCATTGGAATGTGTAGAAAAATGCCTCCAAAATCTAAAAAAGATGGGGAAATAACGAACTTCCATTTTATTTTGCGGTAGAGTATGCGAGTTTTTCACTTACTAGGAACAAAAGAAGTTAAACACGGAGACACTGAGGCACGGAGAGGAAAAGGCGAGGTAATTCAACTGATCAACCGAATTAATTTTTATAATAATAGCACACGGATTGGCACAGATGCAACGGATTTTATTTAGTAATCAGTGATGAGTAAAGATTTAGTCTTATGAAAACTGATCACTCATTACTCATCACTATTTTAATCCGTGCTGATCCGTCTTATCCGTGTTAATCCGTGTGCTATTTCCTAAATATTTAATCCCTGCCTTTCCTCTCCGTGCCTCTGTGTCTCCGTGGTTTTTTATATCTTACTTTATTAAGTGAAAAACTCGTATAGAGTATGCCTTTTTCATGCTCTACCGCAATCTAAAGGTGAAATTTAAGGAGATGGTCAATTTCGTTACACCAGAATTAATGGAACAAAATCTACAACCATTGTATTGCCTTACAACTGAAATATTAGCTACCACTTGTTTTTATACTTTTGCCAAACAGCACTTAACAAACAACACCCAATTGTAAGATTGGAGTAATAGAGGTATGTTCTCAAATAAGGAATACAGGTGGGGACTCCGAACCAAATTTTCTACTGCATTAGGTCTTTTAGTGCTTATGTCACTTGTATGTTTCGGACTATTCTCTTACCTAGTTACTAAAAATACGTTGGAAAAACAAATGGAGAACGGTCTCGTTAATCACGCAGAGATTGCCGCTGGAATTGTTGAGCTTGAACTTTTCGCTGATTGGCTTCCCAAAAGAAATTCTTTTTACTACGCTATACTGAAAGAGAAATTGTCTGCTGTAAATACTAGGGAAGCAGATTTAGATAACGTCATCTTGATAGGTCACGGCAACAAAGTGATAGCAGATGCTGAAGGCAAATTAACTGTTGGTAATGAACTTGAAGCATTAAAAGCTGATCAGGTAGAGCTAAGATTAGCATGGGCTGGTAATGCTGAAGCGTCTGTATTGTTCCCCGGCAAGGATGGACGTCCTCATAAATCAGCTTATGCCCCAGTTTTTTCAAAAGATAGGAAGGTCATTGCGGTTGTACGTGTTGAAGCGTCAGCAAGGTTCCTTGACACTGTAAATAGAGTCGCTATTGTTCAATTGATAATTGCATTGGTAATCACAGCTTTTGCGGTACTACTGGGTGTATTGATAGCAAGCACAGTTGTAACTCCTATAAAAAAATTGGTGCAGGCATCAGAAAGAATTGCTTCAGGTAATCTGGATACTGAGGTAAACGTTGGTTCTAGAGATGAAATTGGTCTTTTTGCGCAAACATTTAATCAAATGGCAAAGAACCTGAAAAAACTATATGAAGAAGCTGCCGCACATGGAAGACAGATCGCTGAACTTTCTGCTTCTGTCGCTCACGAAGTACGAAGTCCGATAAGTGCTATACAGGGATTCACTGAGCTTCTTGAAGATGAGCTTGAAAACGATGATTACAGACTGGAATATATAAATGATATAAAAAGTGAAGTCTTTGTTCTTAACTCAAAAGTAACTGACTTCATCCATTTTGCCCGACCATTAACAATTGAACCTAATCCCCTTGATATAACTGAGGTATTGGAAACTGCAATATCTTCTATGGATAAAGAAATGCTTGATAATGATATATCTGTCAGATATATATTTGATAAGGACATTCCTATTGTAATGGGTGATTTTGAACTATTAAGAGGGCTTTTTGTTAATCTGATCAGAAATGCTATTCAGGCAATGGAAAAAGGGGGTGAAATTACCATTCGGACAAAAATCCTGAATGGAAGATTACAAAATAAAAGTTTTCTAACGGTCACAATTGAGGATAAAGGATGCGGTATGTCTCCTGCTGACCTTGAAAAAGCCTTTGATCCATTCTTTACAAAAAAAAGCAATGGTACTGGTTTAGGTCTATCTATATGCAAAAAAATTACTACTGCTCATAATGGGAATATAGAGTTGGAAAGCATTCTGGGAAAAGGAACAAAAGTGAGGGTATTTCTTCCATATTTAACACAGGTTGAGTATCAGTCTGAATATCAGCCATAATTAAGATTTGATACTACCTGATACATGAGGTTTAAACGGTGAGTACCATTTTAGTCGTTGACGATAAGGCAAGCGCTCGCAAAATTCTACAACAGCGTCTTGGGAAAAGTGGATACGGCATTATAGAAGCAGAAGACGAAGACATTGCTATTGAATGTCTCAAAAATAATTCAGTTGATCTAATATTAACTGACGTCAGGATGAAAGAACATAATAGCGGAGTGGAACTCTTGAGAGTTGCACGGAGAGATTATCCAGATATACCTGTAATACTCATAACAGCTTTCGGCACGGTTCCCCAAGCAGTACAGGCAATGAATGAAGGTGCAGAGGATTACATTGAACGTCCCTACAACACAGAAGCCTTAATTGTGAGAATAGAAAGAGCAATGCAAAAAAGGCAACTGGTGGAGGAAAACAAGTTCCTTCGTGAAGAACTGAAGCTTAGAGGGGATTTCAGTGATATAATCGGTAAAAGCAAAAAATTACAGGATGTTCTGGATGTTGTCCAAAAGGTTGCAAAGTCTGACTCCGCTGTACTGATCCGAGGTGAAAGCGGAACAGGAAAAGACCTTATAGTTCAAGCAATACACAATAATAGTGCAAGGCGAGATAAGCCTTTTATTAGGGCAGAATGTGCCGCTTATGCAGAAGGTGTATTGGAAAGTGAATTATTTGGGCATGAAAAGGGAGCATTCACCAGCGCAATCAGAGGAAGATTGGGTAGGTTTGAACTTGCTAACGGTGGAACTATATTCCTCGACGAAATAGGCGATATTAGCCCTTCAACACAACTAAAACTGTTGAGAGTTTTGCAGGATAAAACTTTTGAAAGAGTGGGCGGATCAAAACCGATAACTGTTGACGTCAGAATCATTGCCGCAACTAACAAAAATCTTGAAGAAGCCATTCAGAAAGGTCTTTTCAGGCAAGATCTTTATTATCGCATTAACGTTGTTCCAATATATCTGCCTTCACTTCGAGAGCGAAGGGAAGATATACCAGACCTAGTTTATCATTTCATCAAGAGATTTACAGGCAAAGTTTCTAATAAAGTAAAGAGCGTTTCTCCCGAAGCAATGCAACTCATGATTAACTACGAGTGGCGAGGTAATATCAGAGAATTGGAAAACGCTATCGAACGGGCTATGGTTTTAGCTGATGGCGATAAAATATTGCCTGAGCATCTTCCACTCCCCACAAATATGGTGCTAAATCAGGATGTACCAAGAGCAGGAACTCTTGAGCAAGTGGAAGCACTTGAGAAAAAACTAATATTGGAGGCTTTACAGCAAGCCAATTGGGTTCGCACCAAAACTGCCGTAATACTGGGTATAAAGAGATCCACTCTAAACTATAAAATGGAAAAACATGGAATTGCTTCACCAGAAGAAGATTCGACTGAATGATTGTTGTAAAGACACAAAAAGATACAAGATGCAAGATACAAGATGTAATACACAAGATGCAAGATACAAGATACAAGATAATAATCCTGTATTCTGTATCTTGTATCCTATATCTTGTATCCAGAATCCAGAATCTGGTATCCTGCCTAAATCTTTATGTTTTTTCAAAAAGACAGTAACCTTTCTCATCAGCACACTCGTCTTTATAACTATCTTCTTTTCGCAGGAAGCCCAAACACAAAAAATATCTTTACCTCAGAACCGAGAAATCCTCGATAGTGAAATATCAGACTTATCAAGCCAACTAAATATCATTGATTCAGAACTCCAATCCCTGCAAGAAAATCATGAGAGAGTTACAAGCGAGGTAACTCTATTGAAAGATCAGTTGCGAAACCCAAAGGGAGTCATGGACAGAATTACAGGTATTTTTGGTTTCAGTGAAAGAAAACTTAGAAACCTGATGGCAGAATCACAATCTATGTCCGATAGGATAACAGAACTCCAAAAAATGCGAGAACCACTAATTAAGGATTTTATTACAATTGCAGACCGTTTGATAAAAAAATCAGAGGCAAGGATAATAGCTCTTATGGATATTTTGCTGAAAAATGAACCCGGGGCTGATAAAACCTCAGAGCAAATATCTGCAACTTTGCAGTTGACGCGAAAAATTGCTGAACTTAGAGATAAGTATGCGTCAGAATCTTTTGAGCAAGTACAGATTACGCCATTTTCGATGTCGTTAGGAAATGATCCCGAAAAACTCAGATTGGGTGCAAAGATTTCAAAGAATACGGCAACAGAATACAGAATGGCGGCTGAAAAGAAAAAACGAGAATTGGGTGATTTGCAGACTCGGCAAAGAGGAAACGAGAGAATGATAGAAAAATTGAGAGAAATTCAGAGAAGCAACGAAGAAAAGGAATCAGGCGGTATCGAAAGTGGAACTACCAGTATTACGTTGGGTTCTAATGAATCTGAAATTAGAAAGACAATAATTACGTTGAAGAAAAATATAGAAAGACTTTTGAATGAGATCCATGAACTTGATGACGAAGCACGAAAACTTGAGAATCAAAGTAAGGTAATGGAACAAAGGGCATCTCAGATTGAATCGAAAGGGAAATAATGAGATGATCAAAAAAATGCTGATATTTATATGGCTTTTTAGTCTCCTTATAAGCCTATCTACACCTGTTTTATCTGAAGTCGGTATATATGCTCAAGATATTGACGCCAGACTTGAATATGATAATAACGTAACTAAGCAAAGACTACACAAAGATTATCAGGATGGTATCATCTGGAGATTATATACGGGATTCGGTATTAGAGACCTGATTCCAATAAAGAATTTAGAGACTGATGCAAAGTATACTCTGGGAATGAGAGACGTTAATACAACTAACGATGAGGACTATAATTCACACGAGGTCGAATTTAAGATTAAAGCTGGTAATAAGCTCTCAATAAATGAGGTTTTTAAAGTATGGAACAGCCAAAGCGACCTGTTTAACTTCCGTGATAACGCTTTTGAGGCAAGTTTCGGGCAGAGTTTTGGTAAGAGAACTACATTATACCTATCTTATAAAGGTGAGCAAAAATGGTTCCAAAATAAAGTTCCAGAGGTTCAGGCACGTAATTATTATTATCATCAGTTAGGTATCAACTTGCATCATGCAGTATCAGAAGATTTCAAAGTTCAGTTGGGTTACATTGACCAAATAAAAACGTATAACCGCAGACCCATAGATTTTAAGTATGGTAGACCTGTAGTATTGGATGGCGTCCAGATAGATAGACAGAAAATTATTGTATTTGGATTCTATGCCTCTGTATTCAACAATACCAGCTTATTCCTTTCTGACCAGATCATAAAATCAGATTCAAATAGCCGTGTGTTTGAATTCAGTGGCAATAGAACACAGATTATTATATTGAGCAATCCGTTCCAGAAGTTCTGGGCGGAATTGACTTATCAGCTTGTGGCTTATAATATTGGAGCCTATCAAACACCAGATTTAGGTTACGAGTTGAGTGAAACCCGAACTGACGATCAAAGTGGAATAAAGATTGGCTTAACTTACGACGTATCAGATCAGGTATCACTAAAAGTAAATTATGAACACTTAAAGAACACTGTGTTTTTTACAAAGGATTTCTACGAGAGCAATACCGCCAGCATTGGTATGAAAATAAAATTCTAGTGCTTCATCCTTTTTGAGCAACAACAGGAGCCGAATCGGTAGGAATACGCCTTACATAATTCACAAGATCCGCTCCCATGCTGTCAAAATGTATCTCTATCTTGTCGTCATCTTGAAATGCGCTTCTGTTGCCGAATGATAGCTTCATTGTACCAAAAAAATGGATATGCACATCACCGGGGGTACGGAACTGCGGATATTTGAAGTGATGATCTTCGAGGTTTGACAATGAATGGCTCATGTTATCCTCGCCTGTCAAAAGTTCACCAGAGTCATAAAGCATATCATTTCCACGATAAATTCGACAATACCCTCTTATATCCTTGAACGATTGCTCGGTGATTAACTCAGGTCCAATAGAGCATGTCCGTAATTTTGACGGCGCAAGCCATAGGTAATTGACTCGCTCTGTAATATGATCTGACCATTCGTTAGCGATGGCAAAGCCGAGACGATATGGAACGCCATCTTCACCAATGATGTAGCATCCAACTATCTCAGGCTCTTCACCGCCGTCCTCTGAGAATGATGGTATATCCAGAAAGTCATTATAACCTCGTAGTATTGACCCGTTGCCTTTATAAAACCATTCTGGGGCGATACCTCTTTTGCCATATTCAGGTTTTCCGCCTTCCAAACCCATCTCAAACATTTTCTGTGAGTCTGTTTTTTGTTTAACTTCATCTTTATGTACTTTGTGCATTTTGTCACGCTGTGACATACTACCAAGATGAGTCAGTCCGGTTCCTGTTACCATGCAGTCTGCGGGATCGGGATGGTTTATTGGTGGAAGTATCCAGCCGCCTTTATCTCCGGGACGATTCTTTAATAACTCGCTGTAATTCATGGTTCTGCAATACTGACGAAATTTACTGCTATCAATAAATTCTTCAAGAGTTTTATTCGCCCTCCTTGCTTCAATGAATATGCTGTATATATTATCCCATGATGGATTTAGGTCTGTTATATCAAAAACGTTGTCTCCTTCAACCAAACCAACTCTTAGAATAACGACAGGTGGTATTTTAAATTGTATTAGTCTCATCCACACCACCTCCTTTTTGTTAAATGCTTCAAAATATGAACAATGATAATTGCTATTACAATCACAGTTTACCACAACAATAGTCAAAAAACAAGGGTGACATTTTTTTGATTTAAAGTGTTATCCTGATTGGGAATCATGCCTACTTGATTAAAAATATTGTTCTTGTAAAAGGCTTTTGGATATTATAGAATAAAGTATCAGGTTAAGATTGTATTTTATTTTGAAAAACATTGGTTGTTTAGAAATGCCTTTCCGAAATTATAAAATAAACAAAAGTATAAGAAATTCACTTTTGCTGTCTTTGATCCTGCACGTTACAATAATTTTCGTGCTGGGATTCTTCATAGTAAAGAATGAACAGCGTAAAGTGAGAGAATCCATTGCAGTAGATATGGTGAATACTGTAAAGAACAAGGATATATCCATGCCCCGCCGAGTGATGGAGAGCAGAGAAAGTATGATTAATTTTAATAAGAAAAGTGAAAAGATGACTATGATTCAGTTTAAACCGCATGAATTTACGCCATCAAAAACAGAATTTCAAAAAGAAACACCAAATATGGTTACATTCTCGCCTACTTTTGGTACATCAGCAAGCCAAATAAAATCAAATTTTGATGCGCCATTGCCGGCAAGTTCGGTAATGGGAGCGTCTATTGATAAATCGGGTAGTGGAATCGGTAAAACGAAGATTAGTTCAAGTGGAACTCCTATGGGGTTGATGGATGGCGCTGGAATCTTTGAAGTAGCATTATACTGGATAGCAAGAAATATCATCAGTAAAAACAAGACCGGTAAAGAGGACATAGTATTCCTTATAGATTCCAGTGGAACTATGGAAGATAACATATCCGCAGTTGCGAACTACATCACCAAGATGATTGACGTCTTTAAGGATAGCAAACTGGATTATACTTTAGGGATAGTCAGGTTCAAGCGTATTTTGAAAGTCAACGACATTAAAGTCTATGAGCAAACTAAGGATATAAGTCAGTTTAAATCTATACTTAGGTCAATAAAATGCTCTGATGGTGAAAGTATTTTTGACGCTATTGAAGTTGGTTTAACTCAGATTAAATATCGAAACAATGCAGAAAAGACACTAATACTGATCACTGATGAATCAATGCAACCAAAACCTAGAGAAAATCAACCTCCGAAAGCATTACCACGTAAAGAGATCATAAAGCAGGATTTGCAAGAAGCCATAAAGATGGCTCAGGATATTGGGGCAAAGGTCAGTGTGATAGCAATAGACGACTCTTTTCACAAAACACTTGCAAAAGAAACCGGTGGCGTCTGGTTTCCGATACCTTAACTGATCAAATTCCGTGCCTCTGTGGTTTTATTATAGATAACAGAAAAAGTCGTATTATTGGATTACAAGAAAATAGTAAACCAGAACGTAGCTTTTCCGTCTAAATATTTTAGTAGGAGGTGTAGGATTGATGATTGATTCCGAAGAAAAATTGTTGATTAATACGTTATTAAAATCTGGTGCATTGACTGAAGAAGAACTCAATGATGGAGTAACCTATCAGGAAGAGAACGGCGGTTCTATAATAGATGCACTCTTGGAGAAGGAACATATATCCAGAGTTGATCTTGAGATGCTAGCTCGATCCAAAGAGATAGGTGTTCCATATATGAGGTTGAATAACCTGCAACAAGATGAGAAAGCAACTTCTCTTATGCCAGCCAATTTTGCTCTGGATAGAAAAGTTGTGCCGATAGTCTTTGAAAATAACTTTCTTTACGTTGCCATGACTGACCCTTTTGACGTCAGCCTGATTGATGATATTCGACTCATAACAGAATCTGAAGTTCAACCTGTCCTTTCGACAGAAGACGATATTCACGATGCAATAAGAAGGTTCTATGGTAAATCCGCTGAAGATATACTTCGTGGGCAGTTTGATACTCCAGTAGGAATTACAAAGACTGATGAGATCGAAGTTATCGAGGATTTCGGGCTTGATGCTGATACACTTGCACAAACTCCCACAGTTATTAACTATGTGTATCAGCTTATTATAGAAGCTGTACGTGAAAAAGTAACAGATATTCATATAGAACCTATGGAGAAGATTGTCAGAATAAGATTCCGAATGGATGGTATCCTTCAGGAAAGACCTGTTCCACCAAAGAATATAGAAAGGGCGATCATCTCTAGAGTAAAGATCATGTCCGATATGAATATTGCTGAACGGCGCAGACCTCAAGATGGTAGTATACAGCTTAGAATAGCCACACTTGGCAACAGAGATATTGATATCCGTGTTTCTACTGTTCCGACGTTCTGGGGTGAAAGCGTTGCTATGCGTATCCTCGATAAAACAGTAGTTTCGTATGGTCTTAAAGAATTAGGTATGCTCGACGATAATCTTGAGCAGTTTGCAAGAATCTTACGAAGACCTCATGGCATAATACTAACCACTGGACCTACTGGAAGTGGAAAGACTACGACATTATATGCCTGTCTTAAAGAAATGAATACTTCAGAAGTAAAAATCATAACGGTTGAAGACCCTATCGAATACGATCTAGCAGGGATAAATCAAATTAAAGTTGACGAGGCTGTTGGCGTAACTTTTGCCACTACCTTGCGTTATATACTTCGTCAAGACCCGGACAAGATAATGATAGGAGAAATACGTGATGGTGAAACTGCTTTAATGGCGATCCAAGCGGCACTTACCGGTCATATCGTTTTGAGTTCACTTCATACCAACGATGCCCCAGGTGCTATTACAAGACTTATAGACCTTGGTGTACAACCATATCTCGTTGCTTCGAGTATTGAGGGTATAGCCGCTCAAAGACTTGTGAGAAAGGTATGTAGAAGATGCAGAACTTTCTATAAGCCTGATGCAGAGATTTTAAAAGAGATGGGTGTTGACCCAGACACTGTGGATAAGGACCTCGTGATTCCAAAAGCTGTCGGTTGTCCAGAATGTCGCAACAGAGGATATTCTGGTCGTATTGCGCTGTTTGAAGTTGTAATAATGAACGATGAACTCAGGGACATGGCTTATAAAGAGATACCAAGCAACGAACTCAAGAAGGTTGCACGAAAAAACGGTATGAGGACACTCAGAGAGGATGGTTGGCTGAAAGTCACTCTAGGAACTACAACTATTGATGAAGTCCGAAGATCAACCGCAGAGGAAGAATATACTAATTTTTAAGGATGAAAGCTGAAAAACGATTAAAAGATTTAAAGATTCTAATTTCCTAATCTTCCAATCTTCCAATCTTAGAATTTTCTTTAATCTTTTAATCTATTAAATTTATCTGGGAAAGAAAAATGCCAAGATATAAATATCAAGCAATGACAAAAGCCGGTACAACTGTAACCGGTGCAGTGGAAGCAGATAGCACTAATGAACTTATATCCAGACTCAAGGGAAGCGGATATTTTCCTACTGAAATTACACTGGAGAATACTGAAGAAAAAAAGCAGAAAATACCTTTCCTTAGCTTTCTCCATAAAGTTAAAGCAAGTGAAGTGGAGTTTTTTAGCTATCAACTTGCTACTATGGTAAACTCAGGGATACGTCTAATACGAGCTTTGGCAGTAGCAACTGAACAGATAACCAACGTGATGTTCAGGAATGCAGTTGATCAGGTTCGTTATGATGTAGAGCATGGAAGCACTTTTCACGATGCTCTTGCTAAACACAAAAACGTATTCTCTGATTTATATGTAAATATCGTAAGTGCAGGGGAAGCAGGTGGTGTTCTGGGACTTGTTTTATCAAGACTTGCAGAATTCTCTGAAAAACAACGCAAGCTAAAAACCGCCGTGATTTCTGCCATGTTCTATCCAATTATACTTGTCTGTCTTGGATTGGTAATAGGTCTTGTACTTACACTTTTCGTCCTCCCTAGGCTTAGTGGAATGTTTGCCGAAATGGGAGCGGCATTACCTTTGCCAACTCGTATTCTCATGGGAATAACAGGTTTTGTATCAAAGTATTGGTGGATTATATTTGGTATCGTAATTGTCGCTAGTGTTGCGATACGCCGATACTCACGCACCGAAAATGGTAAACGCAATATAGACAGACTAAAGCTTAAATTGCCATTGATAGGTCACATATTTCGTATATCGGCGATGTCAAGTTTTGCACGTACATTGGGAACGCTCTTAGACAATGAAGTTCAGATACTTGCTTCGCTGGCAATAGTTCGAGCAACTATGGGAAACGTCATATATAGAGGCGTTATAGAAGTTAGTGAAAAAGATATTGAAAGAGGAGAATCATTAGCCTCGTCACTACAAAAAAGTGGAGTGTTTCCATCACTCGTAACACACATGCTTGCGATTGGTGAGGAATCTGGACGTCCTCAAGACATGCTGATGAAGCTTTCGGAATACTACGAGGCTGAGATGGATAAGCAATTAGAGAGAGTGTCAAATCTTGTAGGACCAATTATGATCTTAATAATGGCTTTATCAGTGGGTTTTCTCGTAGCGGCGGCTATTTTACCGATATTTGAAGCAAGTAATATGATTAACGCGTAACTCTATATACATGAACATTAACGGATTAATCGGGTAATCCAGTAATAGAGCTTTTAAATCCCCCTAACCCCCTTTTTCAAAGGGGGCATGGCTCTAACTCCCCCTTTAGGAACTAATCTTTACCCACAAGTCTATAAACCATTGTGGATAGAGGATTTATAACCCCCTTTTAGCTAAAAGGGGGAAGGGGGAATTTGATTAATTAAGTCATATATCTGAATGAATTTACCAAAGGTATTTTGGTATATCATCAATAACGCCATTGATATTTTTGAGTATCTATTGATCCGAAAACCTTAATCAAATCTCCCTTAATCCCTCTTTAGCTAAAGAGGGAAAAGACTTGGTTTCCACAATATCTATAATTTGTGGGTAAAGATTAGCTTTAGGAAAGGGGGTTAGGGGGATTTGAGGCGATTTATTACCCGATTATTTTCTTAACCTTCATCCATATTGAGAAACGTCATACAAGGAGGTAGTGTCATGCTTATAAAACTGTTAAAGTCCAATAAAAAGGGCTTTACATTGATTGAACTTATGGTTGTTATAGCAATTTTGGCGTTGCTTGGTGGTATAGTGGCGCCAAAAGTTATAGGAAGATTAAGACAAGCCAAACCGCAAAAAGCTAAAATTGACCTGACCCAGATAGAAACTGGACTGGATATGTATGCCGCTGATAACGGTCAGTATCCAACTACGGAACAGGGACTTCAAGCATTGATTACAAAGCCAACCTCTCCTCCTGAGCCGCTGAACTTTAATGGTCCTTACGTGAAACCAACAGATTTCAAGGACCCATGGGGGATTGCTTACGCTTATACTTCGCTAAGCACTCATGAAGGCTATGATTTTGATCTTTATTCTTACGGCGCAGACAGTCAGGAAGGTGGAACGGGAGAATCAGCAGATATTACCAACTGGATACCAGAAGGTACGCAAAATTGATGCACGTTTTTATTTAGTACGTAATCGTTAAAAAATACATAAACGTTCTAAAAACAACCCCCTAGCCCCCTTTTTTAAGGGGGAATTATGTGTAGTATTCCCTTTTTAAGGGGGAATAAATCGAGTCGTAGCAACATTCCCCCTTAAAAAAGGGGGCAGGGGGTTGTGAAAAAAGTTATATAATTACGGATCCTTAAAAGTTGATGATTTATGTTAAATTATAAAAGTTCATCTATTTTATCGCAAAATCAAAATTCACGTTCTCTCTGTTCTTCCGTTGCACGGCGGAACGTGAGTGGATTTACTCTTATAGAAATTGTGATCGTTATATTCATCATGTTATTGATGACTACCGCAACAGTTCCTTCGCTGAAGATGTTTGCAGACGGCACAAAGCTTCGTACAGCCGCGCGTAGTATTAGTGGGCTTATGTCTTATGCACGAACTTCCTCTATAACAGAACGGACTGAATATGTTGTGTTATTTGATCCCACTAATAGACAATATTGGCTTTCACTTAAAGCACTTCTGGATGACTCAAAAGGAACTATTATAGATTCTTCAAGAACAAACCTTACCGAAAGCCTTGCCGCACTTGAAGAACAAAAGGCGGCTGAAGCTGAAGCTAAGAATACAACTAATACAACTAATACAAGCAGTACTAGTAATACATCAAATGCAAATAGTAATAACCAAAACGAGGTTCAAGCTACACGTACTGGCGGGCTTTTAGGTATACCCAAAGACCTTCCAGCCGGGATCGAAATAATACAGATAAGATCACCTCGTAATACGGGTAAAAGTGATAATATTGATTATATAAACTTTTTTCCCGACAGTAAAGCAGAGGATTTTGAAGTATACCTGCAAAGTGTATCTGGAAAGATTATGCTCATAAGTGTTTCAGAATCTACGGGGAGAGTTGGCATAAGAGAATTGACCACTAACGAGATAGATCAACTCGGTTTGGCGGTTAGTAAAGACAAAGGATAAAAAAATGAAGGTTAAGCTCTGTTCTTCCGTTGCACGGCGGAACGTGAATGGATTTACTCTTATTGAAGTCGTTGTGGCGTTGACTATCGCCGCACTGGCTTTTCCTGCGCTACTTAAAGCTTTTTCTCAAGGAGTAAATACTTATTCTGTGATCGAGAATAAAACTACTGCATACTATCTTCTAAGGCTAAAGATGGGACAAGTAGAGATGACAGGCTATCCAGAAACAGGCAAAACTGACGGTGATTTTGGTAATGACTCACTATTTAAGTGGTCAACTGAAGTAACAGATACGGATACTGATGGTCTTCGTGAAATAAATGTCGTAATAACGTGGGAAGACAAAGGTCGAGAGAAAAGTCTTCAGCTTTCTACTTATATGGCGGATAGGTCTATCCAACAACAAGAACAGGAAGGGGGAACGACTGGTTAATGGCACATGTAAGAAAACACAATTTTATATCTCGACGCCATAAATGTTGTTTATCCCTGAGAATAATACATTCATGGGTTCCGAATATATCCAGTTCTCGTGGTTTTACTCTTGTTGAAATAATGGTAGCTACTGCTATATCCATGCTAATCATTGGCTCAGTTTATGCGGCATTCAAGACGTCTCTCAAAGTTTACCAGCAGGATGAAACAAAAATCATCATGCTTCAAAAGTGCAGGTCAACTCTAGATCGTATAGCCAAAGACATTAGCAATATGTTTTACGCTGATAGTGATGAAGAATTAACATTTATGTCAGAAGATAATGCAAACAGCGAGACAGAAAAAGATGAAGATATGATCAGCTTTGTTATAATTTCTGATCCGAACCTTAAAAAGTACGTATCTACATTAACCGATGAGAACGCTACAAAGACAGTTACAGATACTACGACTGGTGAAGAAACAACAGAAAATACGCTCCCAAGCGATCTAGCAAGAGTCATATATTATATCGGGCAAAACCCAGAAATACCGAACATACAAAGCCTTATGCGAGTAGAAACTTCTGACATTGATACCCAGACATTGCAAGACCTAATGTCTCAATTGCAATCCTCGTCATCAACATCTTCTTCATCAACATCTTCCACTGAGGATTTGCAAGACCTACTAACGTCATCTGTATTAGTAGATAACATTGCTGGATTAAATATAAGATACTTTGATGGAAATGATTGGCTTGATGCGTGGGACATGGATGAAGAAAAAGCCATTCCAAAAGCGGCTGAAATTACGCTTTCTGTAACTGACCCTGAAAATAAAGGTAAAGCGATAACACAGGCAATAGTCGTATCTCTTCCTTTTAGCTCGTCAACAACTGATACAACCAGTACAGATCAAACTTCTAGCGGGAATCAGACGCAAACGCCGTGAATGTGAGGCATTGTCAAAAATAAAATGAAAAATAAACACGGAGACACAGAGACACGGAGTTTGGAAAGGAAGGGAAGAAATTCTTGGTTTTCTTCCTTTATTCTCCGTGACTCCGTGCCTCTGTGTTTTTTCTAAATTTTACAGTGTCGAATGTGATAAATATGGTAAAAGAAATGTCTAGTGGCACTAAAAATATAATCGAATATAAAAACGTATTCAGATTGCTGAACAGCAGGCGCGGTTTATCGCTTATAGCTGTTTTATGGATGGTAACTATATTAACTGTTCTGGCGTCGGAATTTATGTATTCTTTACAGCTTGAGGTTAAGACGTCAAGAAACTGGAATGATTCGGTAAATGCTTATTATTCAGCGAAGGGAGGCTTTGAGACAGCCATAGCAAATCTGAATGCTGATGAGACGAGTTATGACTCACTTGACGAGGATTGGGCGCAAGGATTCATTGGTGAACTCAACAACAGCAGTTTTGAGACAAAGTTGATAGACGAATCAGCACGGATAAATGTCAACACCGCAGACGAAGCCACACTAACAAAAGCCATAGCATATTGCTTAACGAGTCAGGATACGGGCAACGATAAGGCGGAATCGGAGATAACGGCAGAAGCTCAACAGCTTGCCTCAGCCGTTGTGGCAAAACGACCATATAGAACTATTGCTGAAGTGGCAAAAGCTGAAGGTATCACTCCAGAACTTTTATACGGTTATATTGACGAATCTTCTGACGAAAATACCAATACGAGTAGCACTAATGCAGATGAAGCACAAAATGTTATACCATTAGTTGATGTAACTACGGTGTTTTCGTTAGATAAAAACGTATCAAGTGATGGTAGTAAACGTATAAATATAAACTCCGCTGATGCAAGCCAGATACAGCAAGGCGTTAATCCTCAAGGACAAGGACAACAACAGGTCATAACAACACAAGAAGCTCAAGCGATTGTTGATTACCGAAGCCAATCAAATAATAATCAAGGCGGACAAACTGCACAGAATACACAGGGCGGACAGACTGCTACTTCGGGTCAGACTGCACAGAATACACAGGGCGGACAGACTGCCACTTCGGGTCAGACTGCACAGGCTACTAATCAGACATACAAAATCATAACAGATCTTTTGAACGTTCCCGCTATTTCTCAGCAAACTTTGGATGCTATAAGAAACAATATTGATATCCAAGACTCACAACCGCAACAAGGTGATCAGCAAGGCGGTCAGAACCAACAACAGAAAATTAATATTAATTCAGCAAGCGCAGAGCAGTTGCGAAGTCTCAATAGTAAGATTGATGATGGTATTGCAAGCAGTATAATCAATTATAGACAAAATAATAGGTTTAGCAATGTAGATGGTCTTTTACAGGTTAAAGCAATATCAATTCAAGATATAAAGACTATTGCAGACAAAGTTACAACAACTGATGATGCGACTTTGGCGGGTAAAATAAACATCAATACTGCGCCCTTAGAAATTCTAAAAATGTTACCCGGTATGGATGAAGAGAAAGCTAATGCGGTAATTGCTTATCGTCAGACTGGAACAACGCTTGCATCGGGAACAACCGGCACAACAAGTAGTCAGGTGCAAACGGGGCAACAAGGGGGACCGCTTGATAATGCTGGTAAGCTTCTGGATATTCAGGGAATTGATGAAAACACTTTTAGGCAGTTAGTTGATATGATCACTTATCGCACTTATATTTTTCGTATCGAGTCAACGGGTAAGTCCCTAGACGAAAAGATCGTTAGTAGTTTTACCGCAATTATTGATCGTAGTGGAGACAGTGTAAAGATTAAGTATTGGAAGCAATATTAAATAAAAAATAATAAGGAGAGCAATTTTGGCAAGGAATCATATTACAACAGTTGATATTGGCACAAATTCTGTCAAAATGATGCAACTGGGATTGACACAGGCAGGACTACTTGTCTTGAATCACTGTGAAAAGGCGTATCCACGTATATCTGCGTCTGATAAAGTATCAGACGAGGTGATAATAGATACCCTGACTCAGTTGATCAGCGAAAAAAGTTTCAAGACAAAAGATGTGGCTCTTTCGATTCCAAGACAACTGATAACGGTTAAGAGTCTATCAGGACTTCCCGGTTCTGCTACTGACGAGGATATAGATAAAATGGTTCCCATACAAGTGGAGCCGGAACTTCCTTTTACTCTTAATGAGGCAACTTATAGTATCTATAATCGTCAGCGATCTCTGGATAATACGTCTTTGGAATTAGTCGCTGCCAAAAAGACGTCTATTGACAGGTATCTAAATATAGCAGATAAAGCCGGGTTAGGATTAAAATTCATTATCCCATCAGCTTTTGCTACTTATGGAGTTATATTTGATCAATTCAAGGAAAGCCTCGCAAACAAGAATATGGCTGTTGCAGATATTGGTGCCGGAGGAACTGACATCTGTATTATTCAGCACGGCAGATTGGCGTTTTCAAGAAGTTTTACTTTTGGTGGAAATAACCTGACGCAGTTATTTGAAAGGGATTCTGGAATTTCTTACGAAGAGGCTGAGTTATTGAAACGTAACAACGCTACTCTTATCCCCGATGCAGAAGAATCGCTAACACTCAATTGGGCTGAAAACCTCGCTAACCAAATAAGCCAGTCCATTCGCGCTCTCACGGGAAAAGAAACAAATGGCGGAATTGACGCTTTGTTGTTATGTGGAGAGAGTTGTGAAATCCCCGGATTAGATAGTTATCTGAACAATAAACTCGGAATAGAAGTTAAGCTTCTGGATCAATTCCCTAATATAGAAACCAGTCTAATCAAAGATGGGGATTCTATGACACACAGACGACTGACTGTCAACCTCGGATTGGGTGTGATTGCTCTTGCGGGCAAAGAAAGAACACCAACCGTTGACGTCAATATGTTACCATTAGAGATCCTTGAAAAAGCTAAAATACTCCGACGCAGAATTCTAATTGCAGCATCTTCTTTTATGGCTGTTTTGGTTCTCGTTGGCGCTGTTTGGTTGTTTATCAGTTGGCAAAATTCTAAAATTGTACAATATAAAGCCATTGAAGCTAAACTGCTAAAGCTCGAGAAGGATGTTGTTACGATTCAAGCAAAAGAATCTCTTGAAAAGAGTATTCTGATGGATAAGATAATGGTTCCTTACGTGACGCCTCTTGAGATACTGCGTGAGATGCACGAAAAAATGCCCAACCGTGAGCGAATATCACTATCTAGCTTCGATCTAGGCAAAAACGGAAAATTGGTTATCAGCCTTGAAGCTATGTCTCACGCTGATGTAGGCGAGACTGTTCAAATACTTAGTGATATGAAGATGGCAGATGACAAAAACCTTTTCAGTGAGGTTAAGAATGGCGCTGTATCAAAAATAACAAAAGACAATAGACCAATACTTCAGGTACAAATTACCTGCACATTGAATAAAGAATCAATACAACAGAGCGAGAAAAAGAGCGAGAAAAATGAAAAAGATAACAAATCGTGAAAAAATTATAATAGGTGCTGGTGGGTTAGTAACTATAGGTGTACTTTTTTACTTATTACTCTTGCCGGTTCTGATGGATAATCAGTCAAAATCAGACCTGAAAGCCAAGCAAGAAAAACTTCAGTCTATCGAGCAACTGAGGGCTATGGAGCCAACGATAACTGAAATGGAAAAGAGTATGAGAAACCAGTTGGGTTATAATCAAGTGAGCTTTAAGCGCAACTCGGCAGATGCAATGATAATGAAACAACTGGCTCAAATCGCAAATCAATCAGAGATCAAAGAGATAGAACAACTGGATGTTAAACCCGATAAAAGCAAAAAGTCACTTGCTAATCTAAAGGGTGATCAAGCCACTCTTAAATCTACCGTTGATAACCTATATATGTCTCAAATAACAATGGATAATAATAATTCAATAACAAAAGAGATAAAGGTTAATAATCCAGCCGACTCAGCGAAGCCGAGTAACGGAAGAATAGAAGAAAATAAAGTAACCCAAGAGATCAAAAAAGATTCTGATAGTCCAGATGAGATTTCAACGACCAAAAGTTTGGAATTTCCAATGATCCCAAAAGATATACCCGAAGAGGCGAAACAAGCTTTAATCAAGTTTGTACAGACACATAATGGACAGACAATAACTAAAGAAAACGTTGATGAAGTTGTAAGTTCTTCGGGAATTAAAGATGAAAAAGAAATCAGTAGAATAAAGGAAAGATTGAATTCGTACGGCAAGCTGGTTGAGAAAAAGAAGACTGAGATTGTTGGAATACTAAATAAATTAGGTACGCTTCAAAATGCAAAACTAGAGGATAAAGCAGGCAGATTTACTGCTAAAATGGTATTTAAAAGCGATATTAGTCAATTGATTCGTCTGTTATATAATCTGCAAACTTCTGCCAAATGGGTAAAAGTTGAAGGGATACAGATCACTATGGCAGATCGTCAGAAATCACTGCTGGGTGTTGAGCTTAGTTTGACAGCAACAGCAGTTTATGATTAAAAGATTTTAGAGCCATTCCCCCTTTAGCAACTAATCTTTACCCACAAGTCTATAAACCATTGTGGATAGAGGATTTATAACCCCCTTTTAGCTAAAAGGGGGAAGGGGGAATTTGATTAATTAAGTCATATATCTGAATGAATTTACCAAAGGTATTTTGGTATATCATCAATAACGCCATTGATATTTTTGAGTATCTATTGATCCGAAAACCTTAATCAAATCTCCCTTAATCCCTCTTTAGCTAAAGAGGGAAAAGACTTGGTTTCCACAATATCTATAATTTGTGGGTAAAGATTAGTTTGAAAAAGGGGGTTAGGGGGATTTAAAGGGTTTATCAACACATTTCAAGCTATAAAATGGTGTATGCGTTCTAAAATCCCCCCTTCCCCCCTTTTCAAGTGGGAGATTCAAACCCTCTATCCACAATGGTTTATAGGCTTGTGGGTAAAGATTAGCTTTAGCAAAGGGGGTTAGGGGGATTTAAAATCTTTCAGTTTGTATATATTTCCACACTCAACACGGAAGAACCAGATTTTCTTGGAAAGGATGTGAAAGTCGTGTTATTCAGGATAAACGTTTTGATCCTTGTAATATTATGTATAGCAACTATCATTTGTTTTATGGCATTTGCTCAAGATAAAGCTCAACTTGAAACTAAAGACGGTAAAGGCGGTGATCTGATAATCACCGATGAAAAGGTTGATGCTCCGAAAGATGGCAGTGCGCCAAAAATACAAGTTTTTATGAAATCAGATGATGGCAAAACTATCATAATGGATGCCAGTGATTCTAATGCCAATGGTGGTAAGCGTGTCAATGAACGCTCTGAAAAACAGGGAACATCTGAATTAAAAAATAACCAGTTTCAGAAATCACCTGATATGATGCAAAAAGAGGGTTTATCCCCAGAGAAAATGAAGGAAGCAGAAGCCAACAAAAAAATGCGTGGGCAGAACATGGGTAAAGAACAGGCAGGAACTCCTGCACCACAAGGCGGACCTCAACAACCTCAACCACAAGGACAAGCTATCCCTGATACAGGAATTCAAAGTTACCTTAACATTATATTAAATAAAAATCTCTTTATGCCTTTGGGGTCTAGTCGCAAAGAGCAAAAACCATCTTACGTTCTCACAGGCGTAATTGCCAACGATTCAAGTAAAGCTGATAACAAAGCCATTATTGAGCAGGCTGGTGGTCAAAAAAGCTATTTTGTATCTTCGGGGGAAACAGTAGAAGGCGACACAAAGGTTACTGAAATTGATGAGTGGCAGGTCAAAATGGATCGTTCCGGTGAACAGATGACCCTGAAACTCGGTGAAGGAACTCGCAGTGGGGCTATGCAAGGTTCCCGTAGCGGAGGTGGCGGAGAAGGTCAAAGAGGTTCGTCTGGTGGAAAGAAAGGTGAATCTCGTAATGATAAATCTGCCACGGCATCCGGAGGGGATAACTTCAACCCTGATGATATTCCGCCATTCGTACGAAAGATGCTGGAACAACGAGGAATTTCAATGGATAACCTTAAGAACAATCCCGAACTTAGAGAAAAACTTAAACAAGAATTCGAGGCAGGAATCAAAAATGGTAAAATACAAGTACCGCAGGAATATCGCTAATCAAGATAGAAATTCGTTCTAAATAACTGGGTCAATAACCTCACGCATAAAACCTGTCCTCGTGAAAACGGGGATGCGGGGGCTTGCGTTGAAACTTAGACGCAACTCTTGTTGACTAGCCTAAGTCTCAGCTGAGACTACGTTAGGTGCAAATATATAGGCACTTCGGGATATTCAGTCTAGTTCCGAACTCTGCGGAAGTAATGAGTAAAGAGTGATGAGTGATGTGTGGACTGTTTACTCATTACTGATCACTGATCACTTCCTAATTGGTAGTTTCAGGGCAAGTTTTATTTTAGCTTGCGTCAAAACTACCGCCTACTTTTAACATTAAAAAGGAGAAAGGCAATTCATCCACACGCATAAATGCGGGGGTATCCTTGCCGAAACGAGAGATGAACTATAGGGCTTCAAAAATACCTATTGATCGACGTCGTGGGATTTCGTCTGACATTTACCGACTATGCAACATTCGATGTCTAATGTCAGTTTTGTTGATGTTTGTACTTATTGCATCCTTATCGAGTGTGACAATAGCCCAGGGTCCACCCCAAGGTCCCGGAGGAGGTCAGGCTGAACAGAAAGATATGAGGGTCATTGAGCGTGATAAGGATGGCAAAGCTTCTAAAATATCGTTCTTTAACGTCATAAACGCTAATATCAGTGATATACTTAAATTTATGAGCGATGAAACGAACCTTACCATTATTGCAAGCGATGAGGTACAAGGAAAAATCACTCTCGTAAACCTTAAAGGTATCTCTGTAAACGAAGCATTGGAAGCTCTTAAAACTGCTTTGAACACACTAGGCTTTACTATGGTTCGGGTCAATAAAACTATAGTTATAGTGCCTGTTGCCGATGCAAAAACAAGACCTTTAAGGGTGCAGATAGGCTCTGATCCTAATATGATTGAGCCTACGGATGAGATGATCACTCAGATAATACCCCTTAGCACCGCAGACGCCGCTGAAATGGCTCAGAATCTAAAAAATCTGATACCAAAAGACGCTGATATGTTTGCAGATACAACAACTAACTCTTTGATAGTCACTGATACTTCGGCAAATATACGCAGATTGGCATTGATAATCAAGCAACTCGACATGGAGCCTTCAGGATTATTGAAAACAAGGATATTTCAATTAAAATATGCCAGCGCAACTCAACTTGCAGATACTCTTGACGGCATGTTTCGTCAGGGAGTCGAGACAGCGAGAGTGTTCCAGAAGATGAGCAAACGTGGTCCAGACGAAATGATGAAAATGCTCGATCAAGCCAGACAGTCAGGTAGAATGCCAGGTCGTGGAATTGACGTCGTTAAAGGGCAGGTACTTATCGCCGGTGACGATCGCACAAATAAACTGATCGTAACTGCCTCTGAAGAAAATCTGGAAATTATCGCAAAACTCATAGAGGAACTAGATTCCAGCCAGATTGCTGCAGCAGAGATTAGGATATTCCTTCTTAGCTATGCCGTATCAGCAGATGTAGCAACGGAATTGGAAACTTTATTGCAAGGATCAGGCGGAAAAAACCTTCCACCATGGGAGCGATGGCGAGCCAAAGAATTACAAACTACAACAAAAGGCATACAGGGTGATATTAATATCGTGTCAGATGATCGATTAAATGCGGTTATTGTCTCATCCGATCCGCAGAATTTTACAATCATTGAGGACATTATAAAACAGATAGACCAGCAAACAGCACCGCAGGAAGTCATCAGGATAATCCCTCTTAAATATGCTGATGCGACTTCTGTTGTGCAGAACTTAAATGATTTGTTTGAAGGTGATACTGGTAGCAGTAATATGCCATGGTGGCAACGTTCTGAGATGAGGTTTCGAAGGCAAATGAGCGGTGAAAAAGAAACAGTCACTGGAATACAAGGAACCGTTAACCTCGTTGCAGATACCAGATTAAATGCCGTTGTAGTATCCACTGCCTCCGCTAATATACCTATACTTGAAGACCTTATCGCGAAAGTAGACATTACAGTTCCTGATCTTGAGACTGATACCAAGATATTCCCATTGAAACATGCAGATGCAGAAAGCGTATCACAGATAATTAGCAATGTTTACCAAGGTAATCAAAGTGGTGGTGGAGGCAATGATTTCTTCGGATTCTTACCGAGGTCATCACGTGGATCACAGAAATCGGGTGTAATGACAGGCACTATAACAGTAGAGGCTTATACAAGAACTAATTCACTGATTGTTACTACTTCGTCAGCGAGAAATTTCGAGATCGTTCAAAAACTCATAGAGCAACTGGATCAAGATACTCCAGCAGATTATAAATACAGCACGATCATCTATCCTCTGGAATATTCTGATGCGGCAGAGATGGAATCGTTATTGTCTAGTATATTCTCTGACCAAGGGACAAGTTCAAATTCAAGAAACAGAGGCGGTGGGCAGATGAACTTCTTCAGGATGATGATGACTGGAAGATCGCCTGTACCAAGAGATTCGGCTACCATAGTCGGTCAGGTGCAAGTCAACTCTGATACAAAGACGAACTCTTTAATCATCACTACTGCTGAAAGAAACATGGTGACAGTTAGAGACATAATTAAGCAGTTGGATGTGAGTCGTGGTCAGGTATGGATGGAGATCAAAGTTCTGGAAGTATCTCTTGGTGAGAATAATAAATTGGGTGTTGAGTGGAGTTGGAAAGAAGACAATCATCTAGGTAAAGAGGGATTGTCAGCAGTATTCGGCACTGATTTTAATTTGAGTGCTGATACCAACGGGTTCACTTATAAGATTTTTAATAAAAATCTCACAGCCGTTCTAAATACGCTTATGGAAGAGAATAAAGTCGAGGTACTTTCTGCCCCATCTGTTCTCACCCGTGATAATGAGCCAACAACGCTTACAAGAGGTAAAAATATACCTTATTTACAAAGCGTTAGGACCGATCAACAAGGTCGTGAAGTATTTGATTATGCCTTTCTAAATGATATTGGTATAACCATCAACTTAACCCCGCATATAGCAAAATATGCCACGAAATCAAAGGTAATGAAGGAAGGCGAAAAACGCACCATTGGTCTTGAGATTAACAAAATCAATGTTAGTAGCTTCCTTGAATTTACCGCTTTCAACGCGCCTGTTACAGCAAATAGCGACCTTTCTACATACGTGGACGTCGAAGATGGTGCTCAGGTCGCCATCGGCGGAATGATTAAAAAAGAATCAAAAAAAAACTTGCGTAAGTTTCCGATTCTTGGTAGTATACCATTTGTTGGAAGGTTGTTTAATAGAACAGAGAATACTATAGATAACACGCAACTATGGATACTCATCACTCCGCATATCATTGACATCAACAAGGCTGAAGACAGAGAGACATTACAACAGCTTCAGGAAGAGCAAAGAAAACAGGTGGAGATAAGGATGAATGAATCCGGTATGCAAAATGGTAAACAAATAAAGTCTCCAAAGACAGATGATACTTCTGGAAACAAATAGTGATCAGCAATAATTTCTTGATACGACTTTTTCAGTAGTTGAACAGTATTTGAACAAATATCAATTTGTAATTGATCATATATAAATTGTGTTTGTCAATTAATAAACCACGGAGACACAGAGGCACGGAGAGAACTTAGAAAGGATGAATACGATTCTAAGATTCTAAGATTTAAAGATTACTTTACCTAGTTTCAATCTTCCAATCTTCAAATCCTTCCGCCTTCATCTTTTTTCTCCGTGCCTCTGTGGTTTTTTATATCTTACTTTGTTAAGTGAAAAACTCGTATTCTTGATGTGTCTGGGGATAGAGAATGAAGTTAGGGATAGTTATACTTGCCGTCATATTTCTTTTGGCTATATTTGGGGTACTGTATTATTATGTATTCACAGGGGTCTTGATAATTAATTCTTTGAGACCACTGGACGCCATAGTTAAGGTTGATGATAGTGAGATAGGCACTACACCCTTAAAATACAGACTTCGTTCAGGGACATACAATCTTAAAGTATACAAAGAAGGATTTGAGACATGGGAAGGACAGATTACGATTAAGGGGACTGCCCCGCAAACGCTAACAATGAAGATGCGTTTCCTAATCAGAAGTGAACCATCTGGCGCGACAGTCAAAATCAACGGTAAAGAAGCCGGTATTACCGATATACCAATGGACCTTTCTTCAGGAGTTTATACGTTTGAATTCCAAAAAAAAGGTTATGGGAAGGTTAAGTATATGGCAGAGATACCGCATAACGTGAGTGATCCACTACCTATTGCACCGTTGATTCTCACCAAAGCTATAAAAGCTGAACAAGCAGAGGCAATTGCTTCAGCAATGCCAACACAACCCACAGGATACGGTTCTGTTCAAGTTACATCAAATCCTGATGCGCAGGTCTATCTTGACGGAACACTTCAGGGAGAAACGCCTTTAACCTTGCCTAAAGTCTCAATAGGAAGCTATGTCCTGAAACTCTCGAAGGAAGGCTATAAAGACCAGAAACAGACTGTTTACATAAATAAAGGCGAAACGACAAAAGTAGCAGTAGAACTCAAGCCAGAGTAATAGTATCTTCAACCTCGTTGGCAAATTTCTAAAAGTTATAATACAATTCCACATAGGAGGTATGCTTTCCAAGCTTATTGCATATTGTCTGGGAATCACCAAATATCACTTTGGTGGTTACTTTCACAAGATGACCACCTCGACGATGCTTCACTATCTGAAGATATTCCCAACCTGAACCTGCTTGCTTCTTTGTCGGTAGACGTCCACGACCAGCATATTGTGGAACAGCACCATAAACCTCAAAGTACCTTTATCTGATTTCTCTTCGTACCCCCTTTTTTACCCTTGTTGCCAACATAAGTCTACAGGGAGTCCATTTGAGCTTTGTCAACATGATATTCTCCCAAAAGCAATTCCTCTATCTTTTCTACATGATTGGCAGCTTTTTTCAACCAACTAGATACTGTATCTTCCTTTACACCTTTTACTCGTGCTACTGCTGCGATACTCATTCTTTCTGCAAGCATTGCCAGTGCTTCGAGGATGTCTTTGGGGGGTGTATGAGATCCATAGAATATGGCGCCTTTGGTATCAGTGAACGTTACTCCACAGGTTTTGCATCTATACCTTTGGACACCATTAGGACTGTGACCAAAGCTTATGATGCTATCCTTATCTGGTTGTCTATAATCTGGACATTTTTCGTTATCACAGAATTTATTAGCAGCTATCGTTTCCAATTTGGTCATTGTTATACCTCCAATATGGTTTTGAATCCTGCTAATATTATATCTCATTTCTAACAACATTAAAGAGGGTGACTACCCCATATTCGGATGTACCCGAATGTCACTTGCATAAGAAAAAAATGCTTTAAAAAGCCTCCTGAAGGTGATATAAATAAAGCGTATATCACCAATCACTTCAACAGGAGGCTAATAATGAAGTTTAACAAATATCTTGCGATTCTGAAAGAGAAACTTTATAGCTCTATTGGATTACCTTTTTCTGATGTAATAAAGAGTGTGTCCCATATATGAAACATAAAAAATTACCGCAGAGACGCAAAGAACGCAGAGGAAACGATGAGAAAATCAATTCTCAGCTCCGCCGAGTCGGGAAATCAATAAAACCTCTGCGAATTCTCTGTGATCTCTGTGCCTCTGCGGTGAATAATTTTGTCATGATGTTTCATAAGTGGGACACACTCGTAATAAATGATGATGTAATACAACAAGCTCTTAAAGACGAACAAATAGAATATCGAGAACGTCTTTATACGCCCTTGATAACTCTGTGGATTTGGATTTACCAATGCCTTTGTGAAAAAAATACATGTAAGAATGCTATAAGCAAACTCATCTCTTACATAGCACAATGTGGTGTCCAAACTCCTTCTCCTAATACCAGTGCCTACTGCAAAGCTAGAAAACGTATTAAAGAAGGTGTTTTCCTACGTCTGCTAAAGCACACCGGGAAACATTTACATAACCTAGATGACCTAACTTGGTGTAATCGCCATGTTACCGTTGCTGATGGTTCAACTATCATCATGGATGATACAGAGAAAAATCAAGCAGAATATCCACAACCCGAAAGTCAAAAAGAGGGATGTGGTTTCGCTAACATA
>Ga0247841_10003628_pt1 | contig 28070 bp, 29 predicted proteins | sample LaCruzMarch2015__2_FD_192410 | JGI IMG/M metagenome (GOLD analysis project Ga0247841, IMG submission 192410) | Freshwater microbial communities from meromictic Lake La Cruz, Castile-La Mancha, Spain - LaCruzMarch2015_18m | ecosystem: Environmental > Aquatic > Freshwater > Lake | place: Spain... | reverse complement strand
CCCGGTGGGGTGTTCCGAGGGCAACCAGCGTTGCAACCGGTCCTCCTTTCGCAATGTATGCCCTGGCCACCAAACCTCCCATGGAATGGGCCACGATGATCGGATTGGTCAGGCCGGCTGAATTTACCGAGTCCAGCAATATCCTCCCGTTGATCATGATCGAATCTTTCCAGTTATACTGATACACGTATACATCATGGCGTTTTTTAAAATCGGCCGATAACAGTTCGATGACTTTGTCCCAATGCGAGAGATCCCCGGTCATGCCGTGGATAAAAATGACCGCTGAGTCTTTGGGATGTTCAGAAGAGCTGACTTTTCTGAAAACATAGGGATTATCGGGAAAGACATCGGGGCAACGGAAGTCGAGGGAGGAGCTTACAACGACGGTCTGTTCATTGTTCCCACCGACCTGCGGCAGGAACGATTTTACTGATCCTTCAAGATTGTGCCGGTCCGCATCATCCACCGCCACTCCCCGGAAAGTGAAATCCAGTTTGTCATTCCCGAAATCGGCGGTGAAAAAGACACTGTCCTGGTCAATCACCCCTGTTATTGTACCAGGTTCCTGCTCTGCAGAGTCACGCACAACAACCTCTCCCGTTAACTGTTTTTCATCCAGCGACAAGGTGATGAGATAAAAATATGTCGTTGTATCGGGATTGACCTCCAGCAAGGCACATTCCCAGAAGGTTGTTCCCTGTAACGCCGACTCACTGTGGGAAGGCGCCGTATTGTCTTTTTTACAGGAGGTAAGGAAGATCACAATTCCCAGCGTCAATAAAACAATCAATTTTTTTAAGTGTCGTGCTTTCATGGTGCAGGAGTATTAAATGATGATTCTTTACATGGAACATAAACATGAAATCAAACTTACATAATAACTGCGATTCATACACGCACCGCATTAAAATCAGCGTTCCGGTTTCTTAACCGGAACGTCCCCTCAGCCTTACCATATTTAACGTGCTCGAAGCACAATAAATGCTTACCTATAAGGTAAAAACAGGTAAAAGGTCTGTGGTCTTGACGAGCATAAAGATACAATATTTTTGTGCATTTTAGCCGAAAACAGTCAACCATTTTTGCGAGAATTTGGCACGCTGACCACTGAACACTTCAGTCAGGAAAAGCAGTCTTTAAGGCCACAGAATTATTTTGTATCTTTGAAGTATTGTGGAAGAAAATTTCATCAGTTATTAATTCAATACATTAGAAATGAAAGATCTGGTAACTGTTCAGAGAACAAGTAACAGAGGCTTGGGAATCTTTGCGATCAGGGATATACAAAAGGATGAGTACATCACGGAATTCTCGGGACCTGTGGTCACCATACCGAAATTCGACGGCTTTCCCGACGAAGTGATCAATCATCTGTTCAATATCGGGATTGACAAATATATCATGGCAAGGGAACCTGCGGTCCGTACAAACCATTCCTGTGAACCCAATGCGGGAATTGTCGGGGATGTATTTCTTGTCGCCATGAGAGATATTAAAGCCGGTGAGGAGGTTACTTTTGATTATTCCACGATCATTGCAGATGCCTGGGTGCTGGAGTGCAGTTGCGGATCAGATCTGTGCCGGAAGACCATCGGAAAATATGTTGACCTTCCTGAAGAGGTTAAAAAAAGATACCTTGGGTACACTCCCGAATGGATCATATCGCCGGCATTAACAAAATGAGGTTTTTCCTTCCAATTAGGTCAATCCAACTATTGACTTTGGGGTTTTTTTATCTTAAATTTACTCTCCTCTTTTGAATATCAGTGAATAAATTTAACACAACCAAAATCCATGAAAGTCAATAAAACTCCGGCCTGGCTGATTATCCTCCCAGCGATAATGGCAATGATTATTTTTTCAAGTGATGGCACTCTTGCCAACAACCAAAAGCGATCACAACAGGAACACGAAAAAATCACTCAACAGCTTATTGTTATCGTCGATCACAACCCTGAATTAAAAGGTCTTTTGGTAAAATCGATTGAGATGGCGAAAAAGATCAATCCTGATCCTTCAACAAACCCGGCCCAGACACTGGAACAATATTATGATTTTATTGATTGGGCGGCAAAGGCCATGCCGTGGATGTTGCTTCCGAAGCTTTCCTATTCGATGTTTTACGACCGGATAGACCAGGGTCTTGCCTATTTTTATTTTATCAACGATCAGCCACTCGATGAATTGAATGGAAAGGGTTATTATCGCAACGCTATCCAATATCACGAGCCCTACCGCACATGGCTTGTGAGTTTTGTTAAGGACTGGGGCTTATTCCTCAGTACGCGGGATTCATGGAACGATGAATATTACAGAATGGCCCTCGACGACCCAAAGTTCAGTCTCGGAAAAGGCTGGTATGAAGACCCTTCAAACTGGAAATCGTTCAATGACTTCTTTTCAAGACGTCTTTCATCTCCCGGTATGCGCCCGGTGGCCGGTCCCGATGATCCGTCGGTTGTTTCATCCCCGGGCGATTCAAAGCCTTTCGGAATATGGATGATCGACAAAAACTCAGATATTATAAGCGGCAAAGGCGTTCAGATCAAATCAAAGTCCTATGAGTCCGTCACCTCGCTTCTCGGTCCGGACAGTGCGTACAAAAACGCTTTCGCGGCCGGAACAATGACGTTTGCCTATCTTGACGAATACGATTATCACCGCTGCCATTTCCCGGTCAGCGGAACAATTAAGGAGGCAAGGATCATCAGGGGCGGCGCTTCATCAGGCGGTGTCACCACCTGGGATGCAAAATCAAAAAGATATATTTTCGATCCAGGCGATCCCGGCTGGCAAAGCCTTGAGACAAGAGGCTGTATAATCATTGAAACTGAAAATGCGGGTCTTGTCGCTTTGATTCCTGTCGGCATGTCCCAGATGGCCTCAATCATTTTCGAAGACAATGTCAAAGCAGGCAACCGCGTAAGAAAAGGCGACAAGCTCTGTTATTTCCTTTTCGGCGGTTCGGGTTTCGTAATGCTGTTCCAGAAAGAGGCCGGATTCAGACTGACGGCGCCTGCCATTGAGGATGGCTCTTACAGGCATGTTCTGGCAGGAGAAGAGTTCGGCAGGATCAGTACCGGAAAATAGACGATCTTGGAGAAGGCATGGCAGGAGGGAATTTGATTGTTATTTGTCTGAAGTGGTCAGCCAAACCCGGCATCTCCCATGAGTCATTACCTGGAAAATCTATTATCTTTGACTCTGTTGCGGGCCTCTTTTCCCAGAATGGCTGTGGAGATTGCCAACCATTAAAACTTCTATGATGATTGCACCCGACAAACTGGCCATGATGGCAAGGGCTGCCCGGCAGGAGCATGCGGCCCTGGTGAAGCGGCTCTCTACCACCGACAGCCGGAAACTCGACGAGCGGGTACATGACATTCATGAATCATTGTTTGAAAAAATCAACTGCCTGGATTGTGCCAACTGCTGCCGCACCCTCGGACCCAGGATAACTGACGTCGATGTACGACGGATATCGGCCTCCCTGCGAATAAAGCCATCAGGGTTTGTGGGGCAATACCTCGTGGTGGATGAAGAGGGCGATTACATCTTCAGGTCAATGCCCTGTCCCTTCCTGGGCAGCGATAACTATTGCTCCATCTACGATGTCCGACCCAGGGCGTGCCGCGAGTATCCCCATACCGACAGGCGCCGGGTTTACCAGGTGATGTCACTGACCCTGAAAAACAGCGCCATCTGTCCGGCGGTCTTCGAGATCCTTGAACGGTTGAGAAAAGGTGAATAACGGCCATCTCATCAGGGTTTCTATTTTCTTTTCTTTAAGAAATAAAGTGGTCACAGGAAAAAACGTTCGCATCGACCAGTCTTTGCCGGAACAGCCTGACCATGTCTTGAATTTGAATTCCCGCTAACCCTACGACAAGCCATAAGGTTGACGGGTAACCAAAACCGGTGAAAGGGGTAAGATTCTCCGTTTTGTCCATTCAACGCTTTTTATGCTAAATTTACACTACTATTCTTGTTTGGTTCCGGCTTGTCCGGTCTCCACTCGAAAGCACTACCAAACTTTTTAGGGTTAACATGAAGAAATCCATAGAAGAGGTCTAAAAGGACACATACAAACATGAAGCAACACTGGATAGGAGGCGAATGGATGGGCCAGGTCAACAAGGAGCCCATTGACATCATCAATCCTGCTACCGAGGAGGTTTTTGAGCAGGTGTTGGACGGCAGCCGCGAGGATGCTGATGCGGCTGTTGTGGCTGCCAACAAAGCTTTTGAGATCTGGCACCGCATGACCGCCATATCACGCGGCGAACTTCTGCACGAAATGGCAGACCGCCTGAAAGCGCGCACTGAAGAGATTGCACGCATCCTGACGTTGGAAGGAGGCAAACCACTCAAGGAAAACATCGACGAAGTAGGGTGGTGTGTGGCCTGTTTCCGCTACTACGCAGAAATAGGGCGCAACAGCCGGGGACGGATCATTCCCAGCATAGAGTCCACCCAGTTGTCGATGGTGCTGAAGGAACCCTATGGGGTCGTGGTGTGTATCGTTCCTTATAACTATCCGCTGCTCCTGATGGCGTGGAAAGTGGCGCCGGCTCTGGCCGCCGGCAATACGGTCATCATTAAGCCCAGCAGTATTACACCGCTCGCCACACTGGCCTTGAGCAAGTGTTTCGAAGCGCTGCCACCGGGAACAGTGAATATCGTTACCGGCTCTGGCAAAGAAATCGGCAACAGGCTGGTTTCCCATCCCGATACCCATGTGGTGGCTTTTACGGGCAGTACCGAAACGGGACGAAAGATCGCCCGTAGGTGTGCCGAAAGTTTCAAGAAAATCACGCTGGAACTGGGAGGCAAGGATCCTTTCGTAGTCTGCGAAGACAGTGATGTTATCGTGGCAGCAAGAGCGGTGGCCTGGGCGGCCTTCCTCAATGCAGGTCAGGTCTGCACATCTTCCGAGCGCATCTACGTACAGAGTTCTGTTGCTGATCGTTTTCTCGAAGCTTTGGTCAGCTTTACCAACACCCTCATACTGGGTCCCGGTATCGAGCCATCCACCGACATAGGGCCGTTGGCGCGCGATCACTACAGACGCAAAGTGGAAGATCATATTGAAGAGGCCCGGAAGAATGGTGCTGTCGTACTGGCCGGAGGCAGGCGACCTGCGGGATTTCAGAAAGGTTATTACTACGAGCCCACTGTTCTGACCAATGTCACGCACTCAATGAAAGTGATGAGCGAAGAGACTTTCGGACCGGTGGCACCCGTTATGGTCTACGATCAATTCGACGAGGCTATCCGTTACGCGCAGGGGACGCAATACGGCCTTGGCGCCGTCCTCTTCACCCGCGACGCATTAAAAGCAAAGACCTTCTTCGAAGAGGTCAAGGCCGGAAGTATCTGGATCAATGACCCCCTGACCGACAACGACGCAGGACCGTTCGGCGGCATGAAGATGAGCGGATTGGGACGAGAACTTGGGCTTGAGGGGCTGGAGGAATTTGTGGAGACCAAACATGTGCACTGGGATTTTATGCAGCAGGAAAAGCCATGGTGGTATCCTTATAACCGGGGATAATCTGGTGTCCCTTGCTAAAGCATTAAATACGGCAAGTTATTTGATAACTGGAATTAAATTGAACTTAACATCCGAGAAATGCTGTTCGAGACCATTTTTCATCGCCTCCTGCAGATCGGCTAACTCGGATAAGTTTCTGCTTTTCGAAAAATTCAGTTCTATCTCGATAATCTTCTGCCTGCCGCTTATTCTGGAATAGATGTATCCAATTCCCTCATACTGATTAAATTGCTCTGACAGGATTTTCAAAATCAACAGCTGATCAGCCTCTTTCAGAGGCAGATCGATCAGGGCTTCAAAGTTCTCTTTCATTACTTTCAGCGAATTGACAATCCAATAAGCTGCGAAAAAAAGTGCAAGTACAATGTCTATGACTCTTGCAACAAGTACTTTTTCAGAATTCTGGAAGTAGAGCGCAACCAGAAGTGAAATGGCTGAAAAGATCGTCTCAATAAGGCAAATCGTGTAATATACATTGTATGCTTTCAGGATCGGGGAGTAGGCATCGGACCGCTTCATTATCGAATTGGCCCACCATTTTAGCATCACCAGGCGGAGATTAATGTAAAGAAAAGCAATTTGTGCGTATCCAAAACTGATTTCCGGCGGGGCATTAACCGAAGTTTTCCAGATTGAATAAATGACAATGGCCGCGCCGGGCAAACTCAGTGCGGCCTGAAAAAAACTTATGAAATTTTCCAGTCTGCCGGTTCCATATGGAAATTTATACGAATTGTCTTTAACGGAAAGATCAAGTGCAATTATCGCGAAAAAATAAACCATGAGCGATAAGGAGTTTTGCAGCATGAAAGTAAAAATGATAACAGAATTTGAAATATACGCGATATACAGGCATAAAAGAGTTTCCAGTAGCAAAGTCCAGAAGCCTGCAATGAAAAACCGCTTAATTTCTTTTCTTGTTTTTAGAATATCACCGGTAAACATTACTTTTTCTGTTTGTTAACTTTATTATTGATCACTGATTTTCATCGTAACGATCCTCTTGCATAGTTGTTACAAGTAAGATGTACCCTCAAAGATATGTTTTTTACTGGACAGGCCGATGGAATTGACCATCCCCGGCATATCGTAATGGAACTGTTTACTTGTTTTATTTTCAGACCTATAGGGTGGTCCGATTAAATCGGCGCTGTGTAATTAAAAGTGGCGGCCTATCCAATACACTTAGAGAATTCAATTTAAATCACAATTGATCGGGTATCCGGGCTTACCATCCGCTCCCGGTCTTCACCATACGGATGACTGCCGTGGAATATTCCCCCTTCAATCGCAGGAAATAGATTCCTGGGGAAAACTCCTTCCCCTCACCGGACAATTCCATGCTGTACCGGCCGGGACTTAGGTCACGGTATACCGGCCCGAAAACTGTCCGGCCGTAAAGATCCGTGACCATAATGGCAATATGCTGCTCGGTCTTTACCTCATAGTTCACGGTTGTGCCGCAGGCAAATGGATTCGGGTGGTTCTGCCACAACACCACATCGCCCGAAACGACGGCAGGCATCTCGGAAATTCCGTTTGGATAGAATATATTTTCTTCAGACCAGGGGCTCCACTTCAGGTTCATGTCGCGGTAGCGGATCCGGAAGCCGTGCTGCGCGTTCGAATCCAGCTTGCCTTTGGGCACCGTGAAGGAGTAAAGGTTTATCCCGGCGTTCCTGTCGATGGGGGTGAAATAAGGAGATCCGGTGTTTTCAAAAACGTTCTCGAAGTTCCTGACAGTGTCCAGCACCGGATGCGTATAGTCACCTGGCGTGAAGGTAATCTGGACCTCGGCCGACATACACGAATCAGCCCCCGATATGGGCGATGAATTCAGCACCAGTGGATTCCATCCATTCACCCCGAACACCTGGGGCTGCGCCGGAGGCGGTTGGTTCATTCTGAAATGAAAGGTGTCGAAAATCTGATTGGCGATCGGGTGTTCCGGTTTGCCAAGCGTATAGGCTTCTGCGGTATAAGATTTCGCATCGACATCCACATCGATGATCGCGTAGCAATAGTCATCGACAGCCTTGATGATCTCTGGAAAGTTCCTTGAATGGTCGCCGAAGCGGGTAAGCTCCGCACCACCACCGCCCGACAGCAACAGCCTCATGTCGTGCTGGAGGTTTGGCTGGAGTTGGGTGAGCTCCCATACTCCCTGCTCGTAGCAATGTGCATGGCCACAAGAGTACTGGACTACTTTATGATATTTCTCGAAAGTGCTGAAAAACACGATCTTGACGGAATCGCCATCACCCTCGGGCCAAATGGCTGATCGGTAAGGATGGTGAGAAAAAGGAAACACAAGATCCACAGCCTGGCTGGTGTCTGAAGTGGCCAGGACCTTGTCGAGCCATGAACGCTGCAGTGACTCGCTGACCAGTTTGGAGTTCGAGTTGAGTCCAAGGAATTCGCAGTTCAGGATCCGGAAGGAGTAGAAGCGCTGGTTGAACCTGGTCGTCTGGATTTCCGGGTCGGTGAAATCGGTGTATTTCATGTAATTGAAATAGTGAGGCGATTCATGCTCGTGGTTTCCTATAGAGACCATGAAGGGAACGGAACAAGAGAGGATGGAGATCGGGTTGAAATATTCGGGCTCAAACCGGTTAATATCCGATCCCGACCAGACGACATCGCCAGTGTGCATGACCATGTTGACCGAGTTGTACCAGTCGTTCCCATACTTTGCAACCAGGGTTTGCAGGATGTTTTCGCACACGACCGGGAGGTAGGTCGGTATTGTGTCATTGTTGCGCGAATCTCCGACAACAACGAACCGGACATGCTGGCCCGGAGCCTGTGACGAGGGCTGTGTCCTGAACGGGAAGACCACCGACGAATCGGCGCCGCTGATGCACCGGTAATAGTAGGTCGCCGCCGGTGTCAGCCCGGTGAGCTTCACGGTGTGCCAAATCTTTCCGGAGTTGTTCAGAAATGAACCCTGCGCCAGGCTGGTCAGGGATGAAGCAGAGCTCCCGTACCGCACCTGTGTAAAAGAGGTGTCCGTAGAATGCCAGCTGATGTAGATCGACGTCGGCGTCGGGGTCTGCAGGTAGGGTTTCGGCTGCGAAATGGCGAAATGGCCTGTCATGACGAGTAAGATCAAGGTCTGGATGATGGGTAAATGATTTTTCATACGAAAAGGGCTAGGGTTTTTGATCGGTTGGAGTTGTTTTGCTAATCCATTCAGGGAAGAAAGATACAAATAATTCTCCTTATGTGTGCTGTTGGTTGGCCAGGAAGTCTGGGATGTGGAAAATAATTCTAAAGCGATAAGAGAAGGGTTCTACCCCTCAGAGTTTACATGTTGCAAGGATAGAGCAGATCACAGTGGCCAGAGATTGAACGTATAGACCATGTTCAAACCATCAGCAATCATTCGACGGATTTTTATTGCAAAGTAGTTTGTATTTTTATATGCCATTTGCAGGAGATTCTTCAGAGACAAGGAGAATGATGTTTCAAAATTAAAAACCTTATTTTGTTTAAACAATCCCACTATGAAACACCAGCCATTCATACGTATAAACCAATCGGGATTTGCCCTCATTATCCTGTTTCCCTTTTTCTTCTCAGACCTTGCTGCTCAGCAGGTATTGAATACCAGTCAGTTTCGTGGCGCGAATCACACCGGGATCTTTGATGAAAAGAACCTTTTAAAAAAATGGCCGGCTGATGGTCCTGTCCTGCTCTGGGCATATGAGACCCTTGGCAATGGCTATGGATCACCCTCTGTAACGGAAAAGCAGATCTTTGTGCAGGGAGAAACAGACAGTATGGCAACAATCTTTTCATTTGATATGAAAGGGAATCTGCTATGGAAGAGTGCTTTCGGAAGAGAGATGATGTCGGGAAAGTATTCAGGTTCATTATCCACTCCCACTGTTGTTGATAGCCTCGCATATTGCCTGTCGGGGATGGGAGATATTGCCTGCCTGAACGTTTCCACGGGCAAAAAAACCTGGGGACTTAACATGATCCGTGATTTGAAGGGAGATTCAATCCCCTATGGGTTTTCACAATCCCTGCTGGTGGATGGTGACCTGGTATATTGTGCCCCAAGTGGGAAACAAAACAACTTCGTTGCCCTCAACAGGTTTACCGGGAACGTTGTCTGGACATGCCCTGCCCTTGGTGAAGCCGCACGTTGTTCACCAATTCTGATAGAACGGGGTGACCGGAAACTTGTTGTGACCACCTCTTCCAGCTCTGTTGTGGGTATCGATGGGCGAACAGGAGAATTACTTTGGTCACATGTCATTGATACTTCTGAAAACACACATTACAACAGTCCGTTGTTCGATGGGGAATATATTTATTGTTTTGCCTTTTTTAACAGTAAAGGGGCGGTTAAGCTTAAATTATCGGCCGATGGCAGACAGGTGACCGAGACCTGGCAAACACCAAATCTTCTTAATTCCATCGGGGGTGTAGTCAAAGCAGGTGATTACCTGGTTGCAACACATGAGAACAGCCTTGTCTGCCTTGATGCAAAAAATGGCGCTATCGTTGATTCCATTCGATCGGGAAGCGGATGGGGCGGGGTTACTATCTTTGCCGACGGAATGATCTACCTTTATAACGGCCAGGTCAAGCTTGTGGGTCTTGAATCCGGAAAATTGAAGGAAATCAGTAAGTTCCAGGTTAAGAAAGGAACCAAATATCACTTTGCTCATCCGGCTATAAAAAACGGGGTATTTTATATCAGAAGAGGCAATGCATTGATGGCTTATCGGATTTCCTCCATGGTTTCATAAAATAACTCCAACTGACTCATAAAGAAAATAATAACCGATGAACATTTCAAAAACGAAAAAGAGGTGGGGCCTCATTTTGTTATTGGCTGCTCTCATTGCCATACTGGCTTTATATCCGGTGCCGCCACAGGCTCCCATCCATTATTATGATAGGCAAAGTGGCTTGTTAAAAACGGAAAAAGTGGCTGGCCAAAAGTGGTTGGTGTGGCTGTACAATAATCCGGTTGGCGAAGCAACATTGTGGGCGCTGGCGAAAAGAAAAATGGTTTCGTCTGTTTATGGCAATAGAATGGATCGTCCTTCATCGACCAAAAAAATACAACCCTTTGTTGAAGAATATAATATCGACATGAGTACCTCCCAAAAACAGGCGTTCAACTCTTTCAACGATTTCTTTACCCGGAAACTAAAGAATAATGCCAGACCGGTAGATACCAACTCAACCGTTACAGTGTCGCCTGCCGATGGAAAAATACTGGCATATGCCAATATCAGTAACAGCGATTTTATCGTCAAAGGATACCGCTTCGATATCTATTCGTTTTTGAATAATGCCAGCCTTGCCCGAAATTACCTTGATGGCACCATGGTGATCATCCGGCTTGCCCCTCCCGATTACCACCGTTTCCATTTTCCCATGAGCGGAAGGGTGTCACCCGTCACCCGGATTGACGGTGATTATTATTCGGTCAACCCGCTTGCTTTGCGCAAAATGATTGAAATATTCTGCCTGAACAAAAGGGAATTTACCATCATTTCAAACCCCTTGTTTGGAGATGTTGTCATGACTGAAGTAGGTGCAACCATGGTAGGAAGTATCGTCCAGACTTATACAGGAAATTTTGTAAAAAAAGGGGAAGAGAAAGGGTATTTCAAATTTGGGGGTTCCACGATAGTGCTGCTGTTTGAAAAAAACAAAATTCGCCTTGATGAAGATTTATTGATCAATACCTTAAAGGGTTATGAAACGGTGATCAAAGAAGGAGAAAGAATTGGTGTATCGATGATTAATCCAACAGTTTCGAGGTAGGGATTAAGCTGATCCTCGCACTAAAAAACTTGTTAGAAAAGAACGTTGCAACTACCGAATCGCCTGGTACTAAAAGAACAAGGCGACATGAGATGTGCAATGTACAAAACGAAAAATGCAACGTATAGCTATTTACACTTTGCACCTTGCACTTTAGACCTGACTGTTGCTCCCCTTGCTGAGCAATTCTCGAAACAATTATTCGCGGATTTGAAGAAACTCTATGTTACAAGGCTTTTTATCAATTTAGGTCGCCCAAACAGTAGCCATGATGAGTACCTGTCAAGCCCCAAATAGATCAATGCAATAACATCCCATAGTAATATCAAACCAATAAACTAATTGGACGATTGAGGTTATAGGATTGTACCTGAAAAGGGCTGAGGGAAAAATGAAAAGAAAGGAAGTGATACGTCAGCATATCCAATAACATTAAAACTTTCAATACATTTGTTTTCGTTAAAAACAAAAAAATGAATAAAGCGATTTCAGTCATATGTCTTTTTGTTGTTTGTTACTGTTTATTTTCCTGCAAAAAGAAGAGTAGTAACGATGAAAGTACTTCAGAGAAACAAATAATCATTGAAGGCGAATTTCGCAACAACAACGGAATTCATTCTCTTTTTAAAACTCATGATAATAATTTCGCAATCGTAGCTCGAAAGGGTGAATCCCGGCAGTTATTTGTCGCATTGCTGAATTCATCATTAAGTATCCTGTGGGAAAAATCATTCGGCTCCGATATTGATAATGCAGGCGGGATAATTGAATCAAACGACGGTGGACTTGTAATTGCCTCAAACAAACAAGTGTCAAACAATCCTTATCAAATTAATTATTGTCTGAATCTACTGAAACTAAGCCAAACAGGCGACATTCTTTGGGAAAAAAACTATCTGTTTGAAAGCGGCCAAGGTACACCATATCCTATCCTTCAAACTGCAGACGGGGGCTTTATAATTTGCGTTTCGTACCATATTCCGGAGGATACCTGTCGTTCTTATCCTACATTATTTAAAATTAGTCAACAAGGAGATTCTCTATGGTTAAAGAGTATTTCCGACCACTTTAACTGTATAGGGCTAGATATTGGCCTTGCACCTGACCAAGGTTTCCTGGTTTCAGGACCCTGTTCACTTTCCAGAACGGATTCTCTGGGAAACTTGAAATGGGATAGTCACCAGATCTCCCATATGACTTCTCTCCAAGTATTGCAGGATGGTTCAGTTATAGTATTGGGGAGCAAATCAGGAAATCACATATTAGAATCTGCACTCACTAAAATAGATGTAAATGGAAATATAGTTTGGGAAAGCATCTTAATGAACGGATGGGTTATCGAATCTTATAACCTTTGTCAGTCCGTCGGGGATGGATTTGTCATTACCGAAAAAGTTAATAGCACTGTGAAATTGATCAAAATTGATAATGCAGGCAATAAAATGTCTGAAAAAAATCTGGATTGCTTTAGTTCCTGTGGTCTCGTGCCGGTACAAGGGATGTATTGCATTTATACCTATAAAGTGAACACATCAAAACAATATTTTGATTTGATTATCAGCTTCGTTGACTAAACTTTAATTTCAGTCTTCGTGATTCTTTCCGGTTAATGAGATAGAAAAAACTAAATGCCATCCCCCACCCAAATAGAAACTTAAAGCAATTGTGATCGGAGGATGAATGATAACGAAAATGAACTAAACCTTTTTGAAAAAAATGTCCAATTTATAGGGGGTTAAGACATGGGGATTTACCAAATTCTTTAAAGTCGAAACCTTAAATAAGGAATGGCTTTGTTTAATATTTTTGTCAATATCTTAAATAAGGATTATCTTTGTTTAAAATTTCTTTATTAAATGAAAAACTTTAAATCGGGCCAATATATTAGCCAAGGTTATTATAAAAGTTTTCAGCCCGCAACCATTAATCGTCAGTGGATAGTTGAAAATATGGAGGTTATACAATTGCTTAGCCAGGCTGATAGAGAACTTGGACGGCTTGACATGTATTCCAACTATATCCCTAATATTGATCTATTTATAAGTATGCATGTTCTGAAAGAAGCAACTCAGAGCAGTAAGATTGAAGGTACCCAGACCAATATAGAAGAAGCGTTATTAGACAAAGAAAGTATTCCACTTGACAAACGAGACGATTGGGAAGAAGTTCAGAATTACATAAAGGCGATGGAGTCTGCAGTTTTGGAATTGCAGAAATTACCTTTCTCATCGAGATTGATTCGTAATACCCATAAGATACTTTTACAGGGAGTGCGTGGACAAAAAAGACAACCTGGGGAGTTTCGGGTTTCTCAGAATTGGATAGGGGGATCATCTATATCGGACGCTAAGTTTATTCCTCCCGTTCACACAAGTGTTCAAGAGTTAATGAGCGATATTGAAAAATTTTTGCATAATGAAGGCATATTTTTCCCAGAGTTGTTAAAGATTGCCTTAGTTCATTATCAATTTGAAACAATTCACCCGTTCCTTGATGGCAATGGTAGGGTTGGTCGATTAATGATACCTCTATATCTCGTGTATAAAGGGATACTAAAGAAACCGATCCTATATCTATCCGCTTTTCTTGAATCTCATAGAACACTTTATTATGATAATTTAATGGGAGTAAGAAAAACCAGTGATATATCCCAATGGTTTAAGTTTTTCCTGGTTGGTATAATTGAGACTGCCAAGAATGGAATTTTGTTGTTTGATAATATCTTACAGCTACAAAAACAAACCGACACCAAAATTCGATCTCTGGGAAGCAGGGCTGCAAATGCTCAAAAAATAACCAATTCTCTTTATCAACGGCCGATAATTGATGCAGATCAGGTTCAAAAGGTCACAGGCTTGTCATTCCCGTCTTCTTATAAACTTATAATGGAACTAGAGAGGGTCGGCCTTTTAAAAGAGATTACTGGAGGACAACGCGGGCGAAAGTACCTATTCCAGGATTATTACAAATTATTTATTTAAAACAGTGGAAGGATATTGGTTTAATTCTGGGGGTACCTGAATATTCCACAAGATTGACCAACTAAAAAAAACAAACTACTTATCGACCGATTTAACCTGGCCAGCCCTTATAGACTTGCAACTTCATAATGACTTATAAATCTTGGGATTTCATTCGATCGTACTGATCGGTGGATAAATTCCTTGTTCGAAGAGAGGAAAGTTGCAACCACTCAAACCCTTACCAATAAAAGAAAAAGCCGACATTTCTGCCGGCCTGTCCAGTGAGGCTCCCCCTGCTAAACTGTAATTAGTGCTTTCCGTTGCTTTTCGTTGCTTTTGTGAAGTGCACATATATTTGTATATCAGTTATATAGTGTTTTATTGAAGAATGGATGAAAATTAAAAAGCATAAAATGTTTCGGCTATGTTTCGGTAAAATCCGATTTGTTTATCTTTACTGAAACAGTTTTTATGAAAACGATTCCCACATTCCACCCCGAAGTTAATCATAAAAGAAATAAAGACAAGACATATTCGGTATATATTCGGATGACCTTGAACAGAAAGCCTAAACGGCTCTCAACGGGAATTTTTTTAATCAAAGATACAGATTTCAATAAAAAAGCATCTTTTGGAAAATGGATTCGGACTTCCGAGTTGGAAAACCAAAAATATAATAATATGCTTGAAACACTCATTGGCAGTTATAAAGATAAGGTGTTCGAGCTTCAAAAAACCAATCCAAATCCTACTCTTGAAGAAATTTATGAGCATCTTACGCATATTCAGACGACGAGTTTTTTAGATTACCACGACTCGGAAATAAAAAGATACAAGGCAGTTGGAAAGTATAAGTATTCAGAAAAACAACGGTTTGTGCGAAAAAAATTAATGGATTACCTTTCTAAGGAGTTAAATAAGCAAGGTTTAACATTTTCAGAGCTTAACCCTTTGCTTCTGAAGAACTATGAGGTTTATCTGATTAAGAAGCTGGGAAATGATCCGAATACAGTCTTTTCTGATTATAGATGCCTGCGAACCGTGTTTAACAGTGCGGTCAGGGATGGGCTTGTGGATGCAGATAAGAATCCATTTAAAAAAGTTCAGTTACACGAAAATCAGAAACCAATTGAAAAACTGTATGAAGAAGAAATCCACGCCTTTGAAAAAACAGAATACGAAACAGGAGTAAAATTATGGCATATTAAAAACTACTTTTTGTTCTCCTATTACTGCGCTGGGATACGATTCGGTGATTTCAGTAACTTGAAATGGAAAAACATTACAGATCAGTCAACGATCAAATACATAATGTCTAAAAACAAAAAGGAGTTTGAAATAGTTCTTCCACAGAAAGCCGCATCAATTCTCAAATTATATGAACCACGAAAATCCGATGAAAGCTTCATTTTTCCCTTGTTAGACGCCGAAAAGGATTATTCCGACATAGAAATATTGGAAAAAGAGGGATCATCAAAAAATGCAATGGTTAATGCTGGCTTAAAGAAAATAGCTCTGAAGGCTGGAATTAAAAAGAATATTTCGTTTCACGTCGCCCGTCACTCCTTTGCGTACATCGCATATGAAAAAACGAAGAACCTTGTCTGGGTGCAAAGTTTATTAATGCATAGCAGCTTAAAGGACACTCAAACCTATTTGACTGAGTTAGGACATACAAACTTAAATTCAGCAATGAAACTCATTTTTGAAGTTTAGGGTTACGGTAAATAAATTCCCATGCGAGAACCGATTAACTTTGTTTTCCGTTCTTCAAATCTTCCAAGACGTCATTCAATGAATACAGGATTTTTCTGCCTTTTTTAACAAACCGAATAACCTTACGGTCACGGTAGTTTTGCAAGTTTCTTCTGGAAATAGGAATATGTTTCAAAAGCTCTTCCGTTGTTATCAATCTATCATCGGATTTCTTTAGAAATTCAATGTACTTATAAATCGCGTCGACTTGTGATTTCATTCCGTGGTATTCATCTTCGGGAATCATAATAAAATTGCCCATTTTTTCATCCTTTATCTTCTTATTGCCTTAAATATAAGAAATAAAAGGCAAAAAAACAAGGGTTACTCGAAAATAATGTGTTATATGAGCCTGAAATTCAATGTTTTCGTAAAATAGTTTGCAAGATTGACCAACTTGGTGGTTATATATATTGATAATCAGATTTTAACCAATTCACTGGTGGCTTCCTATTTTAACCTTTTCCTACCTTTGACTACATCTAACACCATCACAATGACCTCCAAAATCAAAGCAATCATCACCGGCGCAACTGGCATGGTGGGAGAAGGCGTCCTGCACGAAGCCCTTCAACACCCAGCCGTCGAATCCATTCTCGTCATCAATCGCAAACCCTGCGGCGTAACCCCCCCTAAGTTGACTGAGGTCATCCACGCCGATTTCTTTAACCTGTCAGCCATTGAATCCCAACTATCAGGGCCAAAATACAATGCCTGCTTCTTTTGCCTTGGGGTGTCATCCGTAGGGATGAAGGAGCCCGAATACACAAAGGTCACCTATGACCTCACGTTGGGCTTTGCAACGACCCTGAGCAGGCTAAACTCCGAAATGATATTCTGCTATGTGTCAGGGGCTGGAACGGACAGTACGGAAAAGGGAAGGCAAATGTGGGCGCGGGTGAAAGGAAAAACGGAGAATGATCTGATTAAGCTGCCGTTCAAGGCGGCATATAACTTCCGCCCGCCGTTTATGCAGCCGACCGAAGGGTTGAAGAATGTGCTGCCGTGGTACAAATATGTCACGTGGCTTTATCCAGTATGCCGTCCAATCTTCCCCAGCTACTTTATAACGCTGAGGGAACTGGGGCTGGCTATGGTCAATAGCGTGTTAAATGGCTATGGAAAGAATGTTTTAGAAGCAAAGGATATCGTTGAATTGGCGAAATGAAATCCATATTGACTTATGGAAAATCACAATAAACCCATAAGGAATAGTCGCTTAGGGAATTTTTACTAATACTGAAGAAGGATTAGCGACCATTGGGTTATGAGCCCAACACATCTAAATTTCTAATTTTGTAATATACAGTGAAGCAATTTGTTATACAGGTATGCATTTTATAGATTCCTTACTCCACTGCCTGTTTCTGGCTTTTTTCCTTACTCTATTCCTTACTCCGTTTTATTGCTTGACGAATTTCCCCACCTTCACAGTCCTTTCCCCCGTCACCCGCACAAAATACACCCCGCTTTTCAGCCCGCTTACATCAATCGTGGTGGTTGGCTCGGTGATGGTTTGTTGCAGCAATTGCTGACTGTTGAGGTTTAGGATGGATAAATGCCCTTTACAAGTAATTTCAATGGTGATTATGTCCGATGATGGGTTTGGATAAATTTTTAAGGAGTTGGATTTGGATAATAGGTCATTTGTTCCAAGAGGATTACCACCATTGGTTGTTTTGAACATATGTCCAGCATCTCCAACAACATAACCCGTATTTTCATCAGTGAAATAAACCGAATACAAAGGAGCCATCGTTCCAGTAGGCTGTATTACCCAATATGTTCCACCATTTGTTGTTTTTCTGATTATGCCGTTACTACCAACGGCAAAACCTAAATTTGTGTTTATGAAATAAATGGAATAAAGGGCTCCTATCTGCGAATGTTGTATTGTCCAGAGATTCCCACCATTTGTAGTTTTAAGCAATATATCATCTCCATCAACTACATACCCCGTATTTTCATCAGCAAAACTGACTGAAGATAAATTCCTTGTTACTCCTGAAGTTTGACTTGTCCAAGAATTTCCACCATTTGTTGTTTTCAGAATGGTACCATTCATACCCACTGCAAAACCCATATTTGAGTCAACAAAACAAATTGAAGATAAATCTCCCGAGGTTCCTGAAGTAAGCATTGTCCAGTTTTCAGCCCCGTTCGTTGTTTTTAGGATTATTCCATTATAGCCTACTGCATATCCTGTATTAGAGTTTACGAAATAAACGGAATTTAAACCATTTGTAGTTCCTGAAGTTTTAAGTGTCCACAGAATCCCGCCATTTGTTGTTTTTAGAATTGTTCCAAAATCCCCCACTGCATAAGCAATATTATCGTCTATGGAAAATACTGAACGCAAAGAACCTGACGAATTTTCTATGATTTGGTATGTCCAATTAATTCCGCCATTTGAAGTTTTATTAACAGTCATTCCAAAGGGCCAATAACCGCCAACAGCGTATCCCGTATTTGGGTCTGAAAAATGAACCGAGTATAACACTTGACTGGAATTAGAATACTGTGGTATCCATTGCCCTATAGCATTGTTTATCAAAAACAACCCAGTCAACAAAAGGTAAAAATATTTCATATCAATGATTTTTTTGGATTGCATACCCCATATTGTTTCATCTGGTCGTATGATACAACCTTTAAGGGGTCACTACCTGTTTGGAAGTAAGATAACAGCAAGTGGGAAGAAGGAAAAATGTTACTGCATCAATGACATTAACCCCCAATTAATTGCAAATATAATAACAAAATTGGTATGTTAAGTTTTTCGGCAACTAATTTTTAGCCAGACGGTAGCATTATGCATATGTCGGCAAAAGGGGGCTGGGTGTAGGTGATTTCAATATGCAATCAATAATACAAATTTTACTTCCAGTAGATGGCAAATAAACGTCCGTTTTTTGACACCTGAAATACAGGGGAGGTTGAGCGGGTTTTGGGGCATAAAAAACCCCAAGTATTTGTTTGGGGGGAGAATATTAGTTCAATGCGAAGAGAATGGGTATATGAACTCCCCCTTCAATTCCTTCAATTTCCGCTTACTCGCTACCATAAACAGATTCCCGTTTCAGTTTGTTAATTCTACAATTTAGGAACTTGACATTTGGTCAAGTAGCCCAAGTCACCCTTTTTAGGTCAGGAAAGACTACGAGTAATTTCGGCTCGTAATATAGTGAATAAATCAATACGTTCTGAAAAACCTATTCGCAATTTACTGTTAATAAGTCGAATTGCTAATCAGTTTTAATTGTCGTAATTTTGTTTTCAGGAAAAGTTATGAAAGGAGAATTGCTGAAGTAAAGACATTAAAAAAACGAATGTGGTATGCAGCCAACATTCGTTTTCGGAAGGGTTTAAAGCTTGGACGGCTTGCACATATGGGCTACTTCACCCATTTGTCCCCTTTTGTTTGTACAAATGTAATACAAATTTGTACGGTTGGACATCGGCTGCTCAATTTTTAACATTTTTTAAATCTATAATTATGTCTAATAGACGAAAAGACGGCAGCAGCTTCAGTCCTGCCGAAATTCAGGCTGTGTGGGAAAAAGCACAGATTATCAATATCTATGAGAAGGACACAAAACGCAAAGACCGTTGCAGAGCGACAATTTATCGAAACGAATATGGGAACACCAATACCAGTTGTGGCTGGGAGGTCGACCATATTCATCCCGCTGCCCTTGGTGGTTCTGATGACCTATCCAATTTGCAGCCCTTGCAATGGAAGAATAACCGTTCAAAGGGTGATAGCACATCAGGTGGCTATTGCGTTGTGACCTACTGATAAATTAATCTGTGGTTGGAAATGGGGTCGTTTTAAGTAATGACCCCATTTTTTATTGGTTTGGCTCATATTTAGGGTACACCTGGGATTGATACATTTTCCTTCTTAAAAAATTAGGAAAATCCCCGAAAATGTATTACCTTTGATGTCACCCTATTAATGATACGTATGGAAGCAATAATTTGGTCGAGAGTCAGCTCGCAAAGTCAAGACAATCTCCGACAGGTTTTAAATCTAAAACAGGTTGCAGCCGACAAGGGCTGGACGGTCAGGCGCGTTTTTCAGGAAACGGTTTCGGGCACCGTCAAGACGACCGACCGAAGGGAGTTCGGCAAATTGATGGATTACGTGGAGCAGAATGGTATCAAACTGGTGATGGTTTCGGAAATAAGCCGTATCGGTCGGCGTGTTGTTGATATCCTGAACACGGTCGACACATTTCATCAACGAGGAATCGCGTTATATGTGCAGCAATTTAATATGGTATCGCTGGAAAATGGCAGAGAGAATCCGATGGTGATGTTATTACTGCAATGTTTGTCAATGGGGGCGGAACTTGAGAATTCACATAGAGCCATCCGCCAGGAACAGGGGATAAAACTAGCAAAACTTCAAAATAAGTATCACGGAAGAAAAGAAGGCAGCAAAGCAAACAAACAAAAGCAGCTCGAAAAGTACAAAGACGTTGTAGACCTTCTCAAAAAGAGCGACCTGAGCATTAGGCGGATTGCAGGGATCACCAAGCGCAGTATCAATACTATTCGTAGGGTCAAAGGACTGTTAGCCGCATAGTTTAACAGCAGAAAACCTTTGTTATTCCTGCTTTTTTCACAGTTTTATTAAAAAAAGTTAAATAAATTTGTATTTCGATAGTATTTATGTTTACTTTTGCAACTTAACTTATAAGTGAAGCGCCAAATATCTATAGACCTTTTTGATGAACACGAAAAGGTGAACTTTTATACTGTTTGTTTTCACGATGAAAAGTCAGAATTTGACAAATTCCTTGACGAGTATGACAATAGCAAATATATTGATCAGATCAATTTGATCGTTTCTGATATAGACACTATTGGAAAAAAGGGCGCTTTTAGTAGGGATTTCAGACAAGAAGGAAAACCAAATGACAATCTATGTGCACTACCTTCCAACTGGGTTACCTGCAAGCTTCGAGTCTTTTGTTTGCGCATAGCTGAAGATATTGTGATTCTTGGCAATGGTTATGAGAAAACGAAAAGGACATATAATGAAATTCCATTTGCATTGTACTATGCAAATACCTTATTATCCGTTGATAGACTACTTAAAAGAAGAATTGCAAATAGTGATGTAACCCATTATCAGGGTTTATTATACGGCAATGTCACCTTTACAATTGAAGATGAAAGACCTGAAGAAGAATAGTCGACTCCAAGAGATTCGAAAAACCATCCCACAAGAAACAAAAAGGGAGGTAGAAAAACTGCACGCGATTGCGGACAGGATTTTCGAACTGCTCAAGGAAAAGGGATTAGACCAGCGTAATCTTGCCAAATCACTTGGCAAACACGAATCTGAGGTCAGTAAATGGATGGCTGGCGAGCACAATTTTACAATTCAATCACTTTTAAAGATTGAAGCTGCGCTGGGGGGAGATATCATTCAAATTCCTAAACCGCAAAAGGAACCTGAGCTGACTTGGATTATGGTGAAAACTCCAATGGAAGAATTAAAAACTCTGCCAATTGGATTTCAAGCAACTAATTTTCGTTATGTCAGTTTTGATATTAAAAGTGCTGTAAACGAGCCGAGTTGTAAATACGGGGATGAGGTTAAGTACTCATATAATATATTTCAAAAGTTTGCGAATGAAGGAAACTGGAAAGATAAAGAAGAATTCGGACAGACCAAAACCGTTTAGGGTTCAGATTCAGGATATTAGGGAGTCTGACTTCGATATTAAGGAAATTTCGGTAGACCATCAAGCCCAAGTCAAAGAATCGGAAATAAACCTTGGCTTTGGTGTCCAATTGGATCAGGATTTTGAAAAGAAAACGATTACAATTGGTTTACAAATTATGTATGATTGTACTTGCAAATCTGAAAAATGTCATTTGTTGAAATATGAGTTTTTTACAACTTTTATTTTAGCTGATTTTGACGAGGTTGTGACAAGACAAGCAGACAATACAGTAAAAATCGAAAATGGATTTTTAATAACACTTCTTGGAATATTGGTGGGAACTGCAAGAGGGATGTTGGCAGTTAAGACGGCAGGTCATTTTATCAATAAGTTTTATTTGCCAATACTAAATCCAGAAGCCTTGTTTAAATCACTTTTCGAAAAACAAAAGCAGAATCCGTAAAAGTCGAAGTAGAATATCCATCTCCCTATCTCACTTACTTGGGCTTTCGAAAGCATTATTCTGATACTGTTTTGAAGTTCCAATTCCCCTAATAAGCGATTCCAAAGCTGCCTTCTTAATTTCCTCAATGGTCATCCTTCGACCGCCAGCAACCCACTGCTCAAGCTCAGCCTTCTTGAAGTATAGCCGACCACCCCTTTTATAATACGGTATCGCCCGCTTATGCGTCATAGAATAAACCGTGGCTCTGGCGACGTGCAGGTACTCGGCGGTCATTTTGATGTCCATCAGGTCGGGGAACGATTGCTGCTGTGGTTGCGCTTGGGGTTGATCCAAGTGACGTGCCAGAGCTTGTTCCACCGCTGAATTGATAATGGGAGTTATAAATTCCCTGAGCAGGGATTCAAATGTATGCTTTTCGTCCATAAATCATTTTTTTATTAGTTTAAATTGCTATTTAAAATACATAAATATTACTATTACAAGATTTTATCTCGATAATTATCGGAGTATTCAACTCCGATGTCAACATATGTATCTGTTGTGCATTTGTCTTTTTGATTCTTTTTTTCTATATTTATGCTTCGACAACAAAAAAGCTCACATAGTCGTTGAGCGGATGGGGAATTCCCTGATGCGTGTGGGATATAAGATTATAATATTTTAATTTATGAGTAGATTAGAAATTGACCGTTATGGTCAAGATTGCCCCTATTTTTATAGGGTTGACATCGTCCGCGACGCAGAAAGTTCCTACGTCGCAAACCTTGGTGACACCTTTGTGCTCACTGGTTTTTTTACTAATAATACAGACGTGTTATTCTCAAGGTACTTAGCGCTGGCTAAGGCAAGTCTGCTGGAAGATGACCCACGCTTAACTGAAAATGGCAACGGATATGTGCAGGTGTATCTTGTTGATGGAATCAAGTGCGAACAATACCTTATCTATGACAGCAATCAGACATACTTGGACTGCCGTGGACTTTCGAGAGAAATAATCGGCAACTTCCGAAATGAGATTGACCTTTTATGGTGCTATTTTAGAAAGCCATCGATGGAAATCGGGGTAATAGAAGATGATGGAGAAATCCATCAATGCATTATTTCCAATTGGTTTCAAAATGATGTTAAGCCTTCGTTTTTAGAACCATTATCGACAGAGTCGTGGGAAATGATTGTTGGTGATTTTGACCGCTCGCACCGTTTAAAAGTAGATTCAAATCGGGAAACCAAGTACGGTTTGTTTAGGACTTACGGAACCTACAGTGTTGAGCAGGTCGAAAGTGAGGATGCTGCTTAACGAAGTCCGACACTTTACTCGCGGTTCATTCGAAAACTGATCCGTAAATTGAAATGATCCCCAGCCCGCAAGGACTGGGGATTTTTCTTTTCAGCTATTCCCGCACTTCGGGCATATTCATAAAGTCCTCGATGTTGATGTGCTCCACCATCCCATTGCTCTCGACCTTGCCCATATCCAAGGGGAAGCCGGTCACGTTCTTCGATGCGATCCTACAATACGAAATCCCGTTGGACTCGTAGGTGGATACATCAAAGAACCTGCGCAGGTAAGACGTGGGGCGCTTCGATTCCAGCACCCTTTTGCCGAACAGTTTGGTTTCGTTTTGGATTTTATGTAGCTTCATGTACACCTGCTTGACGGAATACCTTTCCCCGACCTTAAAATGCCGGAAGAACTCGCTGATGATAAGCGGAGTCTGCTTGTTTTTATCACGCCGCGCATAGAAGAGCTGCATCTTTAGCTTATACTCGAACAAGGTGAAGGCACGCGCCGATCTGCCGTACACCCTGAACGCCGCAGGAACATCATCGTCCCTCAGATAGCTCTTGATATACCAGAGCCTACCTTTGAGCCTATCCATCACCTTAGCCCCCGTTTCCATCTTCAAGAGCTCCGCGGCTGAATACCGGTTGTAATGGTTTAGGAAATCCTCAATTACCTGATCGGAAAGCTTGCCGTCCTGCGACTGAAGCCTGTCATCGAGGGTGAAGTTGTCCTGTTTTAAATTAAAGGAATAGTTGAACGCCGCAAGCTCGGACAACAGCATGTAGATGTTTTTGTGCTCGGTAGACTTCATCTGGTTATAAACGGAGTTAAATATTAAGGGCTTGTTCACCCGATACCCGTTATCATCAGTCTTGTCGATGTACTGAAGGGTTGAACTGGGGTTATGAAACCTCAGGGCTTCCATTTCCTCGGCAATGGGCGTGTATCCATCATTATAGCGTGCCGGAGCCACGTTCTCAAGCTGCTCGGCAACCACATTAGCTTCTTCGAGCCTTTCCCCAAGGACTTTATTCAGGCTGTAGTAGTGGTAGGCGAAGGTCTTGTCACTTTTGATGTAATAGTAGATCGGCGGGTTGGCACTACGTGTTCGGCTATGAACCTGCTCGATGTCAAGGTGCGACACCCAGCCAAGCAGGTGAACTCCCGCTACGTCCCTGTTCAGGAAACTCAATCCCTCCTTGTAGATATCCGTGACGATCAGGACATCCACGCTCTGCTTGACCTCTCTTGATGTCACAATATCCCTGTGATCTTCTTCGCTTTTTGTGTCGGCGTTGAAGAGCTGAGTCTTGTAACCCTTTACCCTCAGCACAGCAGCGAGCTCAGTGCCCTTCTCCTTGTCGTTGTATAGGATTATATTCAGTTTCTCGTGAACAAGGCGGCTGTATATGCTTGCGAGTTTGTCGTTGGTCTGGACGAGGGTGAGCTGCTTCTCCTTGGGGTTTTCCTGCTCCACCACGATTTTAGAAAATCCTTCGTTTGTAGGGAACAAATATTCGTTGGGAACATCGGTACCCGTCATTGCCACGACATTTTTGTATAATGGTAGGGAGTTTAGTATTTCTCCCATTACCTTATTGCGGTAATTCAGTGCCGTGGAGGTAAAGAAATTCTGAACCTCGTCAATCCATAGGGCATACTGCGACGTATCAAGGTACCGGTTCAGCTTGAATATGCTGTCGTAAGTTCCCACGATCACATCTTCCTTTCCAGTGACCTGAAGCCCTTCATAAACGAACGATGCAGCATCCTCCCCGCTGAATGACTCCCACATCTGCTTAACGATATCCACCGTAGGAACCAGCAGAACCCTCTTCCCTTCAGCCTTGTTTAGGAAGTAGTGGTTTTTGCCTGACCCCGTCGCGGCAATCAGATGTAAATTACTTGATGTATCTAATTGTATGTCAGTTAAAAAATTATTAATTTTATAATGTTTTTCAAGTGGGTTCTCAGTAATACGAACCTTTCTTCTTCTCTCGCAAAACCCACTGAGGTTTTGATCTTCGAGTTCGTATTCCATCGGGAATCCCCGCTTGACTGCGTACCAGATTATGGTTCCAAGTGTCATCTTGTGATGGTTGTGTTTTCGGATGGACTTCAGGGTTTTATTGAACAAGGTTTCGTTGAAGACCCCATCGGGTGCAAGCATCGAGAAATTCCTGAAGTACTGCTCAGCAAGCTGGTCATCCCAGTTGATGGTTGAATGGATGGCGTAGCCGTGGTTCATCCATTCGTCGTACTCATTGCAGACCTTGAGATCGTTTTTCTTGTAGTAGTCGTATATGGCATCCAGCACCGTCAGGGAATAGATCATTGAGCCCTTGGATGGGTAAGAAATGATGGAGTTCGTGGCGGTGGAATCCGCCACGTAACGCTTGCTTGAGGAAATTATTCCATTTTGGCTTAGAGAGTACCCGTGCTGGTTGACTTTTGCCAATTCCTGAAGCTTCAACTGCTCTGCGTCAGGGTTGACGTAGATGTTGGGGTCGGAAACAATGAAATGTCCCCTTGAGAGGTTGCTGGTTTTCCAATCCACGAAATCTCCGAAGTTCTCCACCCCAGCAACCTGTGCACAAAGCATTTTGTATGCCGATGGGTAGATTGCTGGGTCTGTAACGTCGGTGTGGTATAAAACTTTGATGCCTTTTCCTGAAGGCGAAAGACAGCACAAAATCACGTGGGGATCGTTGCGGAAGTATTCCATCATCCTTTGCAGCAATGCAGGGTTTTTGATTTTGTCAAGGTCAAGCATTATCCTGCCATTGGTCAGGGTGACCGATGCGTCGACGCGTTCACCCGTGATGGATGCGTGCCAGACAACAAGTGGCTGCCAGAGTTTGAAGTTCTGGTTGCTCGTCTTCCTGAATTTGTCTTGTTTTTGGATTATTTGTTGCGGAGCATTCCTAATCATTTCGATTATCTTTTCCGCTGGGCGGATTTGCCCGTCGTTTATGACCTTTAGCCTTGGATAGTAGGTCACGTTGAATTGTAATACGCTCATTTTTTGTCATATTTTGAGTCTTATTGGGTCTGTCATATTTGATTGCATTTAGAAACAGCCCAGCGCGGAAAATATGACCAGTAAACCCGCGCCGGATCGTTGCCGTTTCTTTTGCTTTATTATAAATAGTTCGGTTAAGGGCAAAAGTCAGGCTGATGGGATAAATGTAAACATGAACTTAGAAAAGTCAAGGGCTGGGCGAAAATAAATATTCGTAAAAAAGTTGGCAGCCAATTTATTGGTTAAATTGCTGCCAGCAAACAACAATAAAAGTGATCGAAAATAACAGGCTGGACAAATCATTCGGCTCGGTTGGAACATCCGCTGGCATCTTTTTGGTATTCGTGGGCGTAATTATGTCCTGCGTTTATCCTTCGGCGCTGGTTTTAATCCTGATCGGCGGGTTTGTAGGGTTTACGTCAACAAGCGTGTTGATTGATTATAACGCTAGGAAGATGAAATTTTGCAACAACATATTTGGATTTATCCCAGTTGGGAAATGGGTTCAGGTTGATCCGGCAATGAAAATCGGCATCAAAGAATCAAACCTGACATATCGGGCATACAGCAGGGGCAACCGCGCACTTGATATTGACCAGAACGATTTCAGGCTGACCCTCTTTGATGCCCAGAACAAGGAAATTATGCCGTTGAAGAAATTCGACAGCCTTGGGGTTGCCAAAGTGGAGCTGGAATTGATGAGTGGAAAACTGGGGTTAGCCAAGTTCTGATCGGATCGTATGGTTGAACCGATTAATGAAACTACGGAATCCGCCCAAACCTATAAACAAACGGCAATATTTTAATTGATGATAGGATGGAACTGGCTGAAGTGACGGAAATATTTGAAGCTCTACAGACCTCAAAGCACAAACAAGAGTTCGACGACCTTATTGCTTGCGCCATCAAATACGCTCGCATCCGGACTGATTGGTATTTGGCGACCGAAAAGGGGCTGGTCGTCGAGGAAAATGAGAGGTCATACTCTCACGATGATTTCATAGCTTGCTGCGCCGAACTCAGCAAAAAAATGAAGGAGAGCGGCGAACCCAGCGAATGGCGCTTTAAGATCGGAAAGGATCGCAAAGCCATCGGAGATTTCGCCTGTCTGCTGCACGCGGTGATCGGAATTAAAGCCAGATGATCATATAAACGAAAAAGTTTCTGTCCTGCAATCTACAATGGATAACCACTATGACTGACGAAGAAGTAATCGCAAAGACCGCCGACTTTGTAAAATCTGAGCTTAAAGATGCGGAGGGCGGTCACGATTTTTCACATGTTGAAAGGGTGTTGAATAACGCCAAAACAATTGCCAGAACGGAGCCCGCCAACCCTTTCATTGTTGAAATTGCCGCATTGCTGCATGATATCGCCGACTCCAAGTTCAACGCCGGCGACGAAACCATTGGCGCTGAAAATGCAAAATCCGGTGATATTGACCACCTAAATCCGGTTGAAAGTGACCACCCTCTTTCCGGTGCAAATTGACCACCCCCATTTTTTCCTCACTTTTCTTTGATTTTATCGGTTTCAGACGGTTATACA
>Ga0247841_10003624_pt1 | contig 28090 bp, 27 predicted proteins | sample LaCruzMarch2015__2_FD_192410 | JGI IMG/M metagenome (GOLD analysis project Ga0247841, IMG submission 192410) | Freshwater microbial communities from meromictic Lake La Cruz, Castile-La Mancha, Spain - LaCruzMarch2015_18m | ecosystem: Environmental > Aquatic > Freshwater > Lake | place: Spain... | reverse complement strand
TTCCGTAACACCAGGGACAAGTTTGATGATCTTGTGATGGAGATTGCCTGTGGATTGCATAACTTCAGAACAGCATGCCGTATAGAAGATACTTAACACTGGTGGTGTTTATTTCCGATAATGTCTAGTATACAGAAATTCACAAAGGAAAGGTGGCAAAAATCTGACAATATCACTTTTCCCTTGACAATTAGCATAAGAGGTTGGGTTGAGGAACGAAACCCAACTTTTAAGTATTAAACACGGAAGTTATTAAATTCGCAATCCTTAACAAATATATAAAAAAACCACGGAGACACAGAGGCACGGAGAGAACTTTGAAAGTATGAAGGATGAAACTGATCCCCCGACTCAGCGGAGCTGAGACTGTAATACTCGTTTCTTCTTTTTCATCCTTCCGTCTTCATTTTTTTTCTCCGTGCCTCTGTGGTTTTATTATAGATAACTGAAAAAGTCGTAACATATATAGTTATTTAAAGCCGTAGTAATCGTCCACTATACGGGAGATCATGGCAACACGATCAAAATCCGCATCTGCAGGAACGTTATCTGCCATAGCAAGAATGAAACCATTACCCGGTTGAATATCATCCAGTATTCTCATTATATAATCTTTGAAGTCCTTATCTTTCATAACTTTACGGAACATTATCACAGATGGAACTCCGCTCATTATAGATACCTTACCCTCAAGTATCTCCCTTGCTTCACTAATGGTTAGATCGTTCATTGGTGTAGTTGGGAAAGCTTCTATAGCATCCAGACCAGAATTCTTAATCATTGGTAATAGGTGTTTCACAAACCCACAGGCGTGGCATTTATATATCTTATCTTTCTTGTGCAAAATCTCGCTCATTTGACGATAGAAAGGCAGACCATAGCGTTCAAAAAGTCTTGGTGAAAAAGTCCGTTCATCAAGGTTATCACCCGATTCAACGATTTTAGCCGGGGAATCAGCCATCAATTCGTATACCTTAACCGCATTTTGAGTTATCAAGTCCGCTGTCTTTTCCATCTCATTAGGATAGTCGTGTAGCATGTATAGCCCATTTACCCAACCGATGTGGTGCTTCATAAGCTGTATCATTGGAACGCTGGGAGCACCCTGATCTAAAACAATTCCGTCATCTCCAACAGATTCCTCAACTTTGATAAAATTATCATAAGCTGGATAATACGTGGTATTCTCTATCATGAATCGCAGAACTTTCAGGTCCTCGACTTCTTTAATCAGATGCTCTTTTTGAAATACTGCCTTAGTCCACTCACTCGCTGTCTGGTGCATGGTAGACACAGTACCAACAGGTGTTTCATAAGCAGTATACGTTTTATCATCTTCGCTATGAGAAGTCACTTTAACCTCTGGACTTCCATTTGAACCAATAAGCCCAACTCTTGCCCATATTGCAGCACCGACTTTACGGACAATATTATCACGACTTAAACCTTTGTATTCATCTGGTACTGTCCCCATCCTTGTGTTGATACCTAACCACCAATCGAAATTTGGCGCCCATGCGATCCTGTCAGGCTGACCATTACTAAGTCCAAGCAACATTCTTTCTTTATTTGTCATAATCGTTTTCCTAATTTTGTTCAAACTCTCCTTCAGCTTTATAATCTTTTCTCTCCGTGTCTCCGTGTTCTTTCATGAATTATGACTATTTCCCAACTAACTGAAAAACTTGTATTAACGATAGAATTACTAAAACTCCACACCAAGTTTTATGCTGTTCTCTGGATGATAGTCCATGTCCTCATAAGCTTCAGCGGATTTAGCAAACGGTAGCACAGGATAAACAATATCTTCGCATTGTAATCGCCCTTCTGCCAGCCATTTCCAGCATATATTGCAAATCCTGCCGAAATCCCATCTAGGATGGTCTCTATTCGGGTCACTGCACGCCCTTGCAAAAATGATGTTCGGAATCATAAGGTGAGCGTGCTTGCCGAAGTCCAATCCGCCTTTACATTCCTTACTCCATGCGAGATAAGCCACGTTTCCACCCCATGCAAGCCCGCTTATCGCCTGATCCAGAGCTTCATAGATACCGCTAGTCTCAATCGCAACGTCAACGCCTTTACCACCGGTAGCTTTTTTCAATTCAGCGCCGATGTCTTGAGTAGATGGATCAAGTGCAAGGTCTGCGCCTGCTTTCAAAGCTGATTCCCTTCGGACAGCAATCGGATCAACAACTGCCACAAATGCAGCGCCAGCCATTTTTGCCATCTGCGCCGCCATTTGACCTATGGCACCAAGACCAAAAACTGCGGAACAATCACCAATGCGTAAATGACCATCACGGATTCCAGACAAAGCGAATTGAGCAGGATCAAAGCAGACAGCCTCTTTCCACGTCATACGGTCGTTCATACGATAGACGCCGCCTGCGCCCCACGTATGTGTCTCTTTAAGATGACCATAGCCCGCTACACGATCACCAATCGAAAAGCCTTCAAGGCCTTTTCCGATCTCAATTATTTTCCCGACACACATATTCCCAAGACCCATCGGGAAACCAGCGCCACGACTACCACGATACATTGTCAGTTCCGTACCACGTTTCGGTGAGCCAAAGTCCACTTTCACCCTAACGTTACCATCCGGTATAGGACCATCTTCATAATCTCTCAACACAGGTTTACGTGCTTCAATAGCAACTAATTCTTTCGGCATTTTTTCCTCCTAAAACAATAAAGAATTGGGAAATAGAACGCAGATGACGCAGATTTTGCGGATTTTCGCGGATAAATCAACCGCTTTTCCTGAACTAAATCTGCGCAAATCCGCCGAATCCGCGTCATCCGCGTTCTATTCCCTACAAAGATCAAATTGGTTAATCACGACCATTATTATCAGCAAATCTCACAAGTAATAATCTTTTTCGCAGGAACGTCCAGAGTTACGACTCCGCCGATGCACTCAAGCTTCTCTTGACGTTCCTCTGCTAAGTTGCAAAAATAAACTGATTCCACAGGAACGAGTACAGTCAACGTTCCAAGTATAAGCTCATCATAAGGATTATAGAACCTGACAATCAAGCTATCACGATCTTCTGCTTTCTTTATACTCGATAGCACAAGCTTCTGTGGTTGAAGGTCTATGAATGACCCTATTGGCGCAAGTTTCTCGATACTTCTCTTGATCTGTATCGTAGTCAAAGGCGTATTAAATGCCCGTGCATCCATATCAGCATGAGATGATTCCAATTTTCCTGCGTGTGGGATTATGGAATATTCAAATACGTGATGTCCGAAGCATTGTGCGTTAGGAGTCGGGAAAACTCCCCAATCGCCAAGATGATGAACTGCACGCAATAGAGTAATAGCTATCGTGTTATGTCCATCTCTTAGAATCTCATATTCTGGCAAACCGTGATTCGCTATCGTCAAGCCTTTCTCTTCATCAGACACATCTACAAACGCCTGCTGAGGCTGACAGTTAGACGGATTCTTCCAGCCTTTCCATGGAACGATCCTTCGCTTTAATACGTCAAACTGTCCATCTGCTGAAGCATAATCCGTATCAATGTCTGTCGGGAAAAGAACTCTCAAACGATGGTTTTCATGCTCATTTACAATTTTGGTAATCACAAATAACCGTCTGCTACCTTCAGCGAGTATTAGAGTATATTGAATATCCATCGGTTGTTCTTTTAGACGTAGCTTTGTCTCAATCGTGCATTGAGTATATACTTCGTTAAATAGGATGGGACCGATCTTCGTATCAGAAGCATAAGGTGATATTATCTCGTCCTCTTGCGGTATACGATAGTTGTACTCATCACCAATGTCAAAGCTGTCCTGAAGTTGATGCAATCCATTATAGCTAAATCCTGATTCTTTGTCTATAACGTTCAATCTACCGTCACTCAGGATTTCCACGCTTAGATAATCGTTCTCCATTGACTCAATTTCGTAAATATTACTCACCTGATCATCCATAGGTAAAATCTCGTAAGTAGCATAGCCCATACCGGGAACACTTGCCAGAAAAGCCACACGTACCCGTCTAACATTATATGGTACTCTAAATCCGACTTCGGGAAGATCATAATCCCAAACAACACCCATATCTTCCAGAAAATAAGATGGCACAGCAGTTCCTTCGGAATCATTAACCGTCAGATCCGAAAAATCCGCATCCTCTGGAAAGTCCACCGTTGCAATGACCATCTCTTTACGTGATACGTTGATGGGATTAAATACAGCGATCTTTGCGCCTTCCAGTCCTTGAACATCTATCTTCTCTGCGATATTTACAAGGGCTTCGTTTGCCAATTGTTCAGATAAAATCTGGCATTTCTCAAATCTGGTGTCCATCTCACGATGTACTTCGTCACAACTGCACCCGCATATACTATCGTGTGGATGATTCTGCATAAGTGTCTTCCATGCGTACCAGATCAAGTCGCTGTCGTATGTACCACCTAGCTTATGTGCGATTGCACTAAAAGGCTCAACCCATTTCTCAAGCAAAGTCTGACATCTCCAATTCGCTTGTTTCTGATATATTCTACTGCTAAGAACGTTAGTCAGTGTTCCCCAGCCGTCAGTATGCTCGTTTCTTAATTCACCCTTTTTGACCTGCAAGTCTTTGGCTTCTGATTTAACACTTGCGATGTAATCCGTAAAGTTTGAATGAATCATTACAGCATCTTGAAGCTTTTCATTCGCCAGCTTGATCGCCTTTGCCACGTCAGGCTGTGATGGCGTGTGGTCACATCCATTCATGAATAATAGATGAGACGTAGTAGCATATCCCAGACAGGCATCACGAACACCGTTGACGTAGTTCAGCACATTGTTTGGGTCCGTAGGTATCGTCATCGCATTGGCATACCAGTTCGCCATGAAGATACCAAGCACTTCAGAGCCATCAGGTGAATGCCATAGCAATTCTGATTTGTATCCCCTAGCTTCCTGTTCATCGCTGGGATCATATTTCTCCCGCCATGAATTAACACCTCGACCAAATACAGCGTTGTTAATTCCAAATCCGTTCAATATCTGTGGCATTTGCGAGATATTACCGAAACTGTCGGGCAGATAACCTATTTTGATGGGTGTTCCATACGTGCTTGCGATTTTGAGACCGAGTATCATATTGCGTATATTTGCTTCACCGCTTGTAAGGAACTCATCTTGTAAGATGTACCATGGACCCAGAGATAATCTACCTTCTTTAGCGGCTTTTTCTATCCGTTCGCGCTGATGGGGACGAATCTCAAGATAATCTTCTAAAGGAATAATTTGACCGTCCATGTGAAAATGCTTAAACTCAAGGTCTTTATCCATCAGGTCAAGCAGTGAGTCTATCAGCATCACCAATCTTCGGCGATGCTTCTCGAAAGGCATGTACCATTCTCTATCCCAATGTGTGTGTGAAATAACGTGGATCGTTTGGTTTGGCATTATTTTCTCCTTGTTGGCTTTAAAAATCATTCTGATATTATCTGTAAACCATTTATTCTTTCAAAGTGTTTTCGGTTATTTGTCAACAATGTTAAGTTGTGATAAAGACAGGTTGAGGCAATTAAAAGATCAAAATCACCTATCATCAAACCTTCACATCAAATATTACTACACTTGATAAGAAATCTTCGAACTTCTTTAATCTTTTGTCCAATCTTCTATTTGAAGACTATCTACATATTGAAAATGACCATCATTGGTAACAAGAATCATATTATATGTCCTTGCTATAGCAGCAATCCAAATATCGTTGGTTTCAATTGGTCTGCCTTTACTTCGCAGTTCTACAAAAATGGATGCAAATTCTTCGGCGACTTGGGAAGTAACATTAACAATTTCTGCAAATTCATTTATGAGTTGCTCATACAGTGCTTGCAACTCTTTCTTATGTGATTCTGCAACTGTAAGCTTTACTCCAACTAGCAATTCTGCTTGAGTAACTACAGGCATATATATCGTAGCATCTTCGGGAAGATTCTGTATATGAGTCAAAACATTGGTATGATTACGTTGCAAATAGCTCCAGTGATTCGTATCCAGTAAGTAATTCATCGTTTTTGCTCCCATAGTTCCCAATCAATGCGCCGACATTCTTGAGCCGTTTTAAGGATCGCTTCAGACTCCTCGTAAGTTAATGTGCCTGCTAATTGCAAGATCGCCTTTGGAGAACCTTTGCGATGCTTTGACTCAAGTGCTACCTTTACTTCAACTCTTGTTCCATCTGTAAAAGGAAGTGGTTCATCTAATTCAATAACACAGCCTTTCACTGTACCTTTATGTTCCATGTTCGTCACCTCATTTAACAATCCACCTTTATTACTCCTAGTGGCCTGCTAATATTTGAAGAAAACGACTTAAATGCCTTTGATAAAAGGCATCTACACAGCAAATAGACTTTTATGGAGTGTTTGTGTGAATTTTGCTTTATCCATCAGGCTTTATATTGCTGTCTATTAAATTATGGCAGACCACTAGGGAAATTCGTTAATTTATGTAATTCGTGATTAAAATTCTTAACGATTACATTAAACGCAATCTATTGTAAATATGCTGTTAATACGAGTTATAGGCGGTAAACAGCGCTTGTATTGAGCTTTTCTTATCTTGCCTGATACCTCGTTAATGAACGATTCTGAAAAACCCATCTCTTTTAATTCTTCGAGAGTGTATTTTTTCTCTATCATAAAGTATAGTAATTTATCTACTTCTGCATAAGCAAATCCCAATTCGTCCTCATCAGTTTGTCCGGGCCACAGATCCGCTGTTGGTGCTTTTTGGATGATCGGTTCAGGGACGCCCAAGTATCTTGCCAATGCTCTGACCTGTGTTTTGTAGAGATCACCGAGTGGGATTATGGCACAGGCTGTATCACCATGCAAAGTGCAATAACCCAACAGTAGTTCAGTCTTATTTCCGCATCCAAAGACAAGGGCTTGTAATAACGAGGATTGATCGTAAAGCACAACCATGCGCTCACGAGCCATCAGGTTTCCACGACGAAGCGAGTTTGCGTCTGGAAAGCGATTAAAATATGCGTCAACCATTTCAGTTATCTCAATAGTCGTGAAGTTGATACCAAGACTATCTGCCACGAGTTTCGCATCATTAGCGCTTTGAGGACTGCTTGTTCGGTAGGGTATATTTATTCCAAAGACGTTTTCAGCACCCAAAGCACGTTTAGCTAGATACGCCACCGTGCTGGAGTCTATGCCCCCGGATAACCCAAGTACTATATGTTTAAATCCAGACTCATTGAGTTTTTGACGAATTGAATCTTCCAATATTTCTGATACTTTTTCAGTATTAATTGCCAAAGGTTCCATTTACATCTCCCTAAAAAGTAGTGCAAACTGCTAGTTTACTAATGTGTTTTAAACAATATACGTGTTTAACATGTAGTCTTTCTATTCTTGATCTATTTCTATTATTTCTAAAAGAATATCTCTCCATCTGCGAATATCGGATAGATTGTCTGTCAGAATTTTGTATATCTCTTCTGGATTTGCTTTATAATAATGATGAACTACGAGATTACGGAATCTTACCATTTGCACATAAATATCAGCATCATAAGGATCAATATATCCCGCATCCGAAAGAATCATGGGTATTTGCCAGTATTCCTCAGCAGTCGGAAGTTTAAGAGAACGAATAACATATCTTGATATATCTGCTAATGCCTCAATAGAGGTTTGTAACCAGTGAAGAGCAGATGCAAAATTTCGATCATCTGATATAAATTCCTGATAATCGCGTTTCCTCAACTTTTCTAGCTTTTTTAAGTTTTCTTCAATAGTTTCAAAATTGATCTGAACGTCCTGCTTTCGCATTTTACCATCCTCCACGTATTCTGGAATACCTTCCTCTAGGCATTTAATCACTAATTTTCTCTCATAAAATAGGCGTTCTTCCATTGATGATTCATATATTATTTTCCCGCTTCTAATTACTACCTGCTGAAACCATAGAGGTTGATTGGAGAGATCAACAACATCAGCTTTGTCTTGTCCTACGACAGAAAAAGCTTTGCATAGAAGGTCACCGACAGTATTCCATCTATCCTTTTGGCTTTCGTCAAAAAGCACCGCAAAATCATAATCACTGAATTTATCTGTGTTTCCCTTTACTCGTGAGCCAAACAGATAGACTGCAATAATTTTATCGTGATCTTTAAATATTTCGGCGAGTTTATCTTCCTGAATAGCTAATTGGATAGCCATTTGCAAACTCCATATCTTCTTTAAGCGATTGCTGGTCGTAATGACGTTCTATTCCTCGTCGTCCTAATAATTCCGCAAATTCCCATTTAGATAGCTGCGCCAACTGGCGTGATTTACCAAAAGACAATAAATTTTGTGCATAGAGTTGTATCGCTAGTTCCTGACGTAATACATTAGCCATATCTTTATCAGGTACTTTCAAAGCCATAGCTATATCCGATGGTATCTCAATAATTATATCTTCCATTTTTGTCATTTCCTCATTAAACTTTTGATTCTGATGATAATGTTTTCTGCAATTTTCAACGAATCTGTTATATCTTCCGCTGACAAATCCGATGAAATAACAAAAGGATAACGATCTTCCAAATAATATTCAGTTATCTTTTGACACTCAGTTCGGAATTCCTCAAAAGATGATTCATATAGAATCGCTTCATTCACAAGTATTTCCAGATCATGAATCCGTTTTAACTTCCATCCTTTACTCAATAAATAACCCTTTAGATATTTCTCAATTGATTGCTGTATGTTAAATCCTGCACCTATAAAATCTTCTAGTTCAAAGAGATTTTTGGCTCTGACCAGTTCCTGATCCCCTATTCTAAACCAATCATTTGGGTAAACTGATTCTCTATATTGCATATAATACTTCACCCTTTGTAATGATCTCTTGAACGAATTGATCACCTATTTCAAGGCGTTTTTGAATCTCATCTGGTGTTAAAACAATAATTTCGAATGGTATAAATCGGTTCGGATCGGATACAATCCTTCTGACAATGATTCTTCTGTCTATAGGTCTGTCCTGTGTATCTTTTATAATCAAAAGGTCTATATCACTATCTTTATTTGGTGTACCATAGGCATAGGACCCAAAAAGTATTATTCGTTCTGGATTATAGTCGTTTTTGATCTTCTTTACCATATCAATAATCATCAAGTAATTGTTGTTTAATTGTTGCATTTTTTGTCTTCTCCCAAGCTGGTAGCACTGCAAAATATATAAACACAGAGGCACGGAGAACACAGAGGAAACAATGATTCTTTATTCCCTCTCTCTGAACTCTCCGTGTCTCTGTGTCTCCGTGGTTATTTTTTGCATTGTGACATTATTTCGTCCATAGCCTGAAATTGCTGAACAGAGTTGCTGTGCCTTCTTTATATTCTCCGCACATCATCTGTATTATTTTTTACGGTGATTTATTAAATCCCATGCCAATCTGGAGAAAATGCTCATCTTCAGTGAGTATATGATTTATATTCAAATCCTTCATTACTACCATTGATGTAAGATCGGTAAAAGAGATCGTTGGTTTATCATGGAATCGTAGCCTAAGTTGCTTGGCTTTTTCAAATCTGCTAGGGGTGATCCATTCAAGAATCACATATCCCTGAGTTATACTCTTGTCCATAAGTTCAATAGATTCCTTCGCTAAAGACAAGGGTAATCTGCGGTATAGCAAAGTGTACGTTTCATCTAATATGTAGTCAGTAGTGTAGATTATGCCATTCTGAACTAGGAAATCTTGAAAGAAAACATTAACGTCATCATGCCATCTTTCCCGTTTATCTCTGAGGGTTAACCATCCCCATGTGTCAATTAAGAGTTTCATTTCCATATAATTCCTCGTCAATCTTTTCAGCTAGAGAACCATGAGAAACACCACCAATGAATTTAAGAATTGGGTTTTCCTCATTCATTATACTTTTGCTTTCTTTAATCTTATGAAGATATTCTGCAAAATCTAAAAGCTCTTTCAGGCTTTCATCTGGTAATACCTCAATCTCACTAAGTAATAGTTGTCTAATAGTTGCCATTTTTTATTTCACCTCAAAACTGATTATGCTATTATTTTGTCCATAGCCTGAAATTTCGGAACAGAGTCGCTGTGCCTTCTTTATATTCTCCATACATCAAATGAATTTAAGAATTGAATTTTCTTCACTCTAATTTGTCAGTCAATAACTCCAAAGGAGTTTTCCTTCCTCGATGGGTTCGATCAAAATGATAATCATAACTTACAATTGTTAAGTCATATTTTTCAGCTACAGCATATTGATAAGCATCATCAAAGTCCAGATTAAATTCAAATGCTGAACTTAAGACCTTATCTATATCTTCTACAGACAAAGATAGAATTATAGTTCCTGCATCCTGAATCATATCCTTTGAAAACTCCCTAAAAGCATCATGCAGTTTACGACGAAATAGAATAAAACCAATAGAGTGAAACGATAAGTCAGATATAAAGAAATCACATTCATATACTTTAGATAAAAGGTCTTTTGCTTCTGAAATACGTTCTTGCTCAAGAATAATCTCAACAAATATGTTAGTATCTAAGAGGAATCTCATTCTTCATCTACCCGCCAATCTGCGACTTTATGCTGAAGTTCAACCGAAGTGTATTGGTCTTTTAATTCTTTTAATGCACCTGCCCAGCTAAATGTTGGCTTCTTTTTCAATCGTTTTGCTCTTTTTTCTTTCAAAAAATCTATGAAATCCTCAATTTCTCGTTGATCTTCAAGAGATAATTCCCCGATCTTTTCAACAAGCGTTTTCATTGCAATCAACACCACCTTTTTATAACTGTATCATATCAACATTCATTACTTACCAGCTAATCATTTTGTCCATAGCCTGAAATTTCGGAACAGAGTCGCTGTGCCTTCTTTATATTCTCCGCAGTAGATGGTTCTGTCAATATATCCTCTTGCGTAGATACTAAGTTGGATTGGGTCTTCCATCGGCAAATCCATAGTACCATATATATACCAATTTTCACTATCTATACTGCAATATGCGTAAAACAACGATCCAACTCGTTCTAATCTTAAATAAGTTTTATCTTTGTCAGAATCTGGCAACAATCCATGACCAGAAAGACGACTTTTCCCATCAACAGTTACTTCCATACGTATTTCTCTTTGTGATTGATCACCCATCTTTAGACATACATTGTTATCATTTTTCCAGACCAGTATTCCACAGATTGAAGGCTTTTCGTTAGATACAGGTGACATGCACACTTCAACTGCGAAATCACCAGCGATCTCTCGCACAAGTCTAGGGGCAGTCTTATTAGCCAAGCTTCTTCCATTAGCGGCATTGATCACCAGACCATCCTCTGTAAATTCATAGGCGCAATCATCAAATTCACTAACCCATGCCCATGATGGATCCAATGCTTTTGCGCTGAAATTGTCTTGATATATTAAATTATTAGATTTTTCGTTTAGATTAGCAGGTTCCAGTCGCCATTGGATTTGTGGTAATTTATCAATGGCTTCATGGTGCTTTTCTATAAAGCTTTGCTGAAAAGGCATATATTCTTGATGGCGTCCAAGTGCTATATAAGATTCCTCTATCCATAGCAAAGCGTTTGCTATGGTGCTTAGTCGTGAATATTCATCAAATGGGGAGTAAATTACCCAATAATCTATGAATTCCTCTAAGATTCGGATTGCATTTTCATAATCCCCAGATTTCATATAAGCGTAACCGAGTGAATAAAATATTCCTTTATATTGATCGGTTTTTCTTGCTTGATCGAGCTTTTGATTTAATTCCAGACACCTTTGATAATATAAAAGTGCTTTCTCCCACTCATGTTTGCATAAATATATTTCAGCTAGGTAGCAATATGCAAGTAACATATCTGGTATGCTATTTGCTTGCTCTGCAATCTCAAATGACCTTATAGCAATGGGTTCTGCTTCCTTGATATTACCTAGCGTTATCAGCATATCTGCCGTTTTCCAAAGGCACTTGGTCAATACCACAACAGTCCCGGTGCGTTCAAATAATTCCAAAGCCTTCTGGTTCAGTAAAAGTGCTTCTTTTAATTTGCCTTTATCCCATAATATATAAGCCTGCATTCTCCATGATTCTGCGATTCCAACTAAATCATGGTGTTTTTTTGAAATGATCTCAAGTTCCTCTAACCATTCTAAAGCAGATTCTGGTTCTTTATCGTGCCACAGCAGATCACCAGAAATAAAGGCATAGATTTCTGTAAATTCCATATCATAAGGAAGGTCTTTGATAAATTCCATATCCCTTTTGATATACTCAGATGACTTTTCACCATCTCCTTTATAACCATATAAAAGGCTAATAATAGCATTTAGCAATGCAGATTCAGCGCATTTATTATCATCACCAAGTATTTCTAGTCCTAGTTTGCTATATTCAAGGGCTTCATCGTATTTAGTTTGCCAGAATAGAGTTCTCATTGAAATATCGTGATACAGCTTTGCCAACCGTCGTGGTGGGACATTTAATTCTTTTGCTAGTTCTATCGCTTCCTTAAAAAACTTTTCTGACTCAGCCACCTTACTTACATTTCCGCATATCCCTCCTAGTTCACTTAATATTTCCAATTTCCAGTTGAGGTGTGAATCTGATGGATGCTCAATTTTCTCAAGAATCTCTAACGCTTTTTGGTAATATGATATGGCTGATTCATTGGCATAGTTTAATTTTGACCTTTTCCCCGCTTTAATCAGGTATTCTATCGCTTTATCTGCATCATCTGTCTTTGAATAATGCTGGGCAAGCTCCTCATAATACTCCTCTATCCTCTCCTGATAAAGCCTTTCTATACCTATCGCTATCTGATGATGAAACTCCTTACGCCTGCGCTCCAGTATGCTCTGATAAGTCGCTTCCTGTGTCAATGCGTGCTTGAAGGCATACTCCAATTCAGGTATACGTCTCTCCTCGTATACTAGCTCTCTATCCTCAAACTCAGTCAGATAACTGTTTAAGTTTCGTTCCTGACTCGTTAGATGATCTAACAAACTATACTTGAATAGCCTGCCAATCACTGATGCGCATTGAAGGACGTAACGTGCTTCTGACTGTAATCTGTCAACCCTAGATAATAAAACGCTCTGGATTGTGTCTGGAACATTGATGTTGACAATCTCCGTCCTTGCTCTCCATCTGTCACTATCTCGATATACCATGTCCTGCTCTATCAATGAGCGTATGACTTCCTCAATGAAAAATGGGTTGCCCTCTGACTTCTCCAAGATAGTATTCTTTACGCTGTCGGGTAAGTCATCTATCGTCAATAATTCTTCTACCAACAATCTACCTTCGAGACGGGATAGTCTCTTGAGCATTATCTCTGTATACCTGTCTAGGCATTTACGTTGTGCTTGCTCTCCCAGCTTCCATATCTTCTGCTCTTTCTCTGGACGATAAACACAAAGAAGCATTAACGGTGCATGTGATAATTCGTCCATCAGGTATGTTATCAGATCAATGGATAATTCATCTGACCAGTGCAAGTCCTCTAATATCAATAGTAAAGGCTGTTTGTTTGCCAATTCTCTGAAAAAATCACGTAGTTGCATCAACGTCTGATGTCTGATTTGTTCCGGTGTAGCAAACTTTAATCTATCGTCTAGCTCATTACCGAACCTGACGGAAAGCAATCGTCCTATGAATGGCAAGGTTTCGTCTGATGTATTCGGGAATACGTGCTTTGTCCCATCCGTAACTTTCTGTGCTATTGTTGATGGATCATCATCTTCCTTGAGATTGAAGTATGTCCTCAATATATCTATAAAAGGCCAATAGCTGATGGGTTGACCAATAGATACGCAACGTCCTTCGAGGGTAAGGTTTTTTAAATCCCCCCAACCCCCTTTTTCAAAGGGGGAGTTACTATTCCCAGGATTAAGGGTATGTAAATATGTCTTTAATTCGCTTACTAATCTGGACTTGCCGATGCCAGCTTCGCCTATGACGGATACTATCTGTCCATGTCCAGATAACCACTGATCAACCGATTCCTTAATATCAGTGAACTCATGCTCTCTGCCGATCATCTTTGCTCTTAGACCTTCTATGCCTCTAAGTTTTTCAGGATGCGCCTTCACATGCAGGACTGAATATGCGGTTACAGTCTGAGAGAAACCTTTTAAGCTAAGATCAGATATTATCTCAAAGTCAAACGCCCTTCTGGTAAGCCTGTGAGTGCCTGCGCCGACGAGTATCTGTCCCGGATTAGCGTTCTGCTGAAGCCTTGCGGCAAGGATGACGTCTGTTCCATAAGCTGTATACTCACTGTGCAGTTGCGTCTGTATTTCACCGACAGTCATCATAGCAGTATTAATGCCGATAGATACCTCAAGTCCTCTGCTGTGCATCATATCACGCATTTCTATACCTGCAAGAATGGAACGTTCAGCATCATTCTCACGGAGTATTGGCGCACCGAATAAAGCCAATAGACCATCACCACGAAATCCGCTAATACTGCCTTCATATCTTGCAACGATACCGACCAATTGCTTAAAGCAATCCTGCACAAGCTGGAACATGGCTTCAGACGACTTGGTAGCGGATAGTGGAGTAAATCCCGATATGTCAGCGAATAGCGCAGTTATGGGACGATTCTCACCAGTAGCTTGTTGTTCCGCAGTCATATATTTCTGTGCCAGTTCGTCAGGTATCATGCTTTGTAATTGTGCGTGCATATCCTCTAGCTTAGGAACAGTAATAACCGCAGTATCAGATTCTGAAACCTTTGTCCCACATTCATCACAGAACTTGGCATTCGCTCTCAGTTCTGAACCACATTTGGAACACCTAAGTTGTAGTTTCTCACTACATTCCTCACAAAACTTAGCGCCTTCTCTATTATCATGTTTACATTTCGGGCATTGCATATCATTCTCCTCTACCCATCTTCGCAATTACCAATGTTACATCATCCTTATATGCGTTATCCTGACAATATCTGTTAAGCTCATTGATGATAAGGCTTTTAAGCTCCGAAGCAGATAGCTTTGTGTTATTAACTATCAACTCCCTTAGTTTTTCCTCACTGAATTCTTCTCCATCAGTATTCAGCGCTTCAGTTATGCCGTCTGTATATAATACCAGAATATCACCTTCATCATAATTGACTCTTTCTATCTCACAACTTAGATTTTCACTTATGCCCATAGGGTGCGTGCTTGATTCCAAACAATCGAGTCGGTTAATATTGTTGCGATAATGATATGGATAGTTATGTCCTGCGTTACAGAACGATATGCTATGATCATCCATATCAACCACTAGATAACAGAATGTCATGAACATACCACTTTGCAAGAATCTATATACCATGTTATTTAGTGCCGACATCACATCAGATATATCATAGCTTGACATGATCTGCGTATGCAAACAACTATTGGCTGTGAATACCATCAATCCAGAATGGAATCCATGTCCCATAACATCTCCGATCACTATACCAACTTGATGATCTGATAGACGGAAATAGTCATAATAATCACCACCAATGCTTTCTGCTGGATAACAGACCCCTGACGCATCCATCACAGTTCCATTAGTTGATGTATAATGCAAGTCATTTGATGGGAGTATATTCACCTGTAGCTCATGCGCTCTCAAAAGGTCCTGCTTCAAGCGTGTAGCTTCAACAGTATAGCTTATGTCTTCTCTTAGTCTGCTGACTAAGGCTTTAAGAAGATTACGCATAAACCTTATATTGCTTTGCATAACGCCATAGAAATTGTCACGATCTATTCTCAGGAGTACAGAATCTTCTATTGATGTAGCAGTTGCACTTCGTGATCCATCATCTATTAAAGCCATCTCGCCGAAGAATTCTTTATCACCACGTATAGCGATCTGCTTCCCCATGGCATGTATCTTCACCTGACCATGAACCACAAGATATATAGCATCCCCACTATCACCTTCAAGAAATATGTCCTCGTCATCATGGAAATGGACTTCTTGAGCAATAGAATTCACCATATTTAAGTCTTTATCTGATCCATCTTTAAAGAGATTGATCCCTTTTAAGAATGTTATCTTCTGTTTATCTGACAGCATTTTCATATAGCTCCATTTTTTTGGGGATCATTCTTCGCCCTTTTTCTCCGTGCCTCAGTGTCTCCGTGTTTAATTTCTTTTTATTTCTATAAGTGAAAAACTCGTAGAATTAAGAAATAGAACGCGGATGACGCGGATTTAGCGGATCAACGCGGATAAATCAGTGATCAGTAATTGTTGACAAGTAAAAAGCTTTTTGAGCTAAATACCTGTCACTCGTTACTCGTCACTTTTCTTGAATTAAATCCGCGCAAATCCGCTCGATCCGTGTTATCCGCGTTCTATTTCCTAACGACTTACTCGATTTACCACTACTCGTCACTTTTATTGACATGGAAATCTACGATCTGAGCGCCTGTTGCCTCCGCCAGATCAGAGCGTTTCATCCTGAACGATATCGTATGACTACCGCAATTGAAGTAAACGGTATCCTCTTCCATTAAAGCATTATCCATGAATACAGGCAAACCAAAGAGATTTCCAAACGGTGGAACAGCACCGGGAGAGCATCCTGTTAGCTCAAAAAGCTCCTCTGTCGTGGCGAATCTGACCCGACGTGTATCAAGCACTTTGCGAAGTTTGTTGTTATCCAATGGCACAGCCGCCGATATTATAAGATGATAAAATTGATCATTTGCCTTGATAATTATGGCTTTTGCGCCTTGTGATAATTTGCTTCCTCTAGCACCAGATGCCTCGCTACTGGTAGTTACAACCGCATGTTCCAATCGCTCAAAATTTATACCCTTTGAAGTCAAAAGCTCAATTGCTTTTCTAGTGACTTCCGTTTCACCCTCTTGAATTTTGAGTTCATCCATATTATCTATTTTCCTTTTTTAATTTTTCTCTGGCTTCCTCAAACATGGGTTCAGCGAATTCTGTATTCCATGTTCTTTCATCAAACGTTCTCGTTTCCACCGTTTTCAGAAACCCCTTAAATTCATCATAATAGGATCCATATATGTGAAAGCTGTCTGATATGTCAACGTATCTGCCTACTTTGACTTCTTTCCCTAGATTTTCGCTTATCTTCTGAGCGATCAGCCTTTGAAGATCAATTATCGCAAATATATTCATAAAAGCGGCTTTGTATCCATCTCTTGAGCGCCAATGGGTATTCATATTAAGCGTAGGCACATCTTCACCGACAATTCTACACCATATACGCTGTAAACACGGAGCGTCATCAGCAGGCGGATCAACGTCCACGTTCCACGTTATCGCCTGCGCCCTACGGGAGTATGGTGTTGCAGAAAGCTTTTTGATGATATACTCAATCTGGTCTATATTTGTACCTTGTCCGGGATAATTAAAAAGCCGTTGATGATAGGTATAAAGCCATTTTCCTTCCTCTGGCTTGATCCAATGATCATGGATGCCGAGAATAACCTCTTGACGATATACCTCTAAATCTTCAAGTCCACCGGGGAAAGCCCTGTGAATGCGAGGCTCAGACAAAGGTTCTTCGATCTCAATTATCATGGTGCAGTCTTTGCTTGGCGGATCACCTTTCTTGTCATACTCAGTTCCAATCTCAACCCCATCTTTCCAAGTTGCAATCACAGCTTTTTCCCATGCCTCTGGTATTGTTTTTGCTTTAATCGTTATGACGGGTATGTTATACATGGGTTCACTCCTAAAGAAAATACTCTATTTTTTTTATTAGCCACTAATGGATTTAAGATTGAAGATTATCAAATCATTTCTTAATCTTAATCTCAAATTTCCTTATTCATATTCTACAAAACTATAATTTCCATGTCAACACAATTCGACTTTTTAGGTGATTTACACTTGAAATCTACTCAAGCTAAATGTATAATCCTCATCATGATACGAGTTTTTCACTTAGTTGATAAATAGTCATAATTCATGAAAAAAACACGGAGCCACTGAGGCACGGATAGAAATTAGAAAGGATGAAAGATGAAACTATAATACTCGTTTCTTCTTTTTCATCCATCATCCTTCCATCTTCATCCTTTTTCTCCGTGCCTCAGTGGCTCCGTGTTGAACTTCTTTTTATTCCTATAAGTGAAAAACTCGTAATCATTATGATGTTTTGTATGAATTGTGAAAACGTTTGAATACTATCTTCAAGGAGGCTAAAATATGGATGATAATGAAAAATGGGTGCTGGATCATTTTGCAAAAGGTGTCATTCCACCTTTTTCGTTTGTTTATAATGGAAAGACATCCTCTGAGTTTTTGAAAGACTGGCGTTTTGAGCATGGATCGGGTCAGATAGATGGTGAAAGGAAAAGATATTTATTCACTTATATAGACGTAAAGACAGGACTCCGTATTTGGTGTAAATGCGAGACTTTTGCAGATTTCCCTGCGGTAGAATGGGTCCTGACGTTTGAGAACACTGGTTCCGATGACTCTCCCATAATCGAGGATGTTCAGGCGATAGATACGGTCTGGAATTATAAGCAGAATGGTGATGTGATCCTCCATCGTTCACTTGGAAGCTCTGCCAGCCGATCTGATTTTGCGCCTATTGACGAGGTTATGTCAACCAATACGGAGATCAAGCTTGCGACAATAGGGGGACGCTCATCAAATACTACGGTGTTTCCATTTTTCAATATTGAAGCTCCTGGAGAAGGCGTAATGTTAGCCATTGGTTGGTCCGGTCAATGGGCTATATCATTGATGAAAGATGATGATAATGGTGTCAAAATACGCTCTGGAATGGAGTTGACGCACCTAAAACTACATAAGGGGGAGAAAATACGATCACCTCGAATATTAATGCTTTTCTGGAATGGCGAGGACAGGATGATCGGGCATAACGTATTCCGTCAGTTCATGCTCAAACATCACACTTTGCAAAATGATGACAAACCAGTAACTGCGCCGCTTGCAAGTAGTGGTGGTGCCGCTTGTCAGGCACCTATACCCGGTTTCGAGGAATTTAACAAAGCTACTGAGCATAATCAGATTGCTTTGGCTGAACGCTATCGTCAGTTTGGTCTGGATACTGAATATTGGTGGATAGATGCTGGTTGGTACGAAGGTCGTTGGCCCAATGGCGTTGGAAACTGGTTTCCCAGAAAAGACGGCTTCCCGCATGGCTTGAGAGCAATATCAGACGGCGTTGGTGAACTAGGTTTTAAGCTTCTCGTCTGGTTTGAGCCTGAGCGAGTTTTTCAGGGAACGTGGATTGATAGAGAACATCCTGAATGGGTATTGAAACTCCCCGGAAATCCAAACGGATTACTTGACCTTGGCAATCCAAAAGCACTAAAATGGCTGACTGATCACATATCGGGAATGATTGAAAAAGAAGGGATCAGTCTCTATCGTCAGGATTTCAACATTGATCCATTGCCGTTCTGGCTTGATACCGATGAACCAGATAGACAGGGAATCACAGAGATTCGATACATTGAAGGCTTGTATTATTTTTGGGACGAACTTCTGGCACGTAATCCCGGACTTGTCATTGACAACTGCGCAAGCGGTGGACGCAGGATCGATCTCGAAACGTCATCAAGAAGTATCCCTCTATGGCGAACGGATTATAGTTATTTCGAGCCTAACGGTTATCAATGCCATACTTATGGTATAAACTTCTATATTCCAACGAGCAGTACAGGTCATGGTCATCCAGACACTTATTCTTTCCGTAGCTCAATCAACAGTGGTGCTGTTCTTGGATGGAATCTTTATCTTCCCAACTTCCCTGTTGAACATGCACGTAAACTGATTGCTGAGTTTAAGAAGATAAGACCTTTCTTTTATGGAGATTACTATCCTTTAACCTCACATAGCGTAGAAGATGATGTGTGGATGGCTTATCAATTCCATCGTGAGGATATGAATGGCGGAATGGTGATGGCGTTCAGACGTCCGAAGAGCAAAGATGATTCAAACAGCCTAAAGTTGCGTGGTCTTTTGCCTGAAGCGGATTATGATGTTACCTTTGAGGATACTGGAGAAATAAAAACTATTAGTGGAAAGGAACTTCTTTCTGGTGTAAATGTGACGATAAATGAGACTCCCGGGTCATGGCTTATAACTTACCAACAATGTTGATCGATAAATCTTTTAAGAAATAGAACGCAGATAACGCGGATTTAGCAGATTAACGCGGATAAAATAGTGATCAGTAATTGCTGACAAGTAAAAAAGATTTTTGTGCTAAATACCTGTCACACGTCACTTTTCTTGAATTAAATCCGCGAAAATCCGCTTGATCCGTGTTATCTGCGTTCTATTTCCTAATTCTTTATTTCGGTCAATCAATAGTGATAAATATGTTTGATTGGCTTTTGAATGTTGTTAGCACAATCGGAAATTGGGGTTACCTGATTATATTTCTCGTAGCCTTCCTTGAAAGCTCTGCTTTTCTTGGTATGATCGTACCAGGTGAAAGTATTATATTGATAGCTGGATTTCTATCACTAAATGGCTATCTGGATCTCAAGAGTTGTATGATAGTTGTTGGGCTTGGGGGAATACTCGGTGATTCTACAGGTTATACTCTCGGTAGAATATTGGGACGGGGATACTTTGAAAAGCATGGAAGATTACTTTTCCTCAAAGCGAAACATATCGAGAGAGCGGAAAGATATTTCTATATCCACGGAGGAAAGACTGTATTCTTTGGCAAATTTATAGGCTTTCTCCGATCTTTCGGACCTTTTACTGCGGGCATATCTGGAATGCCTTACAAGTCTTTCCTTTTCTACAACGTTACAAGTTGCATTATTTGGGCGACGTTGTTTTCTCTACTTGGATACTTCTTTGGCTTGAGTTGGCAAGCGATCGAGAAATGGGCAGGAAGGACGGGAGTATTTATATTCTTCATCCTGCTCATAATTATTGGATTCAGCCGACTGTATGCAAAAATTGTCAAGAAGCAAACTGAATTCAAGGCATGGTTTCAAGAAAGATACTATCGTGTCTCCAATTCTCCAAGATTGAAAAGATTTTTTGAGTATCCTTTTATAGTTTTCTTGAGGAAAAGGCTTTCACCAGAAGGCTATCTTGGTCTTCAACTGACGGTGGGACTTGCTCTCAGTGCAATATGTGTTTGGATATTCGGAGAGTTGGCAGATGGTGTAATTGAACAGGAAATGATCTATACGATTGATCAATGGGTACTGGAGCATGTCCTTTATTTCAGGACTCCAGCCTTGACTACAACAATGATTGCCATAACATATCTTGGTGAGTGGATTACTATGACAATAGCTAGTATTTTAGTTGTTGTGTTCTTGTTATTTAAAAAGCAATTTGGGTCGCTCATCGGTTACATTATTGCAGTAGCTGGCGGCGGTATTCTTGATTTCATATTAAAGCAAGCTATCCATAGAACACGTCCCATCAGTGAAACTACTCTTATTGAAGTGGGCGGATTCAGCTTTCCAAGCGGTCATGCGATGTTATCAATGGTTTTTTATGGTATGATTTCCTATTTCCTGATAAGGTACATCAAGCAATGGAAGTATCGAATTTTGATAGTTATCTCAGTTGGGTTCCTGATATTCCTGATCGGGTTTACGAGGATATACCTTCAGGTTCACTATTTGAGTGACGTTTTAGCGGGATATACAGGTGGGCTTTTCTGGTTGACTATATGCGTTACAGGTCTTGAAATATATAGAAAGAAAAAGATAAGTGACGGATAGTGATCAGTAATCAGTAATGGTTATGAGTTTTTGAGACTGATCATTCATTACTATTACGACTTTTCATTTATTAAACACGAAGACGCCAAGTATATGATCAATTACAAATTGAATTTGTTCAAATTCACAAAGAACACGAAGGAATAAAAATATAAGAAATTTTTGTGATCTTAGTAACCTTTGTGTCTTTGTGTTTATTCTTCTTTTTACTTTGTAAATGAAAAACTCGTATTACTCATAAGCAACTTTAAGAAACCTTTTTAAACTTTAGGAAATAGAACGCGGATAAACGCGGATCAGACGGATTTGCGCGGATCGAAATAAATAAAGAAAAATCCGCGAAAATCCGTTTAATTCGCGTCATCCGCGTTCTATTCTTAAAAATTTAACATCATTTTTTAAACTTGCTTAGTTGGATTTTCGGAGAAAAAATGAGTTTTTTATGGCGAATCTTCTACAATGTAATTTTTATACCAATGCTGTTTGTTTCATACCAAATATATGCACTTTTCAACAGCAAGGCTCGTGATGGTCTAAATGGACGAAAAGATTTATTTGAAAGGATTGAAAAACAGATTCCGTTCAAATCTGCCGATGGGCGAGAGAATTTACCTGTAATATGGTTTCACTGTGCATCCGTAGGCGAGTTTGAGCAGGCAAGACCTATTATTACCGCAGTTAAGGATAGATTTCGCATTGTTGTTACATTCTTTTCACCGTCAGGTTACAATCTAGCGTCAAAGTATCCTCATGCTGATCTGATCAGCTATTTACCCTTCGACACGCCACAAAATGCAAAAAGGATGTTTGAGTTAATTAAACCATCAATACTAATCTTCGTGAAATTTGATGTATGGCCCAACTACGTCTGGACAGCCGGGAAACATGGTATACCAGTGATCCTTGCGGATGCAACATTACACGAGAAATCAAAACGACTATCTCCAATAATTCGTTCATTTATGAGTTCTATCCACAAACATATAACTCTGCACTGTGCAATATCAGCAGGTGATGCGGAACGATTCAAGCTTCTCTGTCCAGATAATGCACGAATTGAAGTCATGGGTGATACGAGATTTGATCAAGTCATAGCCCGAAAGAATTCTGCGAGCAAAAAACTTGAAGGACTTCTTCCGAAGTTTAAAACACTGGTTATTATTGCAGGCAGTACTTACATTGAAGACGAAAAGGTAGTCATTGAAGCCTATCAAAAAGTGCTGTCTAATAAGGGCAAAGTACAGTTGATCATCGTTCCACACGAGCCTGAACCTGAAAGACTAAAAGAAATAGAGAATTTAATGGCAGAAAGAAGACTACCATGTATTCGACTAGCGGATCTCGAAAAAGGAATAAAACATCGTGGAGAAGCAATAATCGTTGATAGGGTAGGAGTACTGGCAGAATTATATATACTTGGCGATATAACCTTCATCGGCGGGAGTTTTCATGGAAGCGTTCACAACGTCATGGAGCCTGCTATCATGGGCAAGCCTGTGTTGTTTGGACCTACGATACATAACTCGCTAGAAGCCTTCATGCTGATGAAACTTGGCGCAGGGATAATGGTGAAAAACAGTGCTGAAATGGCTGAATATATTAAGCTACTAAGCGATAAAGAGCTTAGAGAACGACTTGGTCATATAGGTAAAATGATGATTGAGGAAAACGCTGGAGCTACTGATAAGATCGTGAATTGGATAAATAATAATTCAAATGAGCAACAAAATAAATCACTTTCTAAGAATAATTGAAGAATATGCTACACTCGTATTCTCATTCATAATCGGCTTATTTTATCATCAGCAAGTATCTTCTGCGGATATAAAACGGATCGCTGTCATCAAGCTTGATCACATAGGGGATGTCATTCTTTCGATTCCAGCAATAATTAATCTAGGTGAGAATTTTCCCGACGCACATGTTACAATGATTGTCAACTCAGTTTCAGAGCAAATTGTCAGACTTATTCCTCACGTTGATGAAGTTATTTGTTATAATGCAAAGTTTTTTGATCGAACTGGTAAAGCGAAGGCATTTGATTTTGTAAAGGCTTTTCACTTTGCCAAAGATATGAAAAACCGAAATTTTGACCTGATAATTGATTTGCGGGGAAGTTTTGCATCTCTGTTATTCGCCTTGATTGCAAAGAGTAAGTATAGACTTGATCGTGGAACTTATTTGATGTGTCGGAAATTAACTTTTTCAAGGGGGATTTTTAAAAATAATGATCAATGGACGCTAAAGCACGAAGCTGAGATTTCGCTAGACATTCTAAAAAAAGCAGGTATCACAATCAAAACGAAGAGATCATATCTTGATCTAAGCAGAATGCCTGATGATTCGATAGAATATCCTAACATAAATATTGTCATACACCCGGGCGGTCCAATGCTTCTGAAACGTTGGTCGGCTGATAGGTATGTAGAGCTTATTCGTCAGCTTCTCCAACATTATTCTGTCAGGATCGCATTAATAGGGGGAAAAGATGAATCAGAGCTTGTAAAATCAATAGTATCTATGGTTGGCAATGATCGGATTGTTGATTTATCAGGAAAACTAACGCTGGTACAACTTGCATATTTATTCAAGAAAGCTGGTCTGTTTATCGGAAACGACAGCGGACCGATGCACATAGCTTCAGCCTGCGAAACTAAAGTGATCGGCTTATACGGACCAACTGATCCAGAGCGTTTTGGTCCTTATGGTGATAATTGTGTAACTTTAAGAATGGAAGATAAATGTAAGCCTTGTTCTCAAGATAAATGTAAATTCAAAGATTACAGATGCGTTGATCGCATATCCGTTGAGGATGTCATGAATGTAGTCAGTGAGTGGTAATTCTTGGAAAGCTATGTTTTTTGTTGACCCAATAATGAAGGTTTTGTATAATATCAGTATTAAGCGTTTATGGAGTGAACAGTTGAGGCTATCAGATTTTTGAATTGGAAAATGGCATAAGGAGGTGGGTTAAAGAAATAAAAATATATTTGGTATCTGTGAACTTAGGAGTGATTCATTATATCGTATATGACTAGAGTAAAGGAGACATCAAAAAATGAAAATCGCTAAAATAAGTATTATAGCACTGTTAAGTTTAATGATATTCAGTCTTTTATTTGTTGGTTCAAGCTATGCCAAAATAGACACTAAAACGATTGTTGGTCTATGGCTATTTAATGAGGGTAAGGGTGATACAGCTAAAGATTCATCTGGAAATGGAAATGACGGAACATTAAAAAGTAGTGCTGAAAAATCTCGATTTCATATACACCAATATAAAGAACGTGCTGGATGAAGCTCGTAATAAGGCAATTAGATCAATAAACTTCACTATGGTCAGGCATACTGGCACGTAGGAAGGCTTATCGTTGAGGAAGAACAAAGCGGTAAAGAAAGAGCTAATTATGGAGAATCGCTTATAGAGGAGTTATCAAAGAGATTAACCACTGATTACGGAAAAGGCTTTAACCGAACCAATCTACGGTATATGCGGCAATTTTATCTTATATTTAAGAATCATCACGCACTGCGTGATGAATTGACATGGACGCATTATAGGTTTCTTTTAAAAGTTGAAAACGAAAGCGCGAGAGATTTCTACATGATTGAATCTGTAAATAGCAACTGGAGCACAAGAGAGCTTGAAAGACAAATAAACTCATTACTCTATGAACGGATTGCTTTGAGCAGTGATAAACAGAAAGCTAGGGAATTGCCAACCAAAGGACATCAAATTCAAAGATCGGATGATCTAATCTTCTGGAATTTCTAGGGATTGATGAGAACAAGGCTTATCATGAAAAAGACTTGGAAAAAGCCCTTTCATGTTCCGCCGTGCAACGGAAGAACAGAATTAATAGATTACAGGATTTCATGCTTGAGCTTGGTAAAGGGTTTTCTTTTGTCGGCAGACAAAAGAGAATAACCGTTGATGGAGATCATTTTTACGTTGATCTGGTTTTTTATAACTATGAGCTAAAGTGTTTTGTTCTGATCGATCTGAAGGTTGGCAAGCTAACGCATCAGGATATAGGACAGATGGATTTTTACGTTAGATACTTTGAGAAGGAATTAAAACCGAAAGGAGATAATCCAACTATAGGGCTAATCCTTTGCACTGATAAAAATGATACTATGATAAAGTATACGCTTCTCGAAGATAGCAATCAGATATTTGCATCCCGGTATAAGCTGTATCTTCCCAGCGAGGAAGAATTTAAAGCTGAATTGGAAAGAGAAAGATCGCTTTTAGAACTGGAAGAAAAGCTTAATGAGGTAAACGATTCTTTAGATTTGGCAGAATGAGTTAGAGAAGGATTGCTTGTTAGAATTGTATAAGATAAGAGTGATATTTAGTTTGCATCTATTGATTAGATATAAACTAAATCGTAAAATAGTTTATATCTATAAACACAAAGTAAACTAACTATGAAAATAGAAATTGGTAAAAATATAAAACAAAAAGAGGGATATTCTGCTTTTACACCTGGTCATTTTCCTCCCAAGGGGCTTCTTGATATTTCAATGCCTATTTTGATTAAGACGGCTGAAGCAGATCACTTAATCGGTAAACTTGATGGTATAACCCACACACTTCCTGATGTGGACTTTTTCCTTTCAATGTTCGTTGCCAAAGATGCCGCTTCATCGGCTCAGATCGAAGGGACGAAGGCTACCATCGTTGATGCTATTGAAATGAACGCCGGGCTTGCAGTTATTAAAACGGATGCTGATGATATTTTGCATTACATCAAGGCATTGAATTATGGAATTGACAGGTTAAAAGAATTTCCTCTTTCGCTTCGGCTTATAAAAGAGATTCATTCTCAATTGATGACTGAAGCTCGTTCTAGCCACTTTGCTGACCCTGGTGAATTTCGCAAGTCGCAAAATTGGATCGGCGGCACAACTTTGGCAAATGCCTCTTTTGTCCCGCCAACAGTGGACGAAATGAACCGTGCCCTCAATGACTTTGAGAAGTTTTTGCATGACGAAAAGGTAACGCTTCCGCTAATCCAAGCCGCATTGATACACGCCCAATTTGAGACAATCCATCCATTTTTGGATGGCAATGGCAGGACAGGACGTTTGTTAATCACTATGTGGCTTTGCCATAGAAACCTGCTTGAAAGACCGGTGCTTTTCCTTTCCTCTTACTTCAAGAAACATCAAAAGATTTACTACCAAAAACTGCATGATTATCATGATGGTGAAGTAGAATCGTGGCTGGATTTTTTCCTTGATGGCGTTATTGATACTGCAAGCGACTCAATCTTGATTTCAAAGGAGATTACGAAGCTTCGTGAAGAAGATATGGCTAAGATCCAGTCTTTTGGCAAAACAGCATCGAAGAGCGGTATTTTGGTATTAAGGAATTTGTATTCTCAACCGATCATATCTACAAGGTCTATTATGGATTGGACAGGTTATACTCGTGTTGGCGCTCAAAAAGTCATAGATCGCTTTGTAGAGCTTGGGATTCTCGACTTCAAAAATAATAAAGAAACCTATGATCGCACCTATATTTATCATAAGTATATGAATATATTTATCAAATAACAGTTACTAAGCGAATTGGAATTACGGTAAGGAAAAGTGCAAAAAAGAGATTAGGCGATAATAAACGTTAGCAAATGGACATAAAACAACGATATTGATGTGAAAGCCAATCGTTATTGACTTTATAACGGAAGGTAAGGATCGTGAGGAATTTCGTACTTTGGGTTAAAGCCTTATGCAATCTGCTTTTGCGGAGATTTCTCACCCAATTTTGGCAATCAAAATATCGCCCTCACAGGTAGAAAAGTTGCATATAATATTTATTGTATGCAACTTTTTATGGCGGAATTCAATATCAGAAAAGGCAAAAATATCATCTAAAAATTGGGAGATGAACTGATGTTATCTGCCCTTTCGTATAAAATTTCTTGTGTATTCATGAACTAAATACCACAATATGTTGTGATATATGATCTAAAATATTATCTTAATCTGTTCTTTCATGTAAAAATAAAAGACAAAAAACGAATTCTGTGATATACTCAGCCTTATGGCTGAACAATGTAACTTAATCCACGAACGTATTGACGATATTCCTTTACTCATAGGGCTGATACAACGCTTGCACCTTCCCGAAATCATAGACAAACATATTGGTAATCACGGGCATCACAAAGGACTTTCCAATGGCTGTTTGACAATCGTCTGGCTTGCTTATATCCTCTCGGAAGGAGATCATCGCAAGTATAGTGTAATACGAATTGTAGTTTCAAAAGATACTATTATATGCTACACTTCCTCCTGATATGATGACAACTACTTTTATGCTCATTGTAGGAGGAATAATGCCAAAGAAAACAAAAGTAACAGGAACTTCCAAA
>Ga0247841_10003621_pt1 | contig 28099 bp, 27 predicted proteins | sample LaCruzMarch2015__2_FD_192410 | JGI IMG/M metagenome (GOLD analysis project Ga0247841, IMG submission 192410) | Freshwater microbial communities from meromictic Lake La Cruz, Castile-La Mancha, Spain - LaCruzMarch2015_18m | ecosystem: Environmental > Aquatic > Freshwater > Lake | place: Spain... | reverse complement strand
TATAAATAAAATATCAATTAATCTATTTGGAAATATAAATAAAATATCAATTAATCTTTTTGGAAAATATAAATAAAATATCAATTAATCTATTTTAAAAATTATAAATAAAATATCAATTAATCTATTTGGAAATATAAATAAAATATCAATTAATCTTTTTGGAAAATATAAATAAAATATCAATTAATCTATTTTAAAAATTATAAATAAAATATCAATTAATCTATTTGGAAATATAAATAAAATATCAATTAATCTTTTTGGAAAATATAAATAAAATATCAATTAATCTATTTGGAAAATATAAATATAATATCAATTAATCTATTTGGAAATATAAATAAAATATCACTCAATATTTTTTTGGAAATATAAATTCTTTTATAGAATTATTCCAAAAAAGATTTAAGAAATAAATAATCTTATTCTTATATCATTTTTTTATGGAAATATTATTTAAATTCAATTAATCTTTTATAGAATTATTCCAAAAAAGATTTAAGAAATAAATAATCTTATTCTTATATCATTTTTTATGGAAATATAAATATAATATCAATTAATCTTTTTGGAAATATTATTTAAATTCAATTAATCTTTATGGAAATATAATTATAATATCAATTAATCTTTTTGGAAATATTATTTAAATTCAATTAATCTTTATGGAAATATAAATAAAATATCAATTAATCTTTATGGAAAATATAAATATAATATCAATTAATTTTTTTGGAAATATAAATAAAATATCAATTAATCTTTATGGAAATATTATTTGAATTCAATTAATCTATTTGGAAATATTATTTGAATTCAATTAATCTTTTTGGAAATATAAATAAAATATCAATTAATCTTTATAGAATTATTATTTGAATTCAATTAATCTATTTGGAAATATAAATTCTTTTATAGAATTATTCCAAAAAAAGATTTAAGAAATAAATAATCTTATTCTTATATCATTTTTTATAGAATTATTATTTAAATTCAATTAATCTATTTTGAAATATAAATAAAATATCAATTAATCTATTTTAAAAATTATAAATAAAATATCAATTAATCTTTATGGAAATATTATTTGAATTCAATTAATCTTTTTGGAAATATAAATAAAATATCAATTAATCTTTATAGAATTATTATTTAAATTCAATTAATCTATTTGGAAAATATAAATAAAATATCAATTAATCTATTTGGAAATATAAATAAAATATCAATTAATCTTTTTGGAAATATAAATTAATCTATTTGGAAATATAAATAAAATATCAATTAATCTTTTTGGAAATATAAATAAAATATCAATTAATCTTTTTGGAAATATAAATTAATCTATTTGGAAATATAAATTCTTGTATAGAATTATTCTAAAAAAAGATTTAAGAAATAAATAATCTTATTCTTATATCATTTTTTATAGAATTATTATTTAAATTCAATTAATCTTTATGGAAATATAAATAAAATATCAATTAATCTATTTGGAAAATATAAATATAATATCAATTAATCTATTTGGAAAATATAAATTATTCTATTTGGAAATATAAATTCTTGTATAGAATTATTCTAAAAAAAGATTTAAGAAATAAATAATCTTATTCTTATATCATTTTTTATAGAATTATTATTTAAATTCAATTAATCTATTTGGAAAATATAAATATAATATCAATTAATCTATTTGGAAAATATAAATATAATATCAATTAATCTATTTGGAAAATATAAATAAAATATCAATTAATCTTTTTGGAAATATTATTTAAATTCAATTAATCTTTATGGAAATATAAATAAAATATAAATTATTCTATTTGGAAATATAAATTCTTTTATAGAATTATTCTAAAAAAAGATTTAAGAAATAAATAATCTTATTCTTATATCATTTACTTATAAATTCTTAATAAGTAAATAATGATATATATATATTCATATTGGATATTTATTTGGTTAATATTATATTTATTAAAAATTATTCCATTATATTTTATCTTATATTAGGATATATATTAAGTTTATTTGAAATATTCTATTTATATAATAATAATATAAATAAATATAATTTAATTAAATTCACAATTATCAATATAATCCTTAAATTTATTCCTATTTTGATTTTAATTTTTATAAATAAATATTCATTTAATTATGATGATATTTATTTTGGATTTATTTTATTATGTTTTTATCTATTTCTTATGATTTTATTAAATATTAATCCTTTTATTGAATATCAAAATTTATTAAATAGTTATATCAATATTAATGAATATAAATCATTATTTAGCAAATTTTATGATTTTTTATTTGACATATTGAATAAGAATTGAATAAATAATCTTGTTTCTAAATACTTTTTTTTTATCCAATATTTAGATAAATATGGAATATATTAAAAATGATATGCCTTCTATGGATAATATCTATCAATCTCAATATTATAAAAAAACGAGGGATTATGAACAAACACAAGCGAATAAATCATATGAAAAGGCAAAATATCCCTTTAAAACTGGTGTAGTTCCTTCACCATCTTATTCATCTATGTTCGCACAATCTACAAATGAAAATGAGGATGGTTCATATATAAATAGTTTGAGTGGTGAAAAAATACCAGTCGAAAACTTCAAACACAAAAATATGCAACATTTTTTAAAAAAGGGGATTACACAAAATACAGAAGTTGATAATCCAAATTTCAATCAAAAATTCGGTTATAATGATTATAAAACTCGTAAAACAGAAGTCGAAAGTTTCTTCCAACCTACGAGCGATATGTCTTATCTAAAAGGAATGGATAATAAAACTGATTTCCTTCTTGATAGAACAGAAGTTCCAAAAATCCAAAATAATTATAATCCCATCCAATCTATTCGTGTTGCACCAGCACTAAATCAAGGATATACTTCAACTGGTAGTGGAGGATTTCATCAAGCAGATACAATCATATATACGAAACCAAAGGATAGAGATGAATTGAGACCTTTAACCGATCAACGAAATTCTATTTTTGAAATTCCCATTCAAGCACCTATGAAAAGTCTCGTAGATAAAAGAGGTGTCGTTGAACCATTCGTCAAAAATAAACCTGAAACTACTTATAAACAAACAGAAGAGAATTGGTTTAAAGGTCAATCCTATCTTAAAAAAGATACGAACAGACCTGCAGAAAATCTTAAAGATACAAGTCGCATAGCAACTCATACGGATTATTATGGAACCCTTAAAAATCAAGAGGAATTTCAAAATTCAAATGAAGATTATGGAAGAAATTCAGTAATCGTCTATAATACTAATAAACACGAATTATCTAAACAATCAGTTCCAGTCGCCAATTTCTCAACGATTATTAAAGCATTCGTAGCACCTATAACCGATGCCCTCAAAATCTCTCTCAAAGAATTCTTCCTCAATCCTCAACGAGAATTAGGTCATATATCACCTCAACAACCTGAAAAAGCAACGACATATGATCCTGTTAATCATATTCTTAAAACAACTATCAAAGAAACGACGATTGATGATAATAATTCAGGAAATTTATCAGGAAATAAGGAGACTTATTCCGCTCTTTATGATAATGCGAAGACGACTACGAAAGAAACGACGATTGATGATGATAATTTAGGAAATTTATCAGGAAATAAGGAGACTTATTCCGCTCTTTATGATAATACGAAGACGACTACGAAAGAAACAACGATTGATGATGATAATTTAGGAAATTTATCAGGAAATAAGGAGACTTATTCCGCTCTTTATGATAATACGAAGACGACTACGAAAGAAACAACGATTGATGATGATAATTTAGGAAATTTATCAGGAAATAAGGAGACTTATTCCGCTCTTTATGATAGTCCAAAGACGACTATTAAAGAGACTAATATTCACGATGAATATTCAGGAAATTTGAAGGGAAATTATGGAACTTATGTGAAAAATGATGATAAGACGAAGACGACTATTAAACAAACAACACCTTCAATAGATACGACGAGAAATATTAAAAATGTTGTTTATAAATCTACTTATGTATATGATCCTTCAATAATAGCTAAAACAACACTTAAAGAGACTACGATAAATAATTCAGTCAATTCTTTTGGATTTATTGGAGGATTTTTAAATAAGATAATAGGAGGTTATATAATTAAGAATAATGATGCGAAGAATACACAAAGACAATATTCTCATATTGAATATGATGGTGCTCTAAAATCTGTCGTCACATTTGTTCCTATGGATAGAGAGGCGGATATGAATGCTGAAATTGATGGAACTCGTGAGATGTTATTAATAAAAGCAGGACATACTCCTAATGGTGCTGGTAATTTCATAGGAATTGATAAAAAAGATGTGAATTTAAGTAATAGAAAACAATTGGATTTATATGAAGATGAGATGCCAACAAGAAATGCAGATAAAGTCTATCAAACAACTCCTTTAAGAATTGAAAATGAAGCAATTACAAAAAAACCAGATATAAATAATGCTTTTGAAGACCGTCTCGATAGTTCAATATTATCTTCTTTAATTGAAAATGAAGATGTCATAAAAATAAATCCAATTATTTAAAAAATGATTATTGATTTTATCAAAAGAAATATGGAGGAAATATTAATAAATCTTATTAATAAACAAAAAGAAAAAGAAGAAGTTAATAAATTATGGTTTAATAGTAAATTTAAAGATATTATTAAATTACAATCTAATAATGTTGGAATAATTGGCGAAGAATTTATTAAAAATATTTGTAATATATCAAATATAAATAATAATATAGATGGAATTAAATCAAGAAAAAAAGGAGGAGGTTTTGGAGATGGATTTATAAATAATAAAATTATAGAAATTAAAACAGCAGTTCAATCATCTTCTAATGTTTTTCAACACGAATTAGGCGAAAAACCTTATTTATAGATATTAGTCCTGAAATTATTTATTTAACTATATTTAAAAATTTTGATGAATTTAGTTATAAAAATAAAATAAAATGTCATCCATATTTTCCAACTAAAATTATCACTTGGAGAAAAAATATAGGAGCATTTAAATTAGATACTTCTATTAAAATAAATGAAGAAAATATTATAAAAGGTTATACTATTAAAATTACAAATGAAACAGATATAGATTATATAAAAAATTATATCAATTCAATTATTAAATAATTTATATATTTGAGAACTTCTTAAATTATATGCGGAATTAGTTGATAAGAAAGCAATATCATTCCATTTGAAATTTATCATTTTTTCTTTTATAATATCAATATTATCATTAATTATAATTCCATATCCTTTTTTTGAAGGTAATTCATCAAAATTTAAATATGATTTCATATTATCTTTTCCAAAACAAGTTGAAGGAATATATATATGACATTTATTAATCATATTTTTATTTCTTATTGTTGATGATGTTCCTCCATTTGATAATGAATATATCTTAATTTTATTTGATATTATTTCATCAATTTCATAATCAATATTTTTATGATGTTTAGACCATATTTGAAATATTGTATTAATCTTAACTTCATTATTATTTGGTTCATAAAAAGTATTATTTATAGTTCCTGAATATATTAAATTAAGTCCTTTCACTCTTTTTCGTGGAACACCTTTACCATCACTCACGAATAATTGTGGTAATATAAAACATACATATTCAGCAAATTTACTTGAATGATTAATGAATTTTAATGCTTTATGACCTCTTAATCCAAATGGTGGATTACCTATAACCACATATCTATCCTTTTTTTCTGGTTTCCAATCAAGATAATCCATAGTTATTATATTATCTATTTTAGGTTCAATATCAATTCCAATAGTTCCTTTTGGTAATATTTCTAAAAATCCTCCTTGTCCGGCAGATGGTTCAATATAAATAAATTCATCATCTTTTTCACCCAATTCTTTTATTACATTTTTAAATGTATTATAACAAGATAAAGCAGTTTCTTTTGGTGTATAAAATTGGTCTTTTTGTTTTGAAGAATATTTAGAATATTCAATTTCAATATTTCCTAACTTTAATAAATCAAATTCATAATAAGATGGTATATTTTCTAATTCTATCCATCTTAATATAGTTCCAGAAGCAATATTTAATTCATTCGCAATATTTTTTAATGAATTCTTTTTTATCAAATCCTTTAATAAATATATTAAATTCATCTTTTTTAATTTATTAATAAAAATATAATCATTTTTTATATAATTAAAAAATTATCACAATCATCAATAATATCAAATAAACTATCATAAAGATTGATGGATCAAATGATTTGAGATGAATGATATTAAAACTATCCATCATAAAATCATTTGTTTCATCTATAATGGAATTAACAACTTCATCTTTATTCCTTAAAATCCATTTACAAATCTTTTTCTTTATATAAAATGGATTTCTTTCCATCAATCTCTTATGTTTATCAATTCTCGTTGTTCCGCGAGTTATTAGATAAACTGCTATACTTGCCGTAGCAGGTTCAAGCATTTTAATATACATCATAATTGATTTATATATCTATATTAAGAATAAATTAAATCATTTTTTTCTTTTCTCTTTATAAATAATGATAAATTTAATTTATAATAGAGCAGATGAAGAACAGGTTTTAAGAACTGAAAATGCAATTATTTGTTTCTCGGCGAATTGGTGTATTCCTTGTCAAAAATTTAAACCTATTTATTCACAAATTGCCGATAATTATAAACATCTCAAATTCTTTAAAGTTGATATTAATGATAATGAAGAATTCACAAATAAATATGATATTAAAGCAGTTCCAACATTCGTTTTTCTTAAAAATGGTGAAAAAATAAATGAATATACTGGAATTGATGAAAATAAACTCATCTCCATTCTTCAAGAATTATAAAAATCTCCAATATAAAATTTGGAAATTAATGTCTCCAACATTCCATCTTTCTCTGGTCTTTCTTGAAGAAGTTTTGTAAATAAATGATTTATAATAAATGGATAAAATAATGAAATCTTTCGTAATCCATATTCATATATCCAACTATTCTTACAATTTCCTTTCGTAGTTTTATTAATACCTATCAAATGTCTTAATTTATCCTTATCCTCTTTATGACATATCTTATATTGAGTTGCCTCACGATTTTCTCCAAATTCATTAATCGCTCCTGAATGAATTATATCACAATTGAATAAAATAGTTGTTCCTTCTTTTCCCTTAATTATTAAAGGTCTTTCCAATAAAAATGGTGTTGTCTTATGACTTGAAGGACAAATTGCCAATAAATTTCCATTATTTTTATAAGTAATACAAGTGAAAACTGGATATTTTGTTTTAAAAACCGATTGACTTGAAGTAACGTCACGATGAAATGTAGATATAGAACATCCTTTCACCTTATATCTATAATTTATAAATTCATATCCCTTCGGTAATTCCTTTAATACCAATTTTTTATTAAAATCTATAAACACCTTATATCCATCCTTCTCTAATGTCCTCATAAATTTATAATAATCTATGCTTTCATATAAATAAATCAATAAAATAGATAATACAATCATCATATAAATAAATAAAAGAAATAATAAGAAATTTTTATCAATCATATTAAATAAGTTTTAAAACAATCTTTTAAATAATAGCAAACAACATTCTTCAATATCGTTAGGGGAATGTTCTATATTTTATAATTTATAAAAAACTAAATATAATTTGTAAAAAATTAATTCAAATATATTCTATATTTTATAAAAACTAAATTTATTTTATAATTTGTGAAAACTAAATATAATTTGTGAAAATAAATTGAAATCTATTTTATAATTTGTAAAAAAACTAATTCAAATATATTCTATATTTTATAATTTATAAAAACTAAATATAATTTGTAAAAAACTAATAAACAAATATAATTTGTGAAAACTAATAAACAATTATAATTTGTGAAAACTAATAAACAATTATAATTTGTGAAAACTAATAAACAATTATATTTTATAAAAACTAATAAACAATTATATTTTATAAAAACTAATTCAATTATATTTTATAATTTGAGAAAACTAATAAACAATTATATTTTATATTTTATAAAAACTAATAAACAAAACTATTTTATAATTTGTGAAAATAAATTGAAATCTATTTTATAATTTGAGAAAACTAATAAACAATTCTATTTTATAATTTTCACAAATTAATAATTGAATTATATTTTATAATTTGAGAAAATTAATAAACATTATAATTTGTAAAAACTAATAAACAATTCTATTTTATATTTTATAAAAACTAATAAACAAAACTATTTTATAATTTGTGAAAATAAATTGAAATCTATTTTATAATTTAAGAAAACTAATAAACAATTCTATTTTATAATTTTCACAAATTAATAATTGAATTATATTTTATAATTTGAGAAAATTAATAAACATTATAATTTGTAAAAACTAATAAACAATTATAATTTGAGAAAAAAAATAATTGAAATATATATTTTAAAAGATAGGCACACAACATATTTCAGTAAGGTTCAATTATGTTTATTTAAATTGAAATATATTTTATAAAAGTTAAATTAAGCTCAGGTTGCTAGGCAACATTAAAACTTCATAATTAAATTTATTGAAATTTAAAAGATATAATAAGTTTTTATAATGAAAGTTAATTATAATTACTATAATAATATTTATAATAAAATATAATTATAAATATGTTAATATATAATGAATATCAATTAAATATATTATAAAATCTAAATGAAATGTGAATGAAATATGAATGAAAGGTGAATGAAATCTAAATAAAATGTGAATGAAATCTAAATGAAATGTGAATGAAATGTGAATGAAATGTGAATGAAATGTGAATGAAATGTGAATGAAAGGTGAATGAAATCTAAATAAAATATGAATGAAAGGTGAATGAAATCTAAATGAAATGTGAATGAAATCTAAATAAAATGTGAATGAAATGTGCGTTAATAAATTAACTTGTGAATTTTATAAAAAATAATTTAAATCAATTAAATAAGTTTTAATAAATATCATATAAATTCTTAATACATTTGATAAAAATAATTGAAATCTAATTATAAAAATAAATTTATTATATACTAATATCATAAAAATCGTGTTCCATATTTGTTGTAATTTCCTTAATACTCATCTTCATCTGTTTATTATAAAATTCTATAATATCCTTCTCCTCAACATTCTTAAATTTATCACTTATCTTCTTCCTCATATACCATCCATTTCTTCCTCTTTTTATTAATTTATAAATTCTGGCAGTTTTATCTATCTCTATTATAATCCCTTTGGATGTTTGTTTATATCCAAGAATTCCTATCTCTCCTTTATGTTCCTTCATATGACATTCTTCACATATATTCACGAGATTATGAGACATATTTTTATCAAAATTACTGAATTTTCCATTATTATCTGCGTTCATTTGATAATTAATATGATGAGTTTCTTTTGCTGGTCTTTCCTTACATACTTGACATATATCCATAAACATCGACGAATTATAATTTGATTTTTTTATATTTATCAAATTCATATCCATCCCTGTCAATTCCTTCCTAACCATCTCCGCATTCTTCATAAAATCATTCGGCATATCCAAAGAACCACATACATCTATTCCATATATCCTTGAACCCTGACCTTCCCTCAATTTCCTCTCATAAATTATCCTATCATCCTCTATTTTTATATGAATATGATATACCCTCAAATTCTTATCTTTTATTATCGATATATTTGTTAATTCGTGTAAATGACTGGTGAAGATAAATGATGATTTCCTCTTTATCAATTCATTTATCGCCGATGATACTATCGCTAATGCCGATGTCGCCTCTGTTCCACAACATATCTCATCCCCTATCACCAAACTACTCTCATTCGCCTTTTGAAGAATATTCCTCAATTCTGTCATCTCAACCACAAAACTACTCATACCACGATAAATATCATCATTTCCACATATCCTCGTAAAGATGTGATTATATGGTGAAAATTCAAATGAAGTCGCTGGAACATACATCCCTGATTGTCCCATAATAATTGCCAATCCTACCGCCTTCATTAATGAACTTTTCCCTGATGAATTAATCCCATATAATAAAATTCCATCCTTATTTAAAGAAATATCATTCCCAATATATTCAACATTCGTCATCAATCTTTCAATTATAGGATGACGAAGATTTTCAATATTAACAAATGAACTTTCATCATTATCCACAATCTTTGGGCGATAATAACAAAAGTCAAAAGCATTTCTCGCATTACAAGTATTTATATCCAATTCCGTCAAATCCTTTATTATCTTCTCCAATATCTCTAATTGATTTCCTGAAATTTTTGATAAAAATTCTTGATATTCTATCATAACCTTTTTAGAAATCTCCTCCTGTCTCCTCTCAATTATCGTCGATGCCTCATTTATCTCTGCCGATGTTAATTTATATGAATTATTATTTGTTGTTAATTTCTTATCAAATTTATTCATATAAATCTTATCCTTCTTATATGCCGTCTCAAATCTCTTCTTCGTAATTGATATAAAATAACCATCCTTCTCATTAAAATCCATTTTACAACTCGTATCATCTATTCCTGAAATTTTATCCACAATCATCTCCAATTTCTTCAATTGATTTCTATAATCCTCCATTAAATCATCCAAAACCTTTGAATAACCTTCCTTGAAAATATTCGTCTTAATCTCATTATTATATTTAGAACATTCCTCCAAATTTAATTGAGAAAATGATTGAATTAATTTCATAACCTCATTCTCAATCCCAACAATCTCTAATGCATCTTTTGCATTTTCTAATGAATTTATAAAACCTACCCAATCACACGGATTAATCTTCCTTAATAATATCTTCCTTAATATCCTCTCTAAATCATTAATCCCAATCAATTTCTTTATCACCAATCTAAACTTCTCATCTCTCAATAATTCATCAATCTTCTCATAACGCTTATTTAACTCCTCTTTATCATTTATAGGATTTAAGAGACGTTGTTTAAAACCTCTTGAACCAAATGCCGTTGAGGTTCTATTTAAAATCTCCATCAAAGTCTTATCATTCGAATTATAACTTATTAAATTCAATTGAAGTGCTGAATTATATTCTAATATAGATTTTCCTAATATCTCTGGATTATTCAATTCCTTTATAATATCCGCATTATGTTCGTATGCGAATTGAAGAAGACAACAAAAACTAATAATTCCTATTGTCATTTTCTCCAAATTTAAATATTCAATTATAGACAACATAGATGAATTCTTAAATGATTTTTCCAAAATCTTTCGTTGATATTCCAATTTTTTCATATATGATAATAAAGAATAATCATCAAATTTCCTATGAATTAATGAATTGATATTTATCATCTCATTTATCCTCTTCTTATTATCTTCACCTATTCCATCACCAGATATTAAAATCTCAGTTGGATTATATACAGATAATATCCTATAACATTCATCCAAATTATTCTTATCATTTGAACCATTCTCATAGACAAATGATTTCCCTGTCGTTAAATCAACCCCACTTATACCCACATTCAAATATCCCTTCATCTCCTCGAAATAATAAACAAGAATATAATTCCCATTCCCATTCATATTTCCATTCCCATTTATATTCATAGAAGGACTTATTATCTCCGTAATCTTCCTCTGTGGATTTGGTGGTGGTGTCGTTTGTTCTATTAAAACTATCGTATATTGATGATTTAAAAGGATTTGAATGAATTTTTGAAGAACATAAAGAGGAAATCCTGCCATTAATGGATTATTCTTTCCAACCTCTTTAATCGTCTTATTCTTCCTCGATATTTGAATATTACATATATCACCAATCCTATTCATAAAAGAACAATTCTCATTTATAGAATATAATTCAAAAAAAGAACCTACCTGAATTAAAATTATCGTCTTCTCCCCATATTTCCTACGATACTCAATCTCATAATTAAGATAATCATCAATAATCATTATAAAATTAATAAAGATAAACAATTAATAATATTAATATATTCTTTAAATCTAAAAAACGATTTTGAAGAATGTTTTATACATATTCGTTGGATTATAATAATGATATGGACTTAATGATTTCAGTTTATATCTATTACAAATTCTATTGAATTGGACAAGAATTGCGAAATAATGATAGGCATCTTCTTCAAATTCAAATGAAGATTTCAAATAATAGATATAATCCTCGTCAAGAAAGAATTCAATCATTTCTTTACAATCCAAGGTGATTTGTGGTGCGAAACGAGCATTTATCTTAATAAATTCGCGAATATATATATCGAATATTTCTCCGATATCCTTGAAATTGTTGAATTTAGGATTTTCAAGAATAATTTTGAGAATATATCCAGAGGCAATATTCAAATATCTATCGTATTTATTGAAAGATTGAAGCATCGTAATAATTTTCATAAATATCAAAATCATTTTTTTATATTTTTTCTTTCCTTTTTTAACAATTTTCCTCCTCGAACATCTATCATATTCCTTAATGGAATTGTTAATATTTCTTTATGAACGATAGATGAAATTTCAAATGACATATTATAAACATAATTAAATTCATTTAATATTATTCTTTTATTATCATCATTAATTTCTTTGGTTTTTAATAAATCTTTAAGAATTGTTTCTCCAAAACTATTTTCTCTTAATTCTTCTTTATTTATTATATCTTGATTATTAAGAAGCACGAAAACAATTCTGGCAATTTGTTTTATATTTCCATTATTTTCTAAAACTAATTGAATGAGTTTTTGAATATAATCACTTTCACTTGGTTTTGATAATATTAAATTGATTTTATAAATAAGTTTATCAAATTCATCATCAGGTTCTTCAACATCTTTATCTATAAAAGAAACAAGATAATTAACTTCTTTATAATCTCTATAGAAACCTTCTTCAAATTCTTTTTCCATTCTATAATCAAAAATGGAAAAAGAATTGATACAAAAACCTCCTGTTGTTTATATTGTGATATTAGGAATTGGTAGTAATACTAAATCATATTCTAAATTTAATAGAGAAGAAAAAAGTATAATTGAATTAGTTGAATATGGAACAGAAGGAAATATTAAAGATGTTAAAGCATTATTTAGTGATGTTAAACAATTGAAAAAAGGTAATGAATTAGTTGAAAAACAAAGATTAACAAACTTATTTGAATTACTTAAATTTTATTTATTATCTACTAATCTCAATATTAATGTTATTGGATTTTCTCACGGTTCTCTAATCATTCACGGAGCAATTCTTAAATTAAAAATGATTATTGATGATAAATTAGAAAAAAGATTAAATTCAAATTCTATTACTATTATAACTGTTGGTTCGCCAAGATATTTACCAAAAGAATTATTAAGAGAAAATAAAATATATAATTTATATAATATAGAAGATTTTTTGAAAAATATTAAATGGTTTTTTAAACCATATTTTAAAATTCCTACTTTTCCTAATACAGATGATATACGATTTAAGTTTAATATTGGAATTGGTATAAAACAAAATAAAAATGCTGAAATACATTCTTTTATAGATGATGAAAATTTCATATTTGTTAAATTTATTGGTTTTAGAAATTATGGATATTTATATTATCACGGAAGTTTAAATAATATATTTGTATTTTTTATTATACCATTTCCACAAGTTATAAATTATTTCTTATATGATCGTGGAGAAGGTGTTATTAATTTCGATAAAAATATGTTAAACTCTATCTTATATTTGTGATGATTTTTTTAGATGGTTAATAATTCATCATTTTCTTTAATAGTTGAATTCTTTCTAAAACTTTATTACAAATATTAAATAGTTGGTTGAATTCTTCCTAATTTATTCATTAATCTTTGATAAATATTAGGTTTAGGTTGTATTAAAGGTTTTTTAGGTGTATCAATTTTTAAAGGAGAAAAAATAATACTTGTTTCTTTTTCATTTGATATTTCTTCATCAACATCAAATTCAATTTCTTCCAATCCAATTTCTTCCAATCCAATTTCTTCCAAATTAAATTCTGGATGGTTTGTTATAAATTCTGTATATATATGAGGTAAATATTTATATAATAATTTTAAAATTTCTTTTATTTTTTCATCATTTCTTCTATTACCTTCTTTATCTGTTGTTATAAAATTATATATATATTCCCTCACATTTTTTTCTTTATCTATAACAAAATTTAAATTGAATGTTGTTGTTTTATATAAATCTATTAATTCTGTCTCTTGTGATTTAATATATATAGATAAATTATTAATAAATAATCTAATATCATTATTATTAATAATCAATAAATATAACATTAATAAATATAAAAATCCTTTATATAATAATGATTTTTCATCCTCATTATCATCCATAATTTTATCATATAAAATAATTAAAGCATATTTTAATTCATTTAACATAGTATTTATCTTAAAAATAATATAATCATCATATCGTTTAATATCACGAATTCCATCTTTAAAATCATAAATGATAGTTTCTTTGGTTATATTTTTTAAACCATTTATAAAATTTTTAATATCAGTTGTATTACTGAAATAATTTCTTATCATTTTCAATAAATATAATCTCATTAATGTATCTAATTTTCTATTATCACCTTTGAATAAATTATAAAGAAAATATATTGTATCATTTGTATCATATTCTTTTTTAAAGATTTGATTTATAAAAAATAATTCAAAATTTCGAATTAAATTATTAATTAATTCTTGTCTTAAAAAATTTTCGTATATTGTATATCAATCACAAAATTAGAACATATTAAATATATTTCATTCAAAAAAAATAGAAATATATTTAAATAATTATAATATATTTGATAATATAAATTCAAGATATTATCAATAGTTTTTAATGTTAAATGACCTTTATTACTATAATAATATCTTTCATTATATTTTTTATCTTCATAACATTCAAAAAAATTTAAAAATAAATTAATGAATGTAATCTTAAAATCAACACATTTTTTAATTTCAAAATCTTTTCTTATTTCTATTTTATCTTCATATTCTTTTTTTGCTTTTATAAGTATATTCTTATCAATTTTATTACATTTTAAATACATTTGTTTAATCAATTCATTATATAAAGTAATTATTTCATCTATTTTTTCATCTAAATCAAATGAATAAAATGTTGTTATTTCAGTTAATTTCAATTTATTTTCACTAAAATTATTCGTTTTTATTTTTAAAGTAGAAAACATATCACTTAAATCATATGTATTTATTTTTGATAATTTTTTCAAATATTTTATATCAAAATCTTCACATTTGTCTATTAATTCTAAATATTTTCGTAATATATAAGTTTGCGATGGATACTTATCGTAAGTTTTTTTAATTATGTTTGATAAATATAATAATATACCTCCATTAATATTTTCATCTTTTATATGACAAGAAATAAAGAATAAATACATTAAATCCATAAAGTTTTTATTCTTTTCATCTTGTTTACTATCAATTATTCTATATTATTAATTATTTTTTTAATTTGAATTTAATGAACTAATGGATGAAGCATCATCTATATCACTTGCGAATGGTTCAAAACCAACATCAAAATTATCATTAATCTTTGATAAAATCTTTGGGTCTATTTCTTCTATTTTATTATCAGTTCCTCCGCCTATTGATGTCTTCTTAACTTCAACAATTTTCTTAAATTCTTTCAATAATTTCCATTCACTTACATTTAAATAATAACAAGAAATCGTTAAAACTATATATAAAATAATAATTAATAAGATATTATTCGTTGTGAATATTGAATAAGGTTCTATATAATTTGAACCATTCTCCTCAATAAATCGCCTTATCTTATTATATTCGTAGATTTGAATTATACCAAATATTATTATCGTAATTATTAGCGAAATCAAATAATATTCCATTATTCTATTAAATTCATAATTATTATTTCAATTATTATTTACGCATCATATATATAAATAAATATTTATTATATATTATAAGATATGAAATTGGAACTTAAAAAATTTAATCCACAAGAAATGAAACAAGATAATATAACCCTTCATATCGGTAGACGTAGAAGTGGGAAATCATTTTTGTTAAAAGACTTAATATCATATCACAAAGATATTAAAATTGGTTTAGTAATTTCACCAACAGAAGTTTCAAATCAATTTTTTCAAAAATTTATTCCAAATATTTTAATATATGATGAATATACTCCTGAAATAATTCAAAGATTTTTAGATAGACAAATTAAAGTTACGAAACAAAGAAACGATGAAATTAAAAAATATGGAAAAAGTGATATAGACCCACGAGCATTTATTATTCTTGATGATTGTTTATATGATAAAACTTGGCAAAATGATAAAAATATTCGTAGTATATTTATGAATGGTAGACATTATTCTATTATGACAATAATAACATCCCAAACTTCATTAGGATTAAATCCAACATTAAGAAGTCAAATTGATTATGTTTTTATTTTCAAAAATAATGTTTTAAAAGAAAGAGAAAAAATATTTAATCATTATGCAGGAATATGTAATTCATTTGAAGTTTTTAATAAAATAATGGATAATACTACTGAAAATTTTGAAGTTATGGTTATTGATAATACAACACAAGGAAATAATATAACAGAACAAATTAAATGGTATAAAGCTACTGAAAAAAATTTTAAAATGTGTTCTCCTGAAATTTGGAATTTATGTGCTATGGAAGAACAAAGACAACAAAACAAATTATTTTATGAAGATGACGAAGAAAATGAAGAAGAATTTAATCCAAATATGTTTATAAAAAATAATAATAAGATTAAATTAAATATTAAGAAGAAATCTTAATGAAATATCATTATTTATTTAAATAATCTTTAACAATTTTATATTCTTCAATAAATTTCTCCCATTCATTTTTTATATATGAATTCTTCATACTCTTTTTATAGTCTCTATAATTATATTTATTATTTAATAATATAATATTTTTTCTTCTTGATTTTTAACTGATGGAATTTTATTATTAGTATTAATAAATTCTATCTTTAAATCATCTAATTTCATTAAAACAATCCTATTTATATCTAATTTTATAAATCTTTTGTTCTTAAAACCAATAAATAATATTAAAAAAAATGATTTAAATATTAAATAATTTGTTTAGTAAATATGGATATTGGAAAGATTAAGAAATTATCTTATGAAGAATTATTGAATTATTGTAAAGAAAATGATTTTAATGTTTTAACAAAACAAAAGAAAAATAAGACACATAAAACCTTAATTAAGGAATTAACAACTTTATTAAATAAAAAAGAAATGAATGATAGAGTTATTGAAACTCCTGAAATTATTAATGAAATTATTTGGAAATTAGATGATGATAAAAATAATGATAATGATGAATATCTTAAAAATAAAACATTTATGAATACTATTATTTCAAAAGCTCATCAATTATTATATTCACATTCTATTTCAGGAAAAAAAGCACAAGCAGATATTATGAAGATTTTAAGCATAATTTCTTTAAATAGTCTAATTAAAAATGAAAATATTGATATTGATAAATTAATTCAAGAAAAAGAAATTCAAATTCAAGACAAAGAAAAATTAAATTTATATAAAAAATATTTATTAGATTTAACAAAAATTTTAGAAAGTGAAAACATCTTTAATGAATGGAAAAGATTTATATTATTATTCGTTTCAAAATTATTTCCTACTATTATTGATACTACTAATGATATATCATTTAATATTACCGATGAATATGCATTTAGAGATTTAATTAAAATCTTATGTCAAATTAATAATAATCTCAATTTAAGTAAAGATTTATCTATCATTTGTGGTGATATTTATGAATATTTCTTAAATTATTGTGGTAAAGGTGGAGGTTCAAAAGAATTAGGACAATTTTTCACACCAAGAATTTTAATAGATATTTTCTTAAATGTTTGTGGTGTTAAAGAATTGATTACTTCTTATGATAATCCTAAAATTTATGATTGTTGTATGGGTTCCGGTGGTTTTCTCTCACGAACTTATATAAGTAATAATATTAATCCTGAAAATATTTATGGAAATGATTATGAAAATGATATTTATAAAATCGCTCAAAATTCCTTGACAATCTTGACAAAATTAGGAAATATTAATATTAATAAATGTAATTCATTAAGTTCTAAAAATCCATATTTAATGAATAATGATTTAAAATTTGAAGTAATTCTAACAAATCCACCATTCGCAACGGAAATAACATTAAATAAAGATGATATTAAACAAATTCCCAATTATAATGAAATTTATCCATTAGAAATGAAAGATGGAATTTGTATGTTTATTCAAATGATTATTTATAAATTAAAAGAAGGAGGTATTTGTGGTATTGTCTTACCTGATGGAAAATTATTAAATAATAATCAAAAAACTTATATCAAAATTCGTGAATATATCTTAAAAAATGCTCGTATTCTTAAAATTGTAAATGCTGGTAATGGTATATTTGAAAATACCGGTATTAAAACATCCTTCATCTTATTTCAAAAAGGCAATTATGATAATTATAATCATAAAACAGAATTCTATGAAATCCTTAATAAAGGAAAAGAAGTTAAATTCATAGGAAAATCTACATTAAATAAAAACCTTCAATTCAAATTTGATTATATCTTAAATGAAGAAAAAATAGAATATAGAAGTGATATTGAAATTAAAACCCTTGGTGAAATTTGCGAGTTTCAGAATGGTTATTCATTTAAATCAACTGATTATGAAAAACAAAATGAAACAAATATTGGTATTTTACAAATTAAATCAATTAAAAATAGTTTTATTGATGAAAATAATATAACAGAATATATTAAAGAAAATAAAAAATATAAATTATTTGAAATACAAAAAGGAGATATACTTATTGCATTAAGTGGAGCTACAATAGGAAAAATTGGAATATATAATTTAGAATATAAATCTTACTTAAATCAACGCATAGGTAAGATAAATGCTAAAACTGATATTAATCAAAAATACATATATTATTGGTATATTTGTTGCAATATTAATAAAAAAATATTAAATTTAGCACAAGGAACAGCACAACCAAATATATCAACTAATGACATATTAAAAATAAAAATCCCAATTCCATCATTAGAAGTTCAAGAGAGTTTAGTTGAATTTCTTGATAATATTAATGAAGTTAAACAAGATAATATTAATAAAATTGAAAAAACTATTAAAAATAATAAATTATATTTAGAACTTTCTTTAAGATTAAATAAAATTGAAGTTATTAAATTTGGTGAAATGTTTAAATTAATTAAAGGAACTATTCAATCATCAAAAGTTATTGAAGATGAGAATGGTATAAAATTAATTACAGGAGCAAAAGAATTTAAAAATATTAAATTAATTGATAATATTAATATTATAACAGGTAATAATTTATTTATTAGTTCAAGCGGAAATGGTGATAAAGTCCCTATAAAATATTATGATAAAGATTGTTATTATAGTTGTTTAATGTCATTATGTAAAGTTAATGATAATTATAAGGATAAAATTAATATCAAATTTATCTATTATTATTTAAAAGAAAAGAAAGAATATATTGAAGAAAATTATCAAAAAGGTTGTGCGAATAAATCATTAGATATTGAAAATTTCAATAATCTTAAAATCCCAATTCCATCATTAGAAGTTCAAAATAAGATTGTTGAATATATTGATAATAAAAATAAAATTATTAAGGATTTAGAAAAAGAAATTGAAGATATTACAAATGATGCAGAAGAGTTTATGAAAAATAGTCTTGTTTAATTCCTCCATAAAAATACCATAAACACATATTAGGAATTCTATTATCTTTTTTATTTAAATATTTCATAATTTCGTCCTCATCGTCAAAATCGATTAAATCATATTTCTTAATTATTATTTTTATTTCATCTTTATTATAATAAGGACATATATTATATTTATAAGTATAATAGAAATTATATTGAGGAAAATATCTAAATAATTCTTTTGGAAGATTTAAATAAGGATTTTCTTTAATATATTTCAAATAATCTTTATAATTATATATATTATTATTTGCTAATTGATTTGTAATTCGTTTCATATTCCATTTAATTTTATTATAAATATCATAAACAATTGTTTCAATATTTAAATCTTGAATAATAAATTGTGATTGTTCTAAACATTCATTCATAGATATTTTAAAATCCGTATTTAAAATTCTTTTATTTTTATTTAATATATCCAATTCCAAATCTATTATTAAATAATTTAATATATTTCTAATTCTCTCAAATCTATTTATCTTTTCTTCCTCATCATTTATATAAACTGGTAATAAGATATTATTAATCTTATTTAAATTTCTTCCATCTATCCCTAATCCATCCGGTCTTAAACCTCTTCCTATCTTTTGAATAATATCTTCATTTGAATATTTTGGATCAGGAAATATTAATAAATCAATCAATTTATTATCATAACCCATAGAATATTTATCAACTATATATGATATTGCATTTGTATTTTCTTGATTATATTTATTAATATCAGTAAAATCTTCATCAATTTCTAATTTTGAAATATAATCATTATTTAATAATAAATAAGGTTTAATATCAGTTTCGTTATTATTAAATAATTCTAAATGAATTTTAAATCTTATTAAAGCAATATCACAAGTATTATTAAAACACATACCAATTTTTATATCAATTTTATTGAAGAAATTTAATAAGAAATTAATAAATTGATTAGTAGAATTTAATTTATAATCTTCTTTATAAATATGAATTTTAATATCACATAACCATTTTTCTTTAATTAATTTTAAAACTTTAATAGGTGAATATAAATCACCATAAATATTCCTATTTTTATAAATATCTTCTTTAATTGGTGAAGCAGTCGTGAATAATCTATATTCAATTTGTTTCATATCTTTTAACATAAAATTCTTAATTTCATTCTCCTCATTAATCCAAATATCTAATCCATAATGTGCCTCATCAAACCATATGAAAATATTATCTAATTTTTTCTCAATAATTATTTGATAAATTTTATTAACGGATTGAATACAAGAACAGAATAAATTATCATAATTATAATCTAAATTTTGAATATATTTATCTTTTTTATTTTGCTGACATATATCTATTCTTGGTGTAAATATAATGATATTTTTAGGTTTTATTAAATTAATTAATTTATATGCTATTAATGATTTGCCTGCTCCTGTTGCTAATTCTAAATATAATTTTTTATTTAGTTTTAATAAATTATAACCTTCATTAATTATCTTAATTTGATAATCTCTCAATTTAATTTGAAATTTATCATAAAATCTTTTATAATTATATAATATCTTTAATTTCCTATTAATTCTTTTCAATTCTTTTTCATTATATAATTCATAAGATATATTCAAATGAGATAAATAATCTTCTAAATAATTTATAATATCTCTTTTATAAAATTCAGTTCCACCATCATAATAAACATTTAATTTTTTAAATTGTATTTTAATTAAATTATCTATTATTCTTAAATTATCAATTTTCAATTTAAGAATTTTAATAAATTCACCTCTATATATTTCACCAGTCATATATGTATTTCCTCTTTCAATAATAGATTTTGTAATACCAACTTTTATAACATCCTCTTTTCTAAACCATTCATTATCTCTAATATATATATATGAACTCATTAAACTTATTTAAATAATAAAAAATCATTTTTTTTAAATAATTATTTATCTTCATATAATATATATCAATAATTTTAATATCTTCTTCATTAATAGTTTCCATTATACTTCCAGTTGCTAATGAATTATGTTGAATTTTGAAATCTTCTGTGAATAAATTGGCAAATAATATAAGGGTATTTTTATAATCATTTGGTCTTAATAATGCGAAACCATTAGAACCAATTCTATTATCATAATCATCTAAAATAATTGTGAAATTAATTTTTCCTTTTAATTTAGAGACAATAATATCAAATTTTTTCAAATGTATTTTAGCTCTTAATGGTAAATCTTTACCATTTATAATATTTGTTTTTGAATATATTGGACTTGTAATTTATTTAATATCTAAATATAAATATTCCTTATCATTAATTTTCTTAAATGTCGTTTTACATTTTTTTTGAATATAATTATTAATAGGTTGATAATTATCATCATTCTTAATAATTTTCATAATCATTAAATATACATTTAAATATCTATTAATATCCAATATATTTCCATCTAATTTAGAAGTATTAATAAATTCATATTTAATATCATTCACATTATCATTATCAATAATATTAGAAATCATTTCATCTTTGATGAATTTTTTAAGTTCTATTAAACAATCATCAAAATCATTATCTAATTCTAAAATTCCATTATTATTTTTATATTTATATGGTGTATTTTTTTTATTTAAATAATAACCAATATTATTCAATTTTTTAATGAATATATTATAAGGTTTATCAACATTTATCTTTTGAATTATTAATAAAGTTGTTGAAATACCTGTTCCACTTCGTAAGAATGTATTTTGAGGAAGTTCAATTATAGATATAATACGAAATGATAATAAATAATTCCTCAATTCTATTATATTTTTTGTAGAATTTCCTAAATATCCATTAGGAACTATTAAGAATAATATTCCATCATCTTTTAATAAATTCATCGCTCTTTCAATAAATAATATTCCAATTTCTTCCTTCTTTTTCCCTTCGCCTAATTTATATTTCTTTAATAACGAAATATCATTTATAATTGTTGAAATGCCAAATGGTGGATTAAGACAACAATAATCAAATTTTCCATTATCCTTATCAAATTCCTTGATTGAATTAATACATTTTATATTAAATTCTTTTTGATTTAATTTAAAATTATTTTCACAAATATCTAAAACATCTTGCGAAATATCCCATAAATGAATATCATTTCCATTATAATTTATAATTAAATCACCTAATCCACAAGCAGGGTCTATAATGGATTTATTAGGAATACATAAATTCATAATAAAATCTCCAATTGTTATAGGTGTATAATATTGGTCTAATTTTATTTTAGATTTTTTATTACCATAAAACATAAATACTTTTTGAAATATTTCATTTCTAGATAATATAATTTCTTTTTTATTCAATAATTCAAATATTTTTTTAGTAATTTCATCTTCTTCAATTGAAAGATTATTAAATTTATTATTAATAATCTTTATAATGATATTTAATCTATTATTAAATTCAATACCTTCATTATGAAGAATTTGATTTATATTTTTAACAAGAATATTATTATCCATATTTAATAATACTATTGATAAATCTTTTATTTAATTTAAAAATTGAGTATGATTAAATAAATAAATAAAAATAAATGGATTTATTAAAATTAACCAAAAAAGAATTATTTATGAAATGTGAAGAATTAAGAATTATTAAATATAAATCACTTAATAAAAAAGATTTGATTGAATTGATTATTAAAAAAGATGTGAAAGAAGATTTGAATGAAGATATTCAAATATTTAATGAAGATGCTTATAAATTTATAAATGAAATTAATGATAATACGATTGATTTAATTTTAACAGATCCACCATATATAATTTCAAAAGAAACAGGTATGAATAAATTTCACAATCAAATTAAAGATAATGATGTGAAATTAATAAAAACGGAAAATGATTGGATAGAATATAAACATAAGAATAATATCAAAGATGATAAAAATAAAGATAATTTTATGAATTATGGAACGATATTTGGTAAAAAATATTCGGTTAAAACTAATTATGGAAATTGGGATGAAGATTTTGATTTAAATAAATTAGAAATAATAATAGAAAGTTTTTATAAGAAATTAAGAAAAGGAGGAACATTAATAATTTTCTTTGATATTTGGAAGATAAGTTATTTAAAAGAATTATTGGAAAAATATAAATTTAAACAAATAAGATTTATAGAATGGATAAAAACTAATCCATTACCAATAAATTCAAAAATAAATTATTTATCAAATGCAAGAGAAATAGCATTAGTTGCTGTTAAAGATAGTAATCCAACATTTAATAATTCATATGATAATGGAATATATTCATATCCAACTGAAACAGGAAAACATAAATTTCATCCAACACAAAAATCATTAAAATTATTTGAAGATTTAATTAAAAAACATTCAAACGAAAAAGATATGGTTTTAGATGTTTTTCTTGGTTCAGGAACAACTGCTCTTGCTTGTAAGAAATTAAATAGGAGATTTATAGGATGTGAAATATCCAAAGAATATTATGATAAGATTAGAGAAGTGGTATATCAATAATTTCAAATTTAGAATTAAATAGTTGAAGTATTTTTTCTAAATACCATCTAAATTTCACACAATCTCTATTTTTATGTATTTGAAATTCTCCAATAGTAATATTATTTATACTTATAGAAGAACTTTCATTCCATATTTTATTTTTATTTATATGACTAAATTTAATATCATATATATTCCAATCTATATTTTCTAAATTCGTAATAAATAATAATAAATTCTTATGATGATTATAATAAATAATTTGACAATCAAAAGTAGTTTCAAAATATATTCCTAATAATAATGAAATATTATTTATTATATATTCTTTAATTTCATCTATAATTAAATAATCCAATTGTAAATATTCACAAAACTTTTTCCTAGTTGTTTGACCTAATATTTGAGGACATATTTTTCCATCCTTTTTTGTCGTTTTAGCACTTAAATATGTATTATTATTATTTATAAAATCGTATCTATTGTTTTTATTTGCTGTATGTATCAAATTATAAGAATATATATTTTTCAAATTTCCTATTTTATTTTTCAATTTAATAGCATTTTCTAAACCATATTTATAATTTCCAATAAATTCAATATCATATAATAAACAAATTGCCTTTTCAAATATTTTACCTAATGCTTCATTCGCTTTATTCATTTTTAAATTATTTAAATAATTCAATATCATTTTTTAATAAATCATTTAAAGATAAACAATTCTTTAACAATTTAATTAATTAAAAAATGATATTAAATTAATCATATTAATAATATGGCAAAATATATTAATTTTAAAGATATTAGAACTAATAGACAAAAATTTAATAATGATATGATTTATAAATTTATAAAAGAAAATAAAATAGATGAATTAATTAAATTAACAAATAAAAATGAATTAGATAGAGTTTTAGAAGAAACACAATTAAATTTAAATGAATTAGTATCACTTTGTAAAAATAATGATATTATGAATAAAATATTATCAGGAAGAATTAGTAAAAAATCTTCAAGACAAGGTAATATAGATGAATTACACCAACCGAAAAGATAAATGGGACAAGACTATTATAAAAAATATAATAATTTTGTTATTTATCTTTTCGGTTGGTGTAATACTATAAATGATTTATCTAAATATTATAACATTTATGTTGAAAAATTAAATGTTATTGATTATATACCGATGGATGATGGTTCAATATCATCTAATAAAAATACGAATAAAACATTAAAATCATTTGACGCTAAAATATCTGGTATTATTAATGGTTTTATGTTTGCTAAAATAGTTTATGGATGTGGAGGACATCAAGATAATGTATTTGAAGAAGCAAATAATTTATGCGAATGGATTATTAAATTTCATAAAAATAATGAAAATGTTTTCGTAATAATAATTGATACAGATTTATTACATAAATTCAATAAATTAAAAGATAAATATATTTATATTAAAAATATAATTATAAGCAATCATTATGATTTTCAAAATTATATTATTTCAAATTTTCCAATAAATAACCAAATATCTTGAAAGTGAATTCAAATGATATTCTTTTTCGTTTATTTTCTCTATAATTCGTTAAGAATAATGAATTATATTTTTCACGATTTATCTTCAAGAATTCATTAAATTTTTTCACTAATTCTTTTTGAATTTCTATATTTAATATAGGATATATCACCAAAGTCGCATAACTTCTCATACTCAAATTCTCCGTATTATCAATAATCCTCTTATCATCTTCAACAATCATCGCTCCAATCTCATTCTTATCATCAATCGTTTTTATTAAGATATTTGTTAAACCTTCTTTGGAATTCTTCGTCGCTCTCTCAATTTTATATATCTTTGATGATTTAATTTTCAATAATTCTCCTCCAATTGTATAATTATTCTCTTCATTTAAGAATAATTCTATGGATTTCTTTGAAGGATATATATCTATCCTTATTATTTCATCCGTTTTCTTCAATTCAAATTGAATTACACATACACTCGTAGAAGTATCTTCAAAAACCTTTTCTTCAAATATATTTATCAAATTAATCTGGAATTTATATAAGAAATCTTTTCTTAATTTAATATCTATTTGTCTTTGAGAACATAAGAAATTTATAGGAATAATCATAATTCCTCCTTTACATTTGGATTTAAGGAAAGATAATATGAAACATTTATATAAATCATTCGTTTTATAAATATCATAAATTTCCTTATCTTCATTTTTATTTCTTGCGATATATGGTGGATTAGTTAAGATAAATTTTCCATCATAATTAGGAGGATTTTTGAGAGTATCTCTTTGAATTATATAAGAATGTTTAGGTTCAATATCATAACATTCTAAAATATAATCTTTTTTAAGAAATTTGAGTAAATCACCATCACCACAAAAACTCTCTATAATAATCTCAATATCATCAGGAATTTCCATATTACTCAAAAGATATTCATAATTCTTCGTGAAGAATTGTCCTAAATTTGATTTCATAATCATTCATTTATTTAATCAATCATTTTTTAAATTGTATTTAATTAACTAAAAATTATAAAAAAATGATTTTTTGAAAATATTAAAGATTTCATCCAAAATGGCAAATTACGGACATCTGTTTTACCCAGAAGAAGCGATGATGAATTTCATCTCGAATTGGGAAGGCAACGATGAGAAGATTGTTTATTGGAAGGTGCTGGAATACAACCCTTTCAAGACTTCAATCGATTTCCTCGTTGATAACATACCAGATGCCAAGTTTATCAGTTTGGATAGGCAAATTGCGATTATTGAGTGTGATGGTAAGAGGTTTGAAATAGTGAAATATTTCGGTCATTTAGCTCGCTTCGTTATTCGTGTCATTTGATTTTTGTCTTTTTTATATTAGAAATGGAACAGATTGGAATAATTATCAAAGACTTTAAAGAAGATATTGAAATATATGATGAAACTTGGATAAATATTCATATCATCTGTGATAAAATAAAAGAAATCCTTAAAGAAGATTATGAAATATTAGAAATGAACTGGAATAATATTTCCATCAAATATAAAAATCATCATTTCTTTATTAATAGAACCGCATTTCCTAATGGTTCCTCCAAATATCTCATTAAAAGAACAACAAATTTCAAGGAGTTTTTAGAGATTGCTCCGGTTATTTAATTAATATATATAAAGAATTGTTTATGCTTATCCTTATATGATTTATTAATGAAATGATAATGAAATGATAATGAAATGTTTAAGAGATTTATTAAAGAATTGTTTTAAAAAAAATTATTAAAAGATTTATTAAAAGATTTATTAAGAGATTTATTAAGAGATTTATTAAAAGATTTATTAAGAGATTTATTAAGAGATTTATTAAGAGATTTATTAAGAGATTTATTAAGAGATTTATTAAGAGATGTTAAAGAATTGTTAAAGAATTGTTAAAGAATTGTTAAAGAATTGTTTAAGAATTGTTTAAGAATTGTTAAAGATATTTATTAAGATATTTATTAAAAAATATATAAAGATTTCTTTTTGCATATCCTTATATGATTTATTAATGAAATGATAATGAAATATTACATATAACTATCATTAATTTCAAGAATATATTTATGATATTTATA
>Ga0247841_10003619_pt1 | contig 28105 bp, 30 predicted proteins | sample LaCruzMarch2015__2_FD_192410 | JGI IMG/M metagenome (GOLD analysis project Ga0247841, IMG submission 192410) | Freshwater microbial communities from meromictic Lake La Cruz, Castile-La Mancha, Spain - LaCruzMarch2015_18m | ecosystem: Environmental > Aquatic > Freshwater > Lake | place: Spain... | reverse complement strand
TTTGTTGGGACAATTCTTGCTTCCATTTGTTTTGCCCAAACCGATGCATCCCGATCTGTCACTTTTTCCGTGATCTTGATCCCCATTTCCGCATACCCGCCATAAAATCTCATTTGACCTTGCTTTGCTTCAAAATTTCCCTGGAAAAAAACTAAATTCTTTTGATCCATCAATGGCTTGAAATAAGGGCTATTTGGAAGATTGACTGAGTATTCCTGCGTTGAAAACAACTTCCACTGGCTAATTTCAAACCTGGGCAGTAGAAATGAATTCGTAGGATAAATCGCATTTAAAAATGCGATCCATGGAGTTTTATAGGCAAAATCTAATTTTGAGTAAATATTGTAAACAAATGGATCAAAAGCTTCCATAGGGATCCAGATCGATAATCCACTCGCTTCTTCTAAATTCATCAAATTTGGATTATTTTTTACGTAGCCGGCACTCACTTCATTCACCAAAATAAAGCGATCGATGGCTCCTTTCAAATTCTTTGCGCTTTCTACAACCGCTTTATCCTGCATGCGTAAATCCTGAAAAATTACATCGACAAAATACCGCAAATCAGAATAAGAAGCATAAAAACCACCCTCTTCCAGGGGAGGGCATTTCAGAATATCATCTTTGATTACATCCGCATACCAGGGATAAACTTGCAAAAGAGAGCTGGTAAAAATAGAAATAGCATTTTTTAAGTTTTCAATTTCCAGCATGTTATAGGCTGTGTAGATTTGAGGTTTTGACGGTATGCCTGGCGGTGGATTCTTCCAACCTTCTATAAAATTCTTAACAAGTATTTTTGAAAAATCCAATCGGCTAATTCCTGGCTGTTCAGCCAAAGGCCGGAATGCTTTGTCGAAATTTGTATAGCTTAAGGAAGAAATCATAGACCCAACGATACAAAACGCTTCATCCTTAAATTCATACAACACCTCTGTCATGCCCATCAAACAGGAATAAAATTGTAAAACATCCAATTTTCGCCCTGTTTCATATCTGGCTTCCCGAACTGCTTTTTGAAGATCTGTGGCAGACATGAACGTTTTCTGGAGGGAATCTTCCACAATACCAGTCCAGCCTCCGCCATGGGAAGAAATAATCAATGCCAATTGGTTGGAGGGATATGTTTTTTCCGCCCAAACAATAAAATCTTTTAAGATCTTGCTATCTGCGGAATCAACTTTTCCAACATCGATTGGTTCTGAAGTGATTTTGTTAGGATCTGCATCTTTTTTGACATAATACCGGGTTGCCCTGCCATCCTGCGATTCCCGTGACATTTGAACCACAATATGGAATTTTGGGTTTGATCCCACTTTCTCCAAAAAATTGATTTCATTGTCCATGACAGCTTCCAGGTTATTCGTACCTCCCATGTAGATCAAGACAGTCCAGTTGGCAGCAGCAGGCATTGCATTACCCTCTGCTGAATAGATTTTTTTCTTTTGACAGGAGGACACGGAAACGATAAAACACAAAATAAAGAGCAAGCTCAATACTTTTTTCATGTTATCACCTCAGCATTACACTTTTTCTCCATTATATGTAAAAAGGGATTCAAATACATGATTTTAATCCGAGTTTTTCGTAGAATTCAGAAAAGTAATTTTGTATACTCTTCCCCATGTATATCAAAAACTCATCAATCAGGGCTGATAAAGGAGAATGCTATGCCATGGAATATTGATCGAATCTACCCATCTTATATTGCAAAAGAATACAAAATTGATTGGGATTTATTCAATCAGTTAATTGAAGAGTCCAGAATATGGGCTGAAGCATTACTAAAACAAACCGATCCTGTTTTATGCATGGAGCAGTACATTCAAAGAGCAGAAATGCTGGAAAAAGTGACGCATCGGTTATTTTCGTACTCTCAGCTTCAGCTGGCCAGTAATATTCTCGATGAAGAACCAAGGAAACAAATCGAAAGGCTTCAAAAGAAAATGGAGCAATTAACCAAACCTCACATCCAGTTCGTGCATTGGATGAAGAATCAAGATCTCACAAAATTAAAAAATAATCCTACACTCTCTCCCTATTTATGGGACTTGGAACAAATCAAAATAGAAGCAGAGCACTCTTTGGCTGAAAGAGAAGAAGAACTCCTTACTAAAATGAAGAAAACTGGTTCCCAAGCCTGGTCCAAACTACAGCAAAGCATAACTTCCTTAACCGTGGGAACCGTACAGAACGAAAATGGCAAAGAAAAAACTATGCCCCTCATGAGTATCCGCAATCTTGCTTTCCATGAGGATCCAAAGATCCGGAAAAATGCATTTGAAGTAGAATCGAAACTATATGAAAATCTGGAAGAGTCTGCAGGAGCCTCCTTAAATCAAATAAAAGGTGAAATGCTGACAGAAACAGAATGGAGAGGATATACAAATCCCTGGGAGTTCATCAGTCGTAGACACCGTATTTCCCATGAAACTGTGATTAAAATTATGGAGTCTGTAAAAAACAAACTCCCCCTTTTGCAAACTTTTTACCAAACCAAAGCAAAGCTATTAGGCTATGAAAACGGTCTTCCCTATTGGGACCTATATGCCCCTTTGGGAAAAATAACACAAGAATACCCCATCGAAAAAGCAAAAGAAACGATTCTGACTGTTTTTGAGACCTTTGATCCTAGAATGAAAGAAATGGCTGAAAAAGCATTTGAAGAAAATTGGATGGACATAGAACCCAGGAAAGGAAAACGGGGTGGAGCATTTTGTTCTGGTCTTTACTCCCTTAAGGAAAGCAGAATTCTCTTAAACCACGAAGAAACCCTTGAGAACTTGATAACATTAGCGCATGAACTGGGGCATGCCTATCACAATATCTGGTTGATGCAGGGGACTGTTCTGCACAGCGGAAGCCCTCTGTCCTTAGCCGAGACAGCCTCCACGTTTAACGAGCACCTGGTTCAGGATTACCTGATGAAACAGCTAACCGGCAAAGAGCTTGTTTCATTCCTGGAAAAAAAGATTCAAAGATCCATTACCATCATTGTGGATATATATAGCCGATATATTTTTGAGCAAGCGGTTATGGATCTGCGAAAGGATTCAACGCTTTCTGTCCGAAAAATAAAGGAGCTCATGACCAAAGCGGAAATAGAAGCGTATGGAAGCGGATTAGATCCTATGTACTGCCAACCGAATGCCTGGATCAACAAGCCTCATTACTACATGCCAGGACTTCATTTTTACAACTTTCCCTACACAATTGGTAACCTGATCAGCACTTACTTGTATAAGCGATACCTGGAAGAAGGGCAATCCTTTATGCCCATGTATCAAAAATTACTTGGTCGATGTGGATGGGGAAATGTGGAGGAAATCCTGTGTTCTGTAGATATTGATATCACATCCCCAGAATTTATTGATACCTCCTTTGCAGTAATTGAAAAGGATCTCATCCATTTCCAGGAGCTGACAAAGAATGACTTACATACCTAAAGGCAGTACTTTATAAACGATTGAGGTTCCAAAGATCTTTTCGCGCTGCATTGGAGAGCAAAACAAGGCGATTTCCGAGGATCGGCAATTCGATCCGATGTGTTTTTCTTTTAAATCCTGGAATGCTTTTTCATATATTTCCATCGGGGTTTGGTTATTAAAGCGATAAAACAGGGTGGAGTGAAAATGAAACATATCACCATCAAACGGCGATAGAGGAATATCAAACTTATCTTTAAGGTCCCTATTTACTTTTTTGTGAATGTTTCTTAAATCCGAATTTTCTTCCACATCAATCCAGATTACTTCGTTCATAATGCCTTTTTTCTCAAAATTGATCAGTTCAATATTTTGCAATTTGAAATCAACCGGTTCTAGGCTAACCGCTAGATTGTCAAAATAAGTTTCAATTTCATCGATATTTTTTAGGGTGAAAGAAGATTTAAGAGAAATATGCTGGGGCAATAAAGCAGCAACAAGCTCTAAACCATACTCAATATGTAGTTTTAAAATGAGCTTTCGAATACTATTTTGTGTCTCCTGGTCTATTAATAACGCAATATCTAGGTACATACATAAAATTCTAACTGATTAATCCTAAATGCAATACTGGTATAGTTAGGTTACTGGATTACAATTTCAATTAATCTGTAATAAATTACCAGATGGAGGAAAAAAAATGAGTAAGCTTTCTAATTGTGGAATTGACTGCGAAACTTGCCAGGCAAGTGTTGTAACCAAAAATAATGACCTGGAAGGCAAAAAGAAACTGGCTAAGGAATGGAGCAAGGCATACAGTGCCAATATCAAGGCAGATGACATTCATTGCGATGGCTGTACAGCTGGAACCGGCAGAGTTATTGGTCACTGGCACGAATGTGAGATCCGAAAATGCGCTCAGGAAAAGGAAAAAGTATCCACCTGTGCTGAATGCAATACGTATCCTTGCGATACTCTTAGTAAGTTTTTGGATCAAGCACCTGAATTAAAAGCAAATCTGGAGAAGCTTCGAGCCAATAAATAAGCTTATTCCTCACCGTAATTTGCTTATTTCGGTGAATCAACTTCACTCAAATTTGACAATTACGGTGAGGAGTTATAAAATATGGCTATGTTAATTCCAAGAGTTTATGATGATTTAGAGCAGTTGATTCGACCCGGTAAAGTTCTGGTGATCTATGGTCCAAGAAGAGTTGGAAAATCTACCCTCATTTCTCAGTATCTAAAAAAAGTTAAATCAAAAAAACTTTTAGTCACTGGTGATGATATCGATATTCAAGAAATATTAGGTTCGCAAAGTGGAAACAAGATAAACAGTCTAGTAGCAGGACTTGATTTATTCATCATCGATGAGGCCCAAAGAGTTCCCCATATTGGTTTTGGACTCAAGATTATGATAGACCAAAATCCAAGTTTAAAAATTATTGCTACCGGATCGGCTTCCTTTGATTTACAAAACAAAATTGGAGAACCACTTACGGGAAGGAAACGGACTCTTACTCTTTATCCTTTATCCCAGCTCGAACTGCGGACAATTCATACCCCCTTTGAATTAGACCAACAATTAGAAAATGCTCTTATCTACGGCTCTTATCCTGAAATTTTAATAGCAAATACAAACACAGATCGACAGATATTGCTTTCAGAAATCATCAATTCTTATTTGTTCAAGGATATTTTAGAGCTCGAACGAGTAAAAGGAGCTAAAGTTCTCGTTGACTTGCTCAGGATGGTTGCATTTCAGGTGGGTAGTGAAGTATCAATAACAGAGCTTTCTAGCTCGATTGGTTTGGATAAAAATACAGTAGCCAGATATCTGGACTTATTCGAAAAAGCATTTGTTCTTTACAATCTTCGTGGTTTTAGCAGAAATCTAAGAAAAGAAGTCACCAAAAAAAGTAAATACTACTTTTTTGATAATGGGATTCGAAATGCATTGATATCTAATTTTAATCCAATTGCTCTTCGGGATGATATCGGAAAACTATGGGAGAATTTTCTGGTGATGGAGCGACTCAAAAAACAATCCTATACACCAATATTTAGTAACAATTATTTTTGGCGAACCTGGGATCAGATGGAGATAGATTTTGTCGAAGAGCGAGAGGGTAAGCTGTTTGGATATGAGTTCAAATGGTCAAAAGCAAAAGCTGCTACAAAAGCTCAAGTTTTCTTTTTGGAAACCTATCCCAATGCCTCGATTGAAACCATCAACTCGGATAATTATCAAGATTTTGTAATTTAGATTACCGGTTGGAGGAAAAAATGAGTAAATTTGCTTTCTGTGGAAACAATTGTGAAGTGTGCAAAGTATATTTGGTTACTCAAAGTGATAATTTAGAAGGCAAAAAGAAACTAGCTGAGGAATGGAACAAAGAGGATGGATTGAATTTTAAAGCTGAGGATATTTACTGTGATGGTTGTACGGACGGAAGAGTCTTTGGAAATTTCTTTGCCTGTGAACCTGGGATTCGGATATGTGCCATGGAGAAAATGAAAGTTTCTTCTTGTGCTCATTGTATGAATTATCCTTGCGACACTCTTAGTAAGTTTTTGGATCAAGCACCTGAATTAAAAGCAAATCTGGAAAGCATACGGATAAGAAGAAACTCATAGAATAACTTTGTAGTATAAGTTTTAGTTTTTCCTCACCGTAATTTGCTTATTTTGGTGAAGTAAGTTCACTCAAATTTGACAATTACGGTGAGGAGTTACACCTGGTCGGGAATGACAGATTCTATTTGTTGGATTTTTTTGTTACTTATTGCAAAGATAACGGTAAACAAACAAAGGGTTCCCCCGAATAAAATACTGAGAGCCAAAGCATTTGCTTTGCCTGTTCCCAGCCAAAATGGAAGTACTGGATTATTCTTAATGAGTGGAAACAGAACATAATCGACTAAAGGTCCACTGATTCCCATAGATATTGGTTCTGCAATTTGAGCAATAATTTTTCTGGCAGAAAATACTCTTCCCTGGAGCTGGATGGGAGTTTTTGTTTGCCAAATGGCTTGACTAAAAGTAAAGGCAAAAGTCATACTAAAACTACCTATTAATGCCATACTAACAAACTGAACAATATTCTGGCAGAATGCAAAAAAGAAAGTGGCAGAAAATGAAATCAATACTCCCCCCAGTAAACCATTGATCTTCTTCTTGGGACCCTTCCATATCATTAACAAGACTGCTGCTAGTATTCCTCCGATTCCAAAAGCAGAGTTAACAATTCCCAGAAAAACCGTATTGTTATTTGTCTTAGCCAGAATATAGGGAGTAAATAATGTCCGACTGAAACCACCAAAGAAATTTAAGAAAAACCACATAAGTAAAAGATATAAAAGTGGTTTTCGGGATCCGATAAAAAGGAAACCTTCCCAGGCTTCTTTCGCAATCTGTATAAAGTGGTAACTTTGTTTGCTAATTTCCAGGGTGACAGAGGGGATATGAGTTTTCATAATGACGACGATGACAATAATAAATGTGACGATATCGACCAGAAGAATTCCAGGAATCCCCAAGAAAGTAACCAAGATACCGGCTAGTATAGGCGCCAAGATTCCGGGAGCAGATTCAATGAGAGCCATATATCCATTCCCTTTGACGTACTCTTCTTTTGATAACATTACTGTAATTAGCGAGGTAAATGCAGGGAATTCGAAGGAATTTGCAATCCCCATCACAAATGCTCCTGCATATATATATTCCAGCCGAACTTGATTGGTCCAGAAAAGATACAACAAAAATCCCATAATGATACTTGAGATAACAGCGGGAAAAATGAGTGACCATTTCCTGGGCCATCGATCCACTAAGACTCCAGCTATAGGAGTAAATAAGAGACCTGGAAAAACAAAAGCAACCGAAATAATGCTAAACGGGGTTGCTTTGCCTGTAGTTTTCCAAATCCAGATTCCGATAGCAAAATTGCTCATGGCTGATCCGAGGATAGATATCAACTGCCCTGCGGCAATCAATTGAAACGATATCATTTTTCTTTTCTGTATCATTATCTATTTCCGTTTTTTATTTTTGATTTAGTTTATTTAGAATTAAAAATTTTTCAATACTATTTTAATATTATTTATTTCTTTCATAAAAGAGATTAACATATTTTAGTAGGTTCTTATTGCAAACCAATTAGTTTATGGATAATGGGAACAAAAATAACAATTCCAATTGGCAGGATACGGTTTAATAAAAATTGCTTCGGAAAAATTATAAGGAAAAAAACAAACGATTGATATCAGCAAAACCACAATTGATGGCATGAAGAGTCTTCTTTTTTTCATTTCATTTGTGTCCAGAGAAAAGAAAACTCCCCGAGAGGGGCTCGAACCCCCAACCTACTGGTTAACAGCCAGCCGCTCTGCCATTGAGCTATCGGGGAACATTTAACCACATCCAATACCAGTAAAGAAGTATAAAAACTTTACAATGATTGTCAAATTCAACCGTAGCTCAAACCTTTATACTATTAAATCCACAATCAATCATTACAATTAATAAAAAAGGAGGCTTACGATGAATTCAGACATTATGGTTTATGTGTATTATCTCGCTATTTTTGTTTTGGTTGGTGGATTTACTTACTTATGTATTAGAGCCCTTCAAGCCATTATTGGTATTGAAAAGACAATGAGAAATATTCTAACTTTTATTGAAAACTTGGAACGAAAAAAAGAAGAACGGGAAATGAGAAGAATTTAAAGGAGCGATGTTTTTGGATTCCTTTCTATTTGAGACTAATCATCATAAGACAAATCGATTGACAGCCCCTTTGGCTGACAAAATGAGACCCGCTTCCCTTGATGAAGTTCTGGGGCAAAATCACCTGTTGGGTAAGGGTAAATTCCTTAGAAACTCCATAGAAAAGGGTGAAATACCTTCTATGGTTTTTTGGGGACCGCCTGGCAGTGGGAAAACAACGCTAGCCTATCTCCTGGCTGATTACGCTAAAATCCCTTTCGTTCCTTTTAGCGCCGTTACCTCCAGCATTCAAGACATAAAAAAAATGATGAAAGACTTAGATGGAAAACGGGGCAAAATCATTCTCCTAATCGATGAAATTCATCGCTTTAACAAATTACAGCAGGATGCTTTTCTCCCATACATTGAGAATGGATCAATCATCTTGATTGGTTGTACCACAGAAAATCCCTCCTTTGAGCTAAATAGCGCGCTTCTGTCTCGGTTAAAAGTCATCGTGTTTAACACCCTGCAGGAGAGCGATATAAAAGAGATCATCCAAAAAACCCTTCAGGATACTGAAAAGGGACTGGGAAATCGTAAACTTTCTCTACCAGATGAATCCATTCGTCTTCTTGTGTCGTACGCTTCTGGAGATGCCCGAATTGTGCTCAATGTTTTGGAACTGGTCTCCAATTCACTACCAGCAGATCTTTTTCTCGTTCAAGAAGATTTTCTCCGAGAAATCCTCCAGAAAAAAATGCCTCGATACGACAAGGCAGGGGAAATGCATTACGATCTAATCTCGGCAGTTCATAAGAGCCTGCGCGGTTCTGATACCGATGCTGCCCTTTATTACATGCTTAGAATGTTGGATGCGGGAGAAGATCCATTATACATCGCCAGACGTTTGGTACGATTCTCCGCTGAGGATGTCGGGCTGGCAGATCCATTTGCCCTGGTCCTCGCACAATCTGTATTTAATTCGTGTTCCGTCATTGGATACCCTGAATGTGATTGTATGCTTGGAGAGTTGATTCTTTATCTAGCCATGGCTCCAAAAAGCAATTCAACCTATGAAGCCATCACAAATGTTCGTTCAGAGCTTAAGAGCAATCCATTTGAAGAAGTTCCAAAAATAATCCGTAACGCTCCCACAACATTAATGAAAAATCTTGGATATGGAGATGGGTATATTTATCCACCAGAAACGCAAGAAGGTATTGTGGCCATGGATTACCTTCCTGAAAGATTACAGGGAAAAGAGTTTTATCATCCCCTTGGCAGTGGAAAAGAAGAAACATACAAAAAAAGAATTCAAGCTCTAAGAGAGCGATTGAGGAAACATGAAAAAATCTGATTTCCATTTTATTTTACCGCAAGAACTGATTGCGCAAGAACCAAAAAAAAACCGCGATGAATCCAGACTCCTGGTTATTCATCGAAATAACGACAGCATTGAACACAAGCAGTTTTTCCATTTAATCGATTACCTGAATAAAGGAGATGTGCTGGTTTTAAATGATTCCAAAGTAATACCTGCCAGAATATTTTTCTTATCTGATACGAAAAAAAGTGTTGAGATTCTGCTGATCCGTCAATTGTCTGAGGACACGTGGGTTACATATGTTTCTCCGGGAAAAAGAGCAAGAAAAGGGCAAGAATTGCACCATATTTCTGGAAAGCTTTTTGCAAAAGTTATTGAAGTGAATGAAGACGGGGAAAGGATTGTACAATTTAAATGGGATCTATCCATTCCCTTTATCCTCCTGCTGAATGCAGTTGGCACCACTCCGATTCCTCCGTATATAAAAACAGATTCGGATCGATGGAAGAATGAATACCAGACGGTTTATGCCGTTCATAACGGATCGGTAGCTGCTCCAACAGCCGGCTTGCATTTCACCGATACTTTGCTTGAATCCATTCAAAAAAAAGGCATCCAGATTGCTAAAATAACGTTGCATGTTGGGCCCGGAACATTTAAACCAGTCAAAACAGAATTGTTAGAAAATCACAAAATGTCTTTCGAGTTTTTCGAAATTAATGATGAATCCGCAAAATTAATCAATCAATGCAAACAAAAAGGCGGACGATGCATTGCGGTTGGAACTACCGTTACCCGAGCCCTGGAAGGTTCAGTAGAAAATGGCAAAGTGGTTTCTGCAAAACAAAACACAAATCTCTTTATTACTCCAGGATACACGTTTAAGGTTATCGATGGACTCGTTACAAATTTTCATCTGCCCGAATCAACATTGATTATGCTTGTGTCTGCATTCTACGATCGAGAAAAACTATTAGCTTCTTATCAAATTGCCATTCAGGAGAAATATAAATTTTATAGTTTTGGCGATGCCATGCTGCTCATATAAGGGGTATGTATGAAATTTGACTGGTGCAAAGAATTTAATGGAGCTGTAACGGTCTGTGATAAAATCGGAACTATTCTTTATATGAACGAGAAAGCCATTCTAACATTTACAGACCCAGGTGATGAAAGTCCAATTGATCACAACCTTTTCGACTGTCACCCCGAACCTGCAAAAGTAATATTGATGGAATTGATGAACAAACAAAAAAGCAATTGCTATACGATTGAAAAAAAGGGCAAGAAAAAACTTATCTACCAAAGCCCCTGGTATGAAAATGGAGAATACAAAGGCTTTGTAGAAATTTCCCTGGAAATTCCATTCGATTTACCCCATAAAATACGTTAAAAAATAATTATTCGAGTAAAGAATAAATTGGTTTGAAATGTAATTTGCTGACGGATAGTTTCTCGAAAAATCCTGAAGAAAGCACAAATCCCTTTTCAATAGTGGGATAATCGATAAGAAGTTGGTGCATACTTCGGAGTTTGCCAGCAGGTCCATTTTTTACTTCTAAAGGATAAATTTGTCCATTTCTAACAATGACATAGTCAACTTCTGCAGTACTTCCTTTTTTCATTCGATTCCAATAATATAATTTCAAATTTTCGGATCCTCCCGAAGCTAGAAGTTCTTGCCCTACCAGTTGTTCAGCGATAATCCCCTTGTATTCAGAAGTAAGATCAGTAGTATTAAGTATTTCTAAGGGATTGATTCCGCAGATGTTTTGCAGGAGCCCTATATCTAAGAAAAGAAGTTTGAAAATACTTGCTGATGCATTTGCTCCCAATGGTAATCCAGCAATATTCGTAGATTGAATGATATTGACAAGTAATGCTTTCTCTAGCGTATTCAGAGAAGACTTGGTTATTTCTGATCTTCTTCCAGGATCAAGGCTGGAAAATTTTATCTGAGATCCTATTTTTGATGGTATCGACTTAACTAAATGCTCCAAACTTTCCACATTAGCCTTTTTATTATATTTGACTAAAGATTCTAGATAAGAATGAATGATGTCATCTTGTACTTTTTTTACATTAACAAAAGAGGCATTTTCCATGTATGTTTTTACAGCTTCTGGCATTCCTCCAACGATTGCATATCTCCGCAGTTCTTCCATCAGCTTGCCATGAAGTGTTTTTGATATTGGTTTTTCGCTAAACAGAGATGGTATATTTTCCGCAAGAATCGATTTTCCGTTAGCTAGAAGAAATTCTTTGTATGTCATCGGTCGCATCCATTCGAATGTTACCCTTCCAACTGGAAATGAAGCTTCACTCATGGCAAATTCAAGGAGAGAACCAGCTGCAATCACGTGCAGATCAGGCATTTCTTCAAAAAAATAACGAAGCATCATCATTGCTCTTTCACAAGTTTGTACTTCATCAAAAAAAAGTAGTGTTTGCCCTGGAAGAATGGATTGACCTAAAAAAACCTCAAGTTCGGCAATAAGCCTACGAGCATCTAAATCCTGATCAAAAATGGCACGAGCCGAAATATTTCTTTCAAAATCAATGGTGGCAAGAGAAGAAAAGTAAGATTTTCCAAATTCTTTGACAGAAAAGGTTTTACCAACTTGTCTAGCTCCTCTTAGTACAAGAGGCTTTCTAGATTTAGAGTCCTTCCAAGCGATTAGTTTATCTTCCAAAAACCTCTTCATGAGAGATCTCCTTGCTGTATTTTGTAATAATACAGGGTTATTTTAACACATTCTCTGTTAAAATACAGGGCATTTTTGACAAATAATCAGTTTCAATCTATTTGTGGTAGGTTTCTCGATTGATAATTTTGAAAGCCCGATAGATTTGTTCTAAAAGAATGAGACGAAACAATTGATGGGGAAATGTCATCTTTGAGAAAGACATTACTTCATTCACACAATCAAAAATCTGTCGAGATAACCCATAGGAACCGCCAATAAAGAAGGTAATTGGCATTTGACCTTTTTGAATCGGGTTATTAAGTATTTGCGCAAATTCGATCGAATCAACTATTTTGCCTTGCGGTGATGTAGCAATACAAAAACCGCTTTTCTTGGCGTATGGAAGCATCATTTCACTTTCCCTGTACTGGACTTCATGAATTTCTGAAGGCTTTGGATTATCAGAAATTTTTATTTCTTTTAGCTCCTGAATGCTTAGTTGGCAATACTTTTGCATTCGTTTCCCGTATTCCGAAACACCCTCAAGAATATACGCTTCTTTTATTTTCCCTATCACAACCAGATCGATTTTAATCATAATTGTTCTATAATTAACATAAATGGATGAAACTTACCATATACGGTTAAATTACGATAAAATTCAACAGGCGGGATGTGCCCTAATAACCGGAGATCCAGATAGAGTTCCTGAAATTGCTTCCCAAATCAGTCAAAACTTTCTGGAGCTTGAACGGTCTCGGGAATTTCGAAGTGTTCTTGCTTTTCATGAGGCAGATCCTATTTTAATCCTATCTCATGGGATTGGAGGCCCGTCAACGGCCATTGTGATGGAAGAGATGGCAATGATTGGGATTCGGACGGTCATTCGAATCGGAACAACAGGCGCTATTCAGGATAATATCGCGGTTGGCGATGTTATTATATCCAGTGCTTCCGTTCGACTGGATGGAACAACCATACAGTACGTTCCCATCGAGTATCCAGCCGTCGCAACCCCAGAAATTGTGATGCTACTCAAAGCAGCTGCCATTGATCTTTGTATTCCTTACCATGTTGGCATAACAGCTTCCACAGATTCTTTTTATCCTGGTCAGGAGCGGTACGACTCTTTTCTTGGTTATGTGCAAAAAAAACTTCAGGGATCTCGAGAAGAGTGGAAGAAATTCAATGTACTAAACTATGAGATGGAATCCTCTACCGTTTTAACGTTAGGGAATCTCTTCAAGATGAAAACAGGCTGTATAACAGGTGTCGTTGACAATCGAATTCAGGGAGAGTCAATTTTAGAAGCGAATAAGAAGAAAGCGGTGGATAATGCTATCAAAGTTGGTGTCTTGGCTTTAAAGAATCATTTAATCCAGCCGGGGATTTGATTCTTTTCCGAGATACCCATTGATAAAGTCTTCTGATTTGATTAAGTTCTTCCCTTCTGGTTTCAACGATTCTAGTTTAACGTATGCATCGCTGGCTCTTACAAATATTTTTTTCCCCTGAATCATAATTGATCCTAAATCACCAGGATTTCGAAGGTTTGTAACTTTCGCATCCAGAATCTTGATTCTTTTCCCTTTATACATCGCATAAGCACCAATATGAGGAGAAAAAGCCCTTACCTGATTCACGATTTGGTTCATCGGCTTGCTCCAGTAAATTCGTTCGTCCTGTTCAGTAATCTTTCTGGCGTACATACCGGGATCTCCATTCTGTTTCTTAGCAATGAATCGATCCCCTTTGGATAATTTCTCCAAAATATCTTTTAACATATTCATTCCAACCCGTATGCACTGGGACTCAAAAAACTCATAATTATCCGTTTCATTGATTGGCAAGGATTGCTGCAGAAGGATATCTCCATCATCCAATCCTTTGCTCATCTGAAATATGGTAACCCCTCCTACTCTTTCTCCCATAGCAATCTGCCAGAACAATGGTTCGGCTCCTCGATACTTTGGAAGAAGTGAAGGATGGACGTTAATAGCACCAAATCGAGCGCTTTGCATAAGTATTTCCGGAATCAATTTCCCGTAAGAAGCTGTTACAATAAGATCAGGTGAATATTTTTTTATTTCCTGTAAAACGAAAGGGTCAGATAATCTGATAGGCGTCAATACGGTAAGCCCATTCCCTTGCGCTACACATTTCACCGGATTGGAAATGATCTTTTGTCCTCTGCCTTTTGGTTTGTCTTCGGTTGAAATAACAAGCATTAACTCTGTTTTTTCTTTGCACAATTCAAAAAAAGGCAAAGAGAAGTTACTAGATCCAAAAAAAATGGTTTTCATGTTTTAAATCTTTCTAATAATTTTGGTGGGATTAATATATCTTCTTGAAATTCAAGCTGTTTGATTGAATGTATGTAATCTGTAAAAATAACACCATTCAAATGGTCAAGTTCATGCTGAAAGATCCTGGCAGGGAAGTCTTCAATTTCGTGTCGAATTTTTCTTCCTGTTTTTACATTGATAGCTGAAATGAGAATCTTCTTGGCGCGAAAAACTTTTGCGTTGACGCCTGGGACACTCAAACACCCTTCAAAATCGATTGCTTTTCCTTCGGCTTTAAGTATTTCTGGATTTGCATAGAACAAAAGAAGATTCGGTTCTGGTTCCATAATAAATATTCGAAGGGAAATCCCAATCTGGGGAGCAGCCAAACCAACACCTCTTGGTTTCGCGGTCCTCATCATTTGGACCATTCCTTCGCAAAGATCCTTTATTTCTTTTGTTATTCGATCTACTGATTTTGCTGATTTACGCAAAATCGGATTGCCATACGTCACAATTTTCAAATCTCTTCACTCCATATTCCGAATTAACACATTTATTGTCTCATTTTTTCTAAATTCATCAATGATTACTGATAATTGGTCTTGCAAGTTCAAGATTTCTGAAGTTCTCAAAACGATTTCTGATCGATACATTCCAAAAGGACTCGCTCCCAATAATGGTTTCATGCTTATGACTTCAAAGCCTTCCATATTTTTTAATACAGCAAGAAGTCTACCGATTACTGCTGGAAACTGCTCTTTCACCTTACTCTCCAGGGTAATTTGAATCATATCGGCATATGGGGGATGATTTAACTGTTTCCGGGTTAAAAGTTCTTGGGTATAAACCTGTTTTATCGATCGGGATTGGATCGATTGAAAGATCTCCGCAAATGGGGCAAAAGAAGGAACTATGATCCTTTTTTCTGTATTTTCCCTGGAATGCATTTTTTCATAAATTTCAGAAATAAAATAAAATACTCTTTCCTGTGATTTAAAATGAGGATAGTTTAACATAGAATCAATTCCTAAAATACAGCACAAGCCTACGTTTGTAAAATTGATGATATCCAGGGAAATCGATGTTCCAATGATAATCGACGCTTCGATTTCTTCCCGAATCCGATTTCTAACCGTTGTACTATCCAATCGAATAACACTTTCCGGATAAAATATGCGCCTGGCTTCTTTTTCTATTTTCTCTGTCCCATACACTGAATAATGAGTACTCATACCGTTGCAGGCTGGACAGCGCTCATATTCTGGGATCGATAAACCGCAATATTTGCAAACGAGTTTTTTGGTGGAAGGTTGGTAGCTTAGCGGAATACCACATACATCACACTTGGCAGTAAATCCACAATCTTTGCAAAGAAACAGATTGAAGAATCCTTTTCGGTTAATGAGTATTAGGGATTTTTTTCCCGTTTTTATGTTGCGAAGAATTTCTTTCTGGATTGTAAATGGAATAAAAGAAAATCCGTGCTTCTCAATTTCCTTAGACATGTTTCGAATCAGTAGGAGAGGTTTTGTATATAAAGCCTCTTGCTTCTTGTCTATTGTTTGATTCGATATATGTCGAACCTGGCCGGATTGTAAATCTTGAAAACTCTGCAATGAAGGAACAAAACTTCCCAGAAAGGTCGTACATCCGAGTTCATCAGATCGAATTCGGGCTACTTTCTCTAAATCAAACGGAAACGGTTGATCGACCTGGTATTCCTGATTCGAACTATCATCGATAATAATCAGGTCGTAAGGTTTCGATAGATCCAATATATCGATCTTAGACCCAAATACGGTACTAGCAATCCTATTATCAGAAAACCATTGTCTTGCTTTTTCACGGTTCCATGAGTTTGGGGATAAAAATAAAATGCATTGATACTGATTTTCTTGAATTCTTTTTTTGTATTCGGATAAACGATCCAAGAAATCGAATCCATTGATTAGAAAAACTTTTCCACCGTTTTCCGATTGAATCGAATGAAAGGAAAGGATTTTTTGTGTTTTCCAGGTTTTTACTAAAATGCCTTTCTGGGTTAATTTCCGGGGAATAAGACTGCTTTTTTTTATTTTTAAATACCTGCGAAGTTGAAAATCGCTGAAACCATCCGGATGATGTTGTAAGAATTTGATGATTCTTCCTTTGTTTTGAAAGCTTCGAAAAAGTTCAGGGGAATTGTTTTGAATTACATAGTGTAATTCTGGCTCCATACTCTTAGAAAATAATCCTGCTTTTTTCATCAGTGTTGAAATCGGAATAAAAAAATAAAAAGAGACAAACTGTAAAAAACAAAATTCATGGTGGGTTATTTCACTATGTTCTGATAAAACCTGAATGATATTTTTTGCTGAATCCATCTCAGGTGCTGATTCAGCAATTTCAATCCCATATCCTAAGCGTGGTTCATCCTTTAGTCCAAACGGCACCAAAATCCTGGAACCAAAAGAAACCAATCTTTCCATGGCTTCGGGGATTTTATAAGTAAACAAGTATCTAGATAATTGGGGAAAATCCTGGACAACAACTTTAACAAACAATACCAATGCTCCTTAAAAAATACAATACCCCCAAGAGAAAAAATTCTCCCAGGGGTATTTGTTTAAAAGTAAATGTGTTTTAGGATATCTTTTTAGGATAAGTAATCGTTATCGTTTGGGTTTTTGCATCAAATTCTATGTCTGCTCCTAAATTATCAGTTACAAAACGCAACGGAATGAACGTTCTTCCCTTTACTACCATTGGAGAAAGTTTTGGTTTTGCCATATCGATGGGAGTATCAACACCATTAATCCTTGCAATTGGCTTGCCAATCCACAGTTCGATTACAATGGCATCCTTTGTTAATGTTACTTTTCTCTCTTTTGCATCAAAATCGATCTTTCCATTGATAGAATCCATAATGATACGAATCGGAATCAAAGTCCTGCCAGAGTCTTTATCGATATACGGTGGAGCTTCAATGGTTTTCGCTTCTCCATTTACAATGACAATGGTTTTGCCGATTGTGAGCTGGATAATGATCGGTTTCAATCGAACAATTGTAAGGGAAGCTTTGGCAGCATTTCCTGCCTTGTCCGTGGCGATGGCTTCAAATTTGTTTTCTCCCTCAACGAGTTTGACCTCTAAAGCGAAAGTGCCGTCTTCTTTTACGGGACATTCAATCGTATTGATGGTAACCTTGGCTCCTGCTTCTGTTTTACCCTTGAGAACAGCTTTGTCCGTGTATGTTGGGTTAACTTTCTCTAACGTAATTTCAGGAGGAGTAGTATCTTTGTCAGTAATGGTTATATCCAAATTCTCTGCTTTTGCCTTAATATCCATAAGAGAGCCATCTTTAAGGATTAAAGTTTCGATCTTGATTTGTGTTTGAGTGGTTTTCAAGGCATTAAAAGTAAATTTGGCAATTATCCCGCTCCCGTCAATACCAGGGGCATCCTTTGTCCGAGAAATTCCAAAAACAACTCGCCCTTCCTCCTCTCGGTTTCGAATCGGCATCAAAACGGTTGTTTGGTCCTGGGTTAAAAATGGTCCCCATTCTGCATTTACATATTTGACAGCTTCCAGATCATAAACAAGATCGAGTCCAAGTGCATAGAGTCCTTTGACATCCTCGATGTGAAGCTCTATAACAAACTCGCTCTCGGCAAAAATCTTTTCTTGCGCCGGCTTCAGAAATACTTTTGTATCTGCAGCGAAAGCAGCGTTAAAAGGTATGATGGAGAGAGATATTGCGATGAAAACCAAAACCGAAACTAACTTCTTCATGATTTCCTCCATAAATTTAATCAAAAAAGTGGAGATGAGCAGATTTGAACTGCTGACCTCCTCGGTGCAAGCGAGGCGTTCTCCCAGCTGAACTACATCCCCAAACTATATGGGCCTCCTTGGATTCGAACCAAGGACCTCGTCCTTATCAGGGACGCGCTCTAACCAACTGAGCTAGAGGCCCACCCAATATAATCATCCCTGAAAATAATAAGAGAATTCTTTCGTTTTTCAAGTTTTAATTTAAAATGTCAACCACCAAAAGGGCAAGAAATTCGATCTCTTGATATAAAAGTAAAAAACCAGACAATGGTAGATGTATGAAAAGATTGTTACTATTTTTATTACTTACGATTTTGATTTTTCCCTTTGCGGGTTGTTCCTTTAACAACAATGCCACTGCCAACGAATTGTCGGTGTACAAGAATGAGGCTTTGGGGATAACTATAAAGTACCCATCCAAATGGAAACCAAACAAAAAAACATCTCTTCTTGGGAACATGGCATCACATTACTTTAACGATACCGGTTTTTTTGCATTCAATGTTCTTTCCAGTAATGATCAGGATTTGGAAACAATTGCAAAAAACGAATCCGAAAAGGGGGATTATGGTACAACGCCAATGATTGAAAAAATAATTCAAAATGCGAAAGTGGGCTATCTGATCATTCCTTCCTCAGACCAATTACCGGAAGAAAAACAAAGAAGTTGTTTTGTAACTGATCTCCAAAATATCTATTTTAGCGAGAATGAAGAATACGACATCCTAATCTTGTTTGCAGACCAACAACACATCCGAGAGATTATTGGTTCGCTTGAGTATTTGTAGAGGATTATGAAACAATTTTCGGATTGGTTACGAAAAGCAGTTACCTACAAACACTTGATTATCATACTCATTTTTTGCCTTTTGACCCTCTTCTATTTCATCTGGCCCACCATTATCCAATGGATAAGACCATCAAAAATTTCCTGCCTTGATTTATCCCCGGATATCATTCCGATTTTATTGCTTGAAACAGATAGCAATAATCTCCAGCACCAGACTCTTTATATGTGTTTCTGGGATTATGTTCAGGGGAAAATTACAAGAGATGAAGTACCAATTTGCAACATTACCGGTGAAGTTTTAAAAGTCCAATGGTCAGGTAATAATCTTATCTTTTTAATTCCAAGAAATGATCGAAGTAAAATTTCGATCAAGGACCATAATCCAGTTTTCCAGATAGAAGTAAAACAATTAGCAAATCCAGAAAATGACATCCTAAAATCTTCCTCATCTGGAAACAGAGTTTACAAACTCGCTTTAAATCCCTCTAAGAATGATATAAATTTTACTATATCATCTTTCTCAAAAAATGTTACTTACACACTCAATGACTCAATTAAAAATCTTCAAATTCGTCTGATCAAGCCCTTTTCATTGGATCCAGATGAGAATAATCCTATCGTGTATTGTTTTTTTGATAGGAAAGATCCCTCAAAAAAGGGGTATGGCTTGGTTGCTGGTAAATTCAAAGGCCGCTCTTTCACATGGACAATCATCAAAGAAGTCGATGAAGATCTATCCCTGAATCCAATAACAAGTAGTCTGGTGTATAGTGAAAAATTTATTTTTGCGAAACAGAATTCATTTTTATTAGATTTTTTCCAGCGATCGAATCCTGAAATACGTCCTTTCATTAGTAGTAATAACTACATTGAAATGTTTTCTCATTATTTATTCGGCTGGAAAGGGATCGAAGGTATTATTGCCAGACAAGGATTTATCCTAAATGAACAAAAAACAGAATCCCCGATCTTAGTCCAATACAATGATAATTTGATTGTGTCCTGGTCTCCAAATTATACGGCCAACAAACTGTTTTATGCAAAACAAATATTAGCGATAAAGGGAGAAAAAGTTCTTGGCAGAATTGAGATCATTGGAGAAAAAATTAGGATTTATTCTGATTCGATAATAATAAATGAAAAGCCGGGAGATATCCGGTATCTTGGCTCTAAATGGATTCTTCCGGATAAATAATTCGTTGAAATTGGCTTTTGTATATGCTAAAATTTCGTGGTTTACTGTGTTAAGTAGTTATTAAACAAATCGGAGGATGCGATGGAAAGGATTTTGATCACTGGAGCATTAGGTCAAATAGGATCTGAATTAATGGTCACTTTACGAGAGAAATATGGAGCGGAAAACGTTATTGTTACTGGTCACGTCAAAGCTCCCAGCGAAGAGGTTTTAAAAGCAGGTCCTTTTGAAACTCTAGACGCGACCCATATGGAGTCGGTTAGCCATATAATAAAAAAGTATAAGATTACTACAATATATCATATGGCTTCTATCCTGTCTGGTACAGCAGAGAAAAACCCACAATTTGCCTGGCATGTCAATATGGATAGTCTTTATAATATCCTGGAAGCAGGGCGTTTATTTAAACTATCACTTTTCATACCCAGCTCAATTGCTGCATTTGGACCGTCATCCCCAAAAGATATGACACCACAGGATACCATTCAAAGACCAACTTCCATGTATGGAGTTACAAAAGTAGCCGGCGAGCTTTTATGTGATTATTATTTCCTGAAATACGGAGTCGATGTCCGGGGATTACGGTATCCTGGTCTGATTTCTTATGTTACATTGCCCGGCGGTGGAACCACAGATTATGCTGTAGAGATTTACTACGAAGCGATTAAACACAAAAAGTACTCTTGTTTTCTAGGACCAAACACATCCTTGGACATGATGTATATGGCTGATGCTATCAAGGGTTCAATTCAGTTAATGGAAGCAAATCCTTCCAAACTGATTCATCGAAATGCCTTTAACATTTCTGCCATGTCTTTTACTCCTGAATCATTAACAAAATCAATCAAAAAAGTAATTCCAGAATTTGAGATTAGTTACGCGATTGATCCAGTGCGGCAGGGCATCGCGGATTCATGGCCCAATAGCATGGATGATTCTGCCGCGAGAGCAGAATGGAATTGGAAGCCTGATTACGATTTAGATGCCATGACAAGAGATATGATCAAAAATCTTTCAAAAAAATTATAATTTAATAGGAGGACGTAAGATGCCATTCGAAAAACTTCACAAAACACTAAATTCGGAAATTGAAGAATTAAAAGCCAAAGGGACTGCAAAAGCACCAGAACTGGTAGTTACAGAGGTAGTTGCCGCCACAGCAAACAAGGGACCAAGATATATTGTCCAGGGATATGCAGGAAAAGAATTCATCCGTATGAATGCAAATTCCTACTGTGGACTTTCTTTCAGGAAAGACATAATGGAAGCAGAAGAGCACGCAACGAAGAAATACGGAGCTGGTCCTGGTTCGGTCCGATTTATTTCGGGTACGTTTGATATTCACGTTGAGCTGGAAAAAAAGCTAGCAAAATTTTGTGGTACAGAAGCGGCTATGCTCTATAGCTCTGCCTATATGTCAACAATCGGAACCTTTGTGTCCCTCACCTCCGCTGAGACGATCATAATCAGCGATGAATTAAACCACAATTGCATTATTAACGCCATGAAGCTTTCCAGACCAAAGGATAAGTTGATCTACAAACATCTGGATATGGCTATGCTTGAAGAACAGATTAAAGCCTCCATCGGGAAGGGCAATCGAGTCCTTGTAATAACTGATGGAATCTTCTCCATGAGAGGAGATCACGCCCCCCTCGATGTTATCTCCGACCTATGTAAAAAATACGATGACCAGTTTTCAGAAGGCATCTTATTATTCGTTGACGATTCCCACGGTATAGGCGCTTTTGGAAAAACCGGAAGAGGAACCGTCGAATATACAAACGCAAAAGGCATAGATGTGCTTGTCGGTACATTAGGAAAATCGTTTGGGACAAATGGCGGATTTGTTGCTACGAGTGCAACCATCGTTGAATATCTCCACCAGAAAGCCCCTACGTACATTTATTCAAATCCGATTTCTCCAGGCGAAGCAGCCGGAGCCATGAAAGCAGTTGAAATTATTGACAGTCCGGAAGGATTGAAAATCCTTGAACACCTTCGAAAGGTGACAAAACAATTTAAAGATGGTTTGATTCGGGAAGGGTATGAGACTCTGCCAGGCGAACATCCTGTTGTGCCCCTAATGGTGCGTGATACAACAAAGAATATTGCCCTTGTGAAATACTTAAAGGAAAATGGTGTTTTGGCTACTGGATTGAGTTTTCCAGTGGTACCCAGAGGAGATGAGGAAATAAGGTTCCAGATTTCAGCCTCCCATACCGAAGAAGATATAAACCAAGTACTATCTGTTCTTCGTGATTATAAAAAAACACAGTAAAGGAATGGTTTAATCAATACGGTGTTACGCTTTTTTTATAGAAGTTTCACTTTTTTACTGATCATTTTGCTTCTTGCCATCGGTGGCTGTTCAAAAAAAGACCTTGTACAGGTCCCGGATCTAAGAGGTATACCTTTAGAGGAAGCCAAACAGTTGGCAAGAAGCAAAGGTCTAAAAGTTTTTGTGAGTGAATATGGCTTTTTCCCTTCTGTTGCTAAGGGGTATGTCGTTACACAAACTCCCTTTCCAAATACAAATGTAAAACAAACCCGAACCATAGCCTTACAGATAAGTAATGGACCTGCATTGCTCAAGATGCCAAATCTTGTGGGAATGGAGTTTGGAAAAGCAAGTGATTTGATTACAAAGATGAATTTGTATTTTAAAGAAATTTTAGAAGATCCTAATCCAAAAGACTCAAACGGAAAAGACTTCAAAGATATTGGGATTGGATATATTGTAAAACAATCTCCAGACACTGGATCTGAAATCATTTCGGGTTCTGGTATCTGGATAACGGTCTACAAACCAGGGCTTCCCACAGTTCCGAATCTGATTGAAAGTACTCTAGAGGACGCAAAATCTATGATTCTTTCCTCCGGATATTTAGTGGGAACGATCGTTTTTAAACCAAGTAAAAGTCATGCACGGGGAGTTGTCACCGTACAGGAACCAATTCCAAATAGTCCTGCACAAATCGGTACAATCATCAATTTGACAGTAAATGAAAAACCCTAGTCTCGGATCGTCTCTCCTTTCAATTCCTATTTTTGAATTAAAAAGTAAAGTCCAGGATCTTTATAATGCTCATATCGATTTTTTCCATATCGACATCATGGATGGGAATTTTGTACCAAATTTATCGATAACCCCATCCCTTTACGGTGAAATCTTCGAATTATTACCGCAAATCGATTTTGATCTGCATTTTATGGTCACAGAACTAGGACTGAAGAATATTCTACCCACCTTTCTCACCTATCCTCCCCAATATGTTACGATTCATCTGGAAGCAATTGAAGATTGGGCTTGGGTCCGTATGGAAGTAAAAAGTTGCGGAGCCAAATTTGGGCTGGCCATCAATCCAAAAAGTTCGGTTACTCTTTTGGAAGAGTATTTACCAAATATTGATCTCGTCTTGTTGATGAGTGTAGAACCTGGTTATGGCGGTCAAAGATTTATTGAAGATACATACAAAAAAATTGAGTTCCTTGACAAGATTCGAAGGGGAAAAAATCTATCCTTTTTAATCGAGGTAGATGGCGGAATCAATTTAGACATATCAAAGAAGTTGAAGGAATTAGGTACTGATTTGATCGTCATTGGAAGCGATCTTATTCGAGATATAGATTTCGAATCCTATGTGCTCAAATTTAATTTGACATGAAACCAGTCCTCGTGTTTGGTGCAGGAAGACCAGATCCCTTGCCTTTTTATCAGTCTTTTTTTACTGAGCCTTCTACAATCATTGCCATTGATGGAGGTGCGAATATCCTTCACGAATGCCGTCAAGTGCCTGATTGGTTTATTGGGGACGAAGACTCCCTTTTTCCTGAAACAAAAAGGTGGTTACAAAAAAACAAAATCCTTTATTTTTCATATCCCCCGGAAAAAAATGAATCAGACTTTGAATTGGCTAGTTTAAAAATCAATAACGAATTCGATCCATGCCAAATTGATATTTTCTGTATGCAGGGAAAACGATCGGATCATTTTTTATTTAACCTATCCGTTTGTGAAAACCTGTTTGACAAAGGTTTTTCCCCTATTGTACGATCATTCGAGGAGACGATTCATTTTTTAGACAAGAGTCGGCCTTTAAATTGTATTGGGAAAATCGGAGATATTTTGTCCATCTACCCATTACACAATTCGGTTTTGATTCACAAAACAAAAGGTTTAAAATATTGTTTATTGGATGAATGGTTATCCAGGGAATCAACCAGGGGACTTAGCAACGAGTTGGTAGATGTAGAATACAGCATAAAAGTCCTGGATGGAAAAGCGTTAGTTTTTCATGAAAGGAAAGGGTTTTGAAAGATAATTTCGTCTTTTTGAGGGATGCTTCCAATCATTTTGAAGGCATGATGTTCAAAACATTATTGGAAAACAATGGCATACCAGTTGTGATCAATCAGGAAGCAATCGGGAGAGTGTATGGTATCAGCACAGGAGGCATTGGCGAGATCAAGCTTATGGTTCCTCAGCGTTATTATGAAAAAGCGATTCGTATATGTAGGAAAGGGAGAAAAAAAAGTATGAAAATCTTTTTAGATACAGCCAATATCAATGAAATTCGTGAAGCAGCCACCTTGGGGATTATTGATGGTGTTACAACCAATCCCACCTTAATGGCTAAAGAATCGGATCGAAAGCTCGAAGACATCGTGCATGAAATCTGCAAAATTGTTGATGGGCCGGTCAGTGTAGAAGCATTGTCCCCCCTCGCAGAAGATATGTTTACAGAAGGCAAAAAACTGTATGCCATGTCCCCAAAGAATGTTGTGATAAAAGTACCCATGTGCGAAGAGGGATTAAAAGCAATCGGGATGTTTAGCAAAGCAGGCATTCCAACGAATTGCACGCTTATATTTTCCATCAATCAGGGAATCTTAGCCATTAAAGCAGGAGCGAATTATGTATCACCTTTTGTCGGCCGACTGGATGATATCGGGGAAGACGGCATGGAGATGGTGGAAGGTTTGATAACCTTTATCGAAAACTATGGGTATGATGCCGAAGTGATCGTCGCTTCCGTCCGACATCCGATCCATGTCACCCAATCCGCCCTTATCGGTGCTCATATCGCCACCGTTCCCTTTGGAATCCTGAAGAAAATGGTTCAACATCCCATGACAGATAAAGGAATCGATGCATTCAACAAAGATTGGGAAAAATTTAACCAAGCCAAAAAGGAATAAGTCCGTACAGGAGAGATTGCATGGAAAAAAAGTTGTATCGTAGCAAAGATAACAAAGCGATTGGCGGTGTAATTGCTGGCTTAGTCAGCTATTTTGGATGGGAAATAGATCCGAATATTGTAAGACTCCTTTATGCTTTCCTCTCACTCTGGTATGGAGCTGGTATTCTTGTGTACATAATTGCCTGGATCATCATTCCGATGGAATCCTAGAAATATCTTAGGAGTATTACAGGATGAAAAAATTGTTTCGGATTAAAAAAAACCAAGTGATTGGTGGCGTATTGAGTGGATTGGGAGATTATTTTGACATTGATCCTGTCATTCTACGGATTATTGTCGTCATTGCCGTGTTTGTGATCCATTCTCTCGGAGGAGTATTACTCTTAGGATACATAACCGCCATGGTCATTCTTCCCTATCAACCGACAGAACTTTCTGAAAATAGCGAAGGAGGAGCGAAAGAAATCACTACTGAGCCAAAATCAATGAATCATCAAACAATTCTCGCCTGGGCTCTCATTATTATTGGCTGTATATCTCTCTTTTTTGTTCTCATCCCTGCTAGTTTTCTGCAATTTACGAACCAATTCTTCTGGCCCACCTTGCTCGTATTAGTTGGTGTTTTGATTCTTATCAGTTCGATCCAGAAGAAATAGGGGGCAGAAGTGGATATTAGCATATCAATCATTCAGTGCGTCCTTCTTGTTTGGCTATTAACGATCCTAATTAAGTCTTTCTATGAAATATTCGACAAAGAGCCTCCCAGTGGTTTATTTTTCGGATTGCTTTTTATTCTGGTTGGCTCCTACTGGTTTTTTAGTCTTAGAAACTCCGTCAACTTGAAACCATGGCTTGGTAGTTTTTATGTGGGGGGACTAGCAGGGATTATACTAATCAGCGGAGGGATCCGGATTTTATTAAAGCCCCGAATCCGCTGTTGGGTTTCCGCTATCGTGATTTTAATTCTTGTTTGTGGGTTATTTCTGATGGGTCCTTCAAAAAAGGGATCGAATCCTTTCTTTGATTCTTTCGACTCAAACTTTCACTGGAACAATGGAAAATGGTTTCCTGATTCTATTCTTGACCCTTAAATCAGGAACGGAATGGAATCAAATTATTTTACAGTATCCGTTTCAGTATTTTGGTTCTCGAGTTCCCACGGAGGCGTCCATTTCTCGTCCAGCTTTCGAACCAAAACTTGCCTGCCTTCCGCAATTGCCTCTACTGCCTCTTTCACATTCTCCATCATATAGGCTGCCATGGGGCATCCTGGCATTGTCAAAACCATTTCGATGTAAATTTCAGTTTCCTTAATTTGTACCGTCTTGATCATATTTAAATCTATGACGCTGATACCAATCTCGGGATCAAGAACGCTCTTTAGGGCTTCTCGCACCATAGCTTCTGTAACCATAATCGATCTCCTTCTGTTTAATTCCGAAATTATACCAGATCTTCAGAGGAATAAACTGGTATGCTTGCTTTTTTTAACAAACCCGATAACACTTTTTTCGGACCAATTTCAATAAATTCTTCTGCTCCCCTGTCAATTAGCTCAGATATACTCTGGCTCCATAATACGGGATTGTATAGTTGAAATACTAAATTCTGAATGATATTACCAGCTTGCCCATGTGCTTTGCCGTCAAAGTTTTGAACAATGGGAATTTTAAGGTTATTCACAGACAATTTATTCAATTCTTTTGAAAATTTCTCCGCCATCGGCTTCAACAATGAAGAATGAAACGGAGCAGAAACCTGCAAGGGAATCACAAGTTTTGCCCCTCGCTCTTTAGCTAAAACGCTAGCAGCATTGACTGATTGAACGTCCCCGGATATAACAATTTGGTTGATCGAATTGAAATTAACAGCCTCAACAATACCCCTTCCAGATGCTTCCTGACAGATTGATAAAACATCATCCGCCAACAAACCAATTATGGCAGCCATCTTCCCCGGAGTTTCCTTGCTGATATGACTCATCATAGCACCTCTTTGGGATACAATCTGTAATCCATCCTGGAAAGAAAAAAATCCCCCTGCATACAAAGCAGAAAACTCCCCTAAACTATGCCCAGCGATAAAAAACGGTCGAATTCCCTTTTCTTGGAGAATTTCGAAATAAATACAGCTTGTTGTAAAGAGGGCAGGCTGGGTCACATTTGTTGGCAATAACTCTTCATCGGTAAAATCCTCAAATCGGTACCCTAGCAAGGCTTGAAACTCATTCAAGAAAGCTTGTGTTACCTTATGCTCTTTGATCTTATCCAACATTCCACTGTATTGAGAGCCTTGACCAGGAAAAATAAAAGCGATTCTTTTTTTCATATCACTTTCCTTTAATACAAAACACTGTCGTTAATTTTTAAATGAAACGCATGATTTAGCTTTTTTGCGGCTTTTTTACACAATATCATACGGTTCAAGAATATTTCAAAATAATCCATCACGGGGGATGTGATAGCATCAATTTTGAGATTCAGCCAAATCTCCTGGTTCCCCTCTATCACAATAACTTCGGATTGTTGAACTGCATAATTTACCCTGTCATGAATATCAAAAGAAGCGAGATCCTTCTCCCTGACGCGAGACTTTCGAACGTCGGATTTATCGGCAATAATCAGTACAGCTGAAATATCATCGGTCACATCCCCGCTATATTCGTCGTG
>Ga0247841_10003618_pt1 | contig 28113 bp, 29 predicted proteins | sample LaCruzMarch2015__2_FD_192410 | JGI IMG/M metagenome (GOLD analysis project Ga0247841, IMG submission 192410) | Freshwater microbial communities from meromictic Lake La Cruz, Castile-La Mancha, Spain - LaCruzMarch2015_18m | ecosystem: Environmental > Aquatic > Freshwater > Lake | place: Spain... | reverse complement strand
GCGCGCAAAGACAAAAGAGGATTTCTTAGGGATTATAGGTAGGTGTGGTGCTGTTTCTCCCGACTCATAATCTTGCGTAAAATTTTAACAAAATTTTACGCATTCGTCGGGATTAACGTTTGCAGATAACTTATGTTCATTGCGTTTCGTAAATTTTCAAGATTGGTTGACTCCTCACCTATACACTCGAAGTTTTCTTCGAAAACTTCTTCGTAGGTTCGGAGTTAATTCGCACAAATAATTTACTCACACTTCGTGTTCGTAAATTATGTGCTCATTAACAAAAATCCCCGGCATCTTTCTCCGGGGTTTCTTGTAGGTGATAGGCCTTTGTAGCTTTCGCTATCTACTTACGCCTCCTTGTTAAGATCTTTTAATACTCACCTCTAAAGTAAACATAACATATTCTTGTTCAAATTTCAAGTACCCCTTAAAAATAAATAACAAATATAAAATCGCAAATCTCAAATAAATTCCAATATCCAATTTCCGAAACATTATTTCTTTTGGTAATTGAGATTTTGGTGATTAAAGCTATTTGTAATTTGGTGCTTGGAAATTGAGATTTGTATACTATAATATTTTTATCTATGAATATACTTCAAAGGACTCCAATCCAGTATATAAAAGGTATTGGCCCTAAGAGGGCTAAAGATTTTAGCGCTATTGGGATAAATACGGTTTTGGATTTAATGTATTATTTCCCGCGTCGCTATGAAGATCGCACTAATCTTGTGTCTATATCCAAGCTTAAAGAAGGCGATATCGCAACTATAAGAGCAAAGATTCTAGCTATAGGCCAGCATGATTCCTGGCGCAGAAGAAGGTTTTCTATAACCGATGTAGCAGTTAGCGATAGTACAGGTAAGATATTCTGTGTATGGTTTAACCAGCCGTATCTGAAGCAATATTTTAAACCTGGCGTGGATTTGATTCTTTACGGAAAGATTGAGCGTTATGGCGCAAAACTTCAAATCTCTAACCCGGAGTTTGAGATTGTTTCAGATAAAACTGATGAGACGTTTTGTCTGGGAAGGCTTGTTCCGGTATATTCGCTTCCTAAGGGCATGACCCAGAGAAACTTTCGGCGTTTTGTCAAAACTGTTCTAGATGAATATTTGCCAAAGATAAGCGATTGTCTTGCCTATGATATAAGATCCAGAAATAACCTGCTTAACTTAGCCAAGAGCCTTATCAATATACATTTTTCTGAAAGCCTTGATTTACAAAAGCAAGCGTATTCGCGTTTAAGTTTTGAGGAATTCTTTCTATTTCAATTACCATTAGTTTTACGAAAACTTAAAAGAAAAGAGAAGGAGGGTATAGCGCATAAGGTAGATGGTAAATTGGTAAAAGATTTTATTGTTGGATTACCATTTAAGTTGACTCAGGCGCAAGATAAGGTAATTGGAGAAATAAGTGCTGATATGGCATTAAATCGGCCGATGCAAAGATTATTGCAAGGTGATGTGGGTTCTGGCAAGACTGTTGTAGCCTTGGCCAGCGCGATGATTGCAATTCAAGGAGGATATCAGGTAGCTTTTATGGTTCCTACAGAAATATTGGCTGGGCAGCATTTTGATAAGACTAGTAAATTATCTAAAGACATAAAAGTTTGTTTGCTTACCGGTAGCATGGATAAAAAAGAGAAGAAACAGGCTCTTACCAAAATTAAGAAAGGTGAGATTGATTTAGTCATCGGTACTCATGCTTTGCTTGAGGGAGGAGTCCAGTTTAAGAATCTAGGTTTAGTGATTATTGATGAGCAGCATAAATTTGGAGTAGCCCAGCGGGCTTTGCTTCCTCAAAGAGGACCTAATCCGGATGTCCTGATTATGACTGCAACACCGATACCAAGGACCTTGGCTATTACCCTCTATGGTGATCTAGATATTTCTATCATTAATGAATTACCTCCGGGAAGACCGGTAATTAAGACTATATCCTTAGCGCAAGATAGAGTAACAGATGCTTACGAAATCGCAATCGATGAAATAAAAAAAGGGAATCAAGTTTTTATTGTTTATCCGGTAATTGAAGAGTCTTATGTATTAGATATTTCCGGGGCCAAGAAAATGTATTCCAGGCTAAAATCCCAAGAATTCAAAGACTTTAATATTGGTCTTATCCACGGAAGGCTAAAGCAAGATGAGCAGGATAAGGCGATGTTTGATTTCAGAAACAAGAAATTGGATGCGTTAGTTTCAACTACGGTTTTAGAGGTGGGAATTGATATACCTCTAGCTACCTGCATGATTATTGAACATGCCGAGCGTTTCGGCTTAAGTCAATTACACCAGTTACGCGGCAGGATAGGTAGGGGAAGCGCTGAATCTATCTGCGTTTTGATTTCTGATGCCCAGACCCAGGAATCAAAATTAAGGCTTGAGGCAATGGTTAAATATAGCGACGGGTTTAGAATTTCAGAAGAAGATCTTAAAATTAGAGGTCCGGGCGAATTCTTCGGCAAAGAACAACACGGACTTACAGAATTAAAAATTGCCAATCCCTTAACTCAAATGCAGTTACTGAAGAAGGCCAGGGAAGAGGCAGTGAAATTGTTGAGTCTGGATCCGGATTTTAAATCAAAACAAAATCAGTTATTAAAAGAAAGATTATTGCAAAAGTTCCCGGAATATGAGAAGCTTATACTGATAGGATGAAACAGAAGCTTCAAGGTCTAAACATTAATGACAAATGACAAATATTAAAACAGGTGTTTTTGTTGTTTGGCGTTTGTATTTTGTTATTCAATTGTCATTTGTGCTTTGGTATTTGTTATTGCAAGACTGTTTAAGGATTAGTTTATTATGCGTATAACCACAGGTATATATAAGGGCAGGAATTTAGTCATGCCTTCTGGCATCCGGCCAACACAGAATATGGTCAGGAAGGCGATATTTGATATCCTTGGAGATATAGAGGGATTAAGTTTCTTAGAGTTATTCGCTGGTTCTGGGGCAGTAGGCTTTGAGGCTTTATCCAGAGGCGCAAAAAGCTTAAGATTGGTTGAAAATAACCGTGATTCACTTGCGAGCATAAAGAAGAACATGGAAATACTCAAAATCCAGTCTTGTCAAGTGCTTCAGCAGGATGCTATCAGGGCAGTTGAATATTTCGCAAAAAATAATGAAAAGTTCGATATTGTGTTTCTTGATCCCCCATATTATGTAAATAGACAAGCTATTCAGGATTCTTTGAAGGAAGACCTGACCCTGGCAAAAAAAACCTTGCAAAGCTTAAATGCTTGTGATATATTATCGCCCGATGGTTTGGTAGTAGTGCAGCATTTCCAGAAAGACAGCCTCCCAGATGACCTGGGAGTTTTAAGTTTATTGAAGAAATCTAGTTACGGCAGTACTATTTTGTCAATCTATCATAAAGCGAGTTAAATGTGTGCGGAATAGCTATATATCCAGGAACATTTGATCCGGTAACTTATGGGCATATCGATTTAATTAAGAGGGCCCAGGAGATTTTCCCGGAAGTGATTGTAGCGGTGGCGCATAATCCGCATAAAAAGCCGCTTTTTAAAGCCCAGGAAAGAGTAGCTATGCTTAAAAAAGCAACTGCGGATTTAAAAGGCGTTCTGGTTGTTAGTTTCGACGGTTTAGTAGTTGATTATGCCCGTAAACAGAAAGCCAAAGTTTTAATCCGTGGCTTGAGAATGTTATCGGACTTTGAATATGAATTTCAGATGGCTTTGACTAATAGAAAGCTTGCCCAAGACATAGAAACAATTTTCCTTATGCCTCATGAATCATACAGCTATCTTTCTTCTAAGCTTTTAAAAGAGGCAGCAAGCCTGGGTGCAGATTTAAAGAATTTTGTTCCTTCTTTTGTAGAAAAGGCACTTAAGGAAAAATTAGGTAAAAGTTAAGTAAGTGAGAATTGATGCAAGACAGATACCGCTAGAAGGCCTGACTTTAATTGAAGAGTTTAGCCCTAAAGACTTAGATTTAGACACCGAAATTACTAAGTTTTTAAGTCCTATCAAGGTCAAAGCTAATATCTTAAAAAGTTATAATGCGATAAGTGTATCTTTAGATATAAAAGCTTTAGTAAATACAGTTTGTTCCAGGTGCCTTAAGGATTTAGATTTAAATTTTGTTAGAGAAATCAAGCTTAATTATGCAGTTGATAAGCTCAATCCGATTATCGAATTAGATTCAGATATACGCGAAGAAATAATTTTAGATTCTCCGGTAAAGCCTTTATGTAAAATCGATTGTAAGGGTCTTTGTCTTAAGTGCGGTAAGGATTTAAATCAAGACGTGTGTAGTTGTAAATAAAAAACATAAGCACAAAATTCAAATGGTTTAATTTTAAGACTAAGTTTTGACATTTGAGTTTTGAAGTTTGAGTTTTTAAAGCGAATGAAAGGAGTAAAAAGTGGCACTACCTAAACAAAGGCATTCTAAAGCGCGAGGCCGAAGGCGCCGTACACATTGGAAAATATCAACAGGTAACCTTATACCTTGCCCGCAATGCAAGCAGCCGAAATTAATTCATCGTGTTTGTATTTCTTGCGGCTATTACGATGGCAAGAAGGTTATTGAGATTAAGATTAAACAGAAGAAAAAGAAGAAATCATAGAGAGGACTTATGAAAATAGTTGTCGATGCAATGGGTGGCGATTATGCCCCTCGAGTAGTCGTTGAAGGAACGCTTGCTGCAGTTAAAGAATATAATGCCCAGGTTATTCTTATTGGCGATGAAAATAAGATACTTCCGCTTCTTAAGAAAGCTAAGTATTCCGGAAGTAATATTGAAGTAATGCATACTTCTGAAACTATTGAAATGTGCGAGCCGGCAGCAACAAGCGTGCGGCGAAAAAGAAAATCTTCCATTGTTTTAGGTTTAAATTTAGTTAAAGAAGGCAAGGCAAGTGCTTTTTTTAGCGCAGGTAATACCGGGGCAGTTGTTTGTGCCGCTACCTTAGAGCTAAGGCTCTTGCCTGGTATTGAGCGTCCGGGTATTGGGATAGTTACACCTACTTTGAAAGGCCCGGCATTTATTATCGATGTCGGAGCGAATATTGATCCCAAGCCCAATCAGCTTTTACAATACGCAATTATGGGAGATGCTTATTGCCGCAATATATTAAATAAGCCTAATCCTACTATTGGTCTTTTAAATATAGGTGAAGAAGAAGTAAAAGGTACTGAATTTATGCGCGAAGTCCATGAATTGCTTCAGAAGAGTAATCTTAATTTCTTAGGTAATGTTGAAGGCAAGGATTTGTTTTCCGGAAAATGCGATATTATTGTTTGCGATGGCTTTGTCGGAAATGTGGCTTTAAAGGTATCAGAAAGTGCAGCGGAAGCAATGCAGGTTTTCTTAAAAAGACATCTTTTAAGTAATATTTTAGGTAAAATTGGCTTGTTATTCCTACTTCCCAGCTTAAAACGTTTTAAAAAAGATATAGATTATGCCGAATACGGCGGGGCTCCTTTACTTGGCGTTAACGGTGTGGTCATTATCGGGCATGGTCGGTCTAACGCTCGGGCAATTAAGAATGCTATAAGGGTTGCTAAGGAAGAAGTCGAGCGTAAAGTTAACGATAAGATTTTAGAGTCAATTAAGTAAGGGAATTGAATGAAAAAAGTTGGCATAATTGGTGTAGGCGAGTATCTACCCGAGAAAATATTAACTAACGCGGATTTAGAGAAGATGGTGGATACTTCCAATGAATGGATTACTACGCGTACCGGTATAAAAGAGCGAAGAATTGCATCTAAAGACGAGGCCACGTCAGATTTAGCCATTAATGCGGCAAAAGAAGCTTTGGCTCATGCAAAAATAAAACCGGAAGATCTGGATTTGATAATTGTAGCAACAATTACTCCGGATATGCCTTTTCCTTCGGTTGCTTCTATTGTCCAGCATGCGTTAGGGGTTAAGAATGCTGCCTGTTTTGATATATCTTCCGCCTGCGCAGGTTTTGTTTACGCGTTATCTATTGCCCATCAATTTATAGCCCGTGGTGCATATAAGTATGCTTTGGTTGTTGGAGCGGAAAAGCTTTCCTCTGTTACCGATTGGAAAGACAGGAATACCTGTGTTTTATTTGGAGACGGAGCAGGTGCCTGCGTTGTAGGAGAAGTAAAATCCGGCGGAATAATTTCTACCTATCTTGGTTGCGATGGCGCAAATATGGATTTAATACATCTTCCGGCAGGAGGTTCTAGAAAGCCCGCTTCAAAAGAGACAATAGATGAAGGGTTACATTACATTAAGATGAATGGCAATGAACTTTTTAAAATTGCAGTTAGAACTATGACTTCTGCCGCGGAGACGGTTTTAAAACAGGCTGGTTTGACTTATAAGGATGTGGATTTAATTATACCGCACCAAGCAAACTCGCGTATTATTTTTGCGGTTGCTAAAAGATTAGGTTTAACTGAGGATAAGATTTACCTTAATATAGAGAAATACGGAAATATGTCCAGTGCCTCTACTGTTACAGCTTTAGTTGAAGCTGTAAAAGAAGGCAGGGTGAAAAAAGGCGATACTATATTGCTAGATTGTTTTGGCGCAGGGCTTGTTTGGGGCGCTTGTGTTATTAAATGGTAAAAAGTGCATTTTTATTCGTAGGCCAGGGTAGTCAATATCTTGGCATGGGAAAGGATCTGTATGAAAATTTTCCCGAAGCAAAGGCTATTTTTGATAAAGCTGAAGCGGTTTTAGGTTTTGATTTAAAAAAGAGTTGTTTCGAAGGCCCGGAAGATCTGCTTAAGGCAACTAATGTTTCCCAGCCGGCGATTGTTACAGTCAGTATTGCGGCTTTTGAGGTTTTTAAGATATTGTCAGGCCCAACGCCTAGCTATATGGCAGGTTTAAGCTTAGGCGAGTACAGCGCATTGATTGCCAGCAAAAGTCTTAACTTTGAGGATGGCATTCGTTTAATTAAACGAAGAGGCGAGCTTATGGAAGAGGCTGCTTTGAAATATCCCGAAAGATGGCTGCTGTTTTAGGTTTAGATGTCAAGAAAGTGAAAGAGATTTGTTTAAATAGCGGTGCAGAAGTAGCTAATTTAAATTGCCCGGGTCAAATAGTTATTACCGGGAAAAAAGAAGCAGTAGAGAAAGCTAGTGACTTATGTGCGCAAGCAGGAGCAAAAAGAGTAATACCTTTAGAGGTAAGCGGAGGTTTTCATTCATCTTTAATGCTTGAGGCTTCGGTTGGGTTAAGAAAAGCCTTAGAAAATACTCCTATGGTGGAGCCAAGTGTACCTGTTATTAGTAATTATACCGCTCTACCAGAGGATAAGGTTGCTTTAATTATAGATAACTTGGTTCAGCAGATTCGTTCTTCAGTGAGATGGGAAGATTCTATACGCTATATGCTTTCGCAAGGTGTGAATAAATTTTATGAATTTGGCCCGGGAAAGGTCTTAAAAGGCTTAATAAGAAAGATTGATCCAAATATTGAAGTTATAAGTATAGAGAAAAAATCAGATTTAGAGGTAGTTGCATAGAAATGCACACTATGCTACACCCGAACCTATAGGATGCCTGCCTGACGGTAGTCAGGGTTCGGTGTTCGCTCGTGCGAAGGAGAGGATTAAGATGAGGTTGAAAGATAAGGTAGCATTAATAACCGGTGGAGCAAGAGGCATAGGAAAAGCAATCGCTTTGACGTTTGCTAAAGAAGGTGCGGATATTGTTGTAGCCGATGTGAACCTTGAGTTAGCCCAGCAAACCGCTTCCGAAATAGAAGGTTTGGGCAGGAAAGCATTAGCTTTGGCAATGGATGTTACTGATTACCAAAAGGTAGAAGAAGCAGTGAACAAAATTCTTGACAAATTTACAAAGGTTGATATATTAGTTAACAACGCTGGAATCACAAAAGACAATCTTGTGCTTAGGATGTCTCAGGCTGAGTGGGATGCAGTTATAAATGTAAACTTAAAAGGAACCTTTAACTGCATTAAGGCAGTAGCCCGGCCAATGGTAAAACAAAGGTCAGGTAGGATTATAAGTATTGCTTCGATAATCGGATTAATGGGTAATTGGGGCCAGGCAAATTATGCCGCCTCAAAAGCAGGAATAATCGCTCTTACAAAAACTGTAGCTAAGGAGTTAGCAACGCGTAATATCAATGCTAATGCAGTAGCTCCTGGATTTATTCAGACTGAAATGACGGCTAAACTTTCTGAGGATTTAAAGAATAAGATGCTGGCAGCAATTCCCAAAGGGACATTAGGCACGCCTCAAGATGTAGCCAATGTTTGCTTATTCTTAGCTAGTGAAGATTCAAGCTATATAACAGGACAGACTATTACAGTAGATGGTGGCATGGTAATGGCATAAAAAAGATATCCCTCGCATTGAATGGTAAAATAAAAGATGCTTGGGACTAATTTGGTGACCCCGTGAATTCGGGCAAATTAAGGAGGAAACAAATGGCAGTGCAGGATAAGGTAAAGTCAATTATTGCAGAACAATTAGGCGTAAAGCCAGAAGAAGTAACTCCGGAGGCATCTTTTGTTGATGATTTAGGTGCTGATTCATTGGATACCGTTGAGTTAGTTATGGCTTTAGAAGAAGAATTTGGCATTGAGATCCCGGATGAAGATGCTGAAAAGATTGCCAAAGTTGGTGACGCCATAAAGTACATTGAAGATAAAGCTGCAAATAAATAATAAACTAAATAGATAATCATAAGCAAAATACCCCGCTATTTTTATTTAGCGGGGTAAGTTTTATTAACTATTTATAAAATATGCAGAAAAACAGAGTTGTTATTACGGGTTTAGGCGTAGTTTCTCCTGTAGGAAATAATGTTTTGACCTTCTGGCGTTCATTAAAAGAAGGCAAAAGTGGACTGGGCCCGATAACTAATTTTGATGCGTCTAAATTTGATTCTCGAATCGCAGGAGAAGTCAAGGGTTTTGATCCTGCCAGTTATGGAATCGAATTTAAAGAGTCTAAGCGTATGGCTAAATTTGTACAGTACGCTGTTGCTTGTGCAAGACAGGCTCTTGACCAATCTGGCCTGGATCTTAATAAAGAAGATAGAGAGCGTATCGGAGTATTGATTGGCTCGGGTATTGGTGATTTGCTCATGATAGAGGTAGAACATAAGGTTTTCTTAGATAAAGGCCCGTCGCGCATGTCTCCTTTTCTTATCCCTACTTTAATTGTGAATGCAGCTAGTGGCCATGTAGGAATTAGTTTTGGTCTAAAAGGTCCAAATTCAGCTGTAGCTACTGCCTGCGCCTCAGGCTCGCATGCTATTGGCGATGCTTTCAGGATTGTTGAGCGCGGAGATGCAGATATGATGATTACTGGCGGCGCAGAGAGCTGTATTGTTCCGACAAGTTTAGGCGGTTTTTGTGCTTTAAGGGCTTTATCCAAAAGGAACAATGATCCCCAAAAAGCTTCGCGTCCATTTGATCGCGATCGCGATGGTTTTGTTATGGCTGAGGGTTGCGGTTTGGTATTGCTCGAATCTTTAGACCACGCCAAGAAAAGAAATGCAAATATTATTGCAGAGATTGTTGGTTTCGGCATGACCTGCGATGCCTATCATATAACTGCCCCGGATTCTTTAGGTACCGGTGCAGCCAGGGCAATGACTTTAGCTTTAAAAGATGCAAATCTTAATCCCGAGGATGTCGATTATATAAATGCCCACGGCACATCTACTAAATTAAATGATAAGATTGAAACACTTTCAATGAAAACCACCTTTGGTGCCCACGCTAAGAAATTAATGGTTTCATCTACTAAGTCTATGACCGGTCATCCCTTGGGAGCTGCTGGCGGCATAGAATTTGTGGCCTGCTGTATGAGTATTAGTGAAAACATTGTGCATCCGACAATTAATTATGAAAATCCTGATCCTGAATGCGATCTAGATTATGTACCTAATACAGCCCGCAAAGCGAATATTGATGTGTGTATGTCCAATTCTTTAGGATTCGGCGGACATAATGCCTCCCTCGTAGTTAAAAAGTTTAAGCAATAAGTCCAAAATTCAAATGTCAAAATTCAAATGTCAAAATAAATCCAAAATTAAGATATCAAAACAAAGATTTTGTCATTTGGAATTTGTTATTTGTCATTCAATTGTAATTTGTACTTTGTTATTTTTCATTAATATAATATGAGTTATACAATCGCAGAGAAAATATTACTGGCACATACTAAAAATAAAGATATTAAGCCGGGTGAGTTTATTGAAGCTAGCGTTGATGTTGCGCTAGGCAATGATATTACTGCTCCGATTGCAATTCAGGAGTTTAAAAAGGCAGGTTTTAGTAAGGTATTTGATAAGAATAAAATTATACTTGTTCCGGACCACTTTGCTCCGGCAAAAGATTCCCGCAGCGCAAATCAATGTAAAATTTTAAGCGAATTCGCTAAAGAACAAAAAATAAAGAATTATTTTGAAGTAGGATGTATGGGTATAGAGCACGCGCTTCTTCCGGAAATGGGATTAGTCGGTCCAGGGGATTTAATTATTGGTGCAGATTCGCATACCTGTACCTACGGCGCATTAGGAGCATATTCTACTGGTATAGGCTCAACTGATTTAGCCCGGGCCTATGTTGACGGTAAAATCTGGTTAAAAGTTCCGCCAACAATTAAGTTTAATTTCTCTGGCAAGCTTAACAAGTGGGTAGGAGGAAAAGACCTGATATTATTTACTATCGGAAATATCGGAGTAGATGGTGCATTATATAAGGTAATGGAGTTTTCAGGACCGGTGATCCGGAAGTTGTCTATGGATGATAGATTTGCTATGAGTAATATGGCAATTGAGGCAGGTGGTAGGGCAGGTATTATTGAGCCGGACGAAATTACATTAGAGTATATTAGTAAAACTAAAAACCCAAAACTAAAAGCGAAAGATTTCAAATCTAAAATTAAAGACTTAAAATCGGATAAAGATGCAAAATACGATAAAATATACGAATGGGATGTCACTGGGCTAGAACCGCAGGTTGCCTGCCCGCATTTACCTAGCAATGTCAAAGGAGTAAGCGCTTTAAAGAATGTTAAAGTAGATCAGGTGGTTATCGGATCTTGTACTAACGGCAGGATCTCGGATTTAAGGATTGCCGCTAAGATATTAAAAGGTAGAAAAGTTATGTTTGGGGTTAAATTGATTATATTTCCTGCAACCCAGAAAATTTACCTCGAAGCTGTTAAAGAAGGATTAGCCGAAATTTTTGTAAAAGCAGGCGGAATCTTTGAAACACCGACTTGCGGGCCTTGTTTAGGCGGCCATATGGGTATATTGACTGACGCAGAAACCTGTATTGCTACAACCAACCGGAATTTCCTTGGACGCATGGGAAGCCCTAAGAGTTTTGTATATTTAAGCAATCCTGCTGTTGCTGCAGCTTCGGCAATAACCGGCAGAATCACGCATCCTGAGGAAGTGATATGATTATAAAGGGCAAAGTCCATAAATTCGGCAACGATATAAATACCGATGATATTATTTCGGCAAAATACCTAATTTCTACTGACGCTAAAGAATTAGGGAGCCATTGTATGGAGGCAATATCTCCGGATTTCTCAAAAAAAGTTGTCAGTGGCGATATTATTGTCGCTGGTAATAATTTCGGTTGCGGGTCTTCAAGAGAACATGCGCCTTTGGCGCTTAAAGGCTGCGGAATCCAAGCAGTAATTGCTAAGAGTTTTGCAGCGATTTTTTTTAGAAATGCCATTAATATCGGTTTACCGTTTTTAGAATTAGATATAGTAGATAAAATTAACGATGGGTATGTGGTTGAGATTGATATATCCCGCGGCATAATTAAGAATCTTAATACTAATGAAACTTATAACACCCAAGGTTTTCCTAAATTCTTACAGGAAATTGTTGAGGATGGGGGGTTAATGAACTATATTAAGAAAAGAGGAAATAAAAATGTATAAAATTGCAGTAATAGGCGGCGATGGTACTGGCCCTGAGGTTGTACGCGAGGGTTTAAAGGTAATCAAAGCAGCATCCAAGAAATTTAAGTTTGATTACCAGACACAAGAGTTTGATTTTAGCGGCCAAAGGTATTTAAAAACCGGAAAGCTTGTTGATGATAATGATATTAACGAGTTAAAGAAATATTCTGCAATTTATCTGGGAGCCGTAGGGGATCCTCAGGTTAAGCCCGGAATTATTGAGACTGGGGTGTTATTAAAATTAAGATTTGCTTTAGATCAGTACATAAACTTACGTCCGGTTAAGCTTTATAGCTCTGATTATTGTCCGCTTAAAGATAAGAAGCCGGAGGATATTGATTTTGTCGTAGTGCGCGAGAATTCCGAAGGCCTTTATAAGGGAATGGGTGAATTTAAGGATAAGGGCTCAAAAGATGAAGTTGCAATTCAGATCTCTTATAATACGCGTAAAGGTGTTGAACGCTGCATTCGATATGCATTTGATTTTACCCGTAAGCGCAATAGAAGAAAGAAACTTACACTTTGCGGCAAAACTAATGTTTTAACCTTTGCCTGGGATCTTTGGGAAAGGACTTTTTATGAAGTTGCTAAAGAATATCCAGATATCACTGTTGACTATGCGCATGTGGATGCAACTACGATGTGGTTTGTAAAAAACCCGGAATGGTTTGATGTTATTGTAACCGATAATATGTTCGGTGATATTATTACAGATTTAGGCGCAATGATTCAGGGAGGTATGGGTATTGCAGCAGGTGGCAACATTAATCCGCAAGGCGTATCGATGTTTGAGCCCATTGGCGGAAGTGCCCCTAAATATACAGGTAAGAATGTAATTAATCCGCTGGCAGCAATTTGCGCTGCTTCCATGATGTTAGATACTTTAGGCGAATCCAAGGCGGCAAAGGCAATAGAAGATACAGTTATTAATTTAGTTCAGAAGAAAATAAAATCTCTGGCTGCAGGAAAAATGGGCTATTCTACAACTGAAGTTGGAGACCTAGTCGCGGAGAGTCTATGAAAAAATATAATGTTGCGGTAATTGGTGCAGGTGTAGTTGGGATTGAGATGTTGCGTGTTTTAAGGCAACGCAATTTCCCCATTAATGAACTACGTGTATTTGCGCGTTCAGCCAGGGATATTAACGTAGACGGTCAAATTTATTCGGTTAGTCCGATTAGTGCCGAAGGATTTGTTGATATAGATATAGCGCTTTTTGCCGGAACCGAAGGAGAAAAGGGAGCTGCAGCTACTTATGCTAGAGAAGCAGTAAAAAGAGGTGCAGTTGTAATTGATAATGGTGCTGATTTTCGCATGGACAATAATGTCCCTTTAGTTGTTCCAGAAGTTAATGGCGCTGATGTTAAGAAGCATAAAGGTATTATTGCAAACCCAAATTGCTCAACAATCCAAATGGTAGTGGCTTTAAATCCAATTCACAAGAAAGTAGGAATTAAGAAAATAATAGTAACTACTCTGCAGGCTTCTAGCGGCGCAGGTAAAGGAGCGGTAGAGCAACTTAAGGAAGAGAATTCTTTAATTGCTGCCGGTGGTTATAATAATCTGCAGGTTAATGCAACGAATAAATCTATGCCTCAACAACTGGCTTACAATGTTTTCCCGCATATCGGCAGTTTTGTTGAAGGTGACTATACCAATGAAGAATGGAAATTAGTTAAAGAAACGCATAAGATTATGCATGCGCCAAAAATTAAGATTTCTGCTACAACTGTGCGGGTTCCGGTAAGAACCGGGCACTCCGAGTCAATTTATATTGAAACGGATAAGCCAATTACTGCCGAAAAAGCCAAAGAAATACTTTCTAAGGCTCCGGGAGTGATTTTAATGGATGACCCGAAGAAGAATATCTATCCTATGCCAAAAGATTCTGAAGGCAGGGATGAGACTTTTGTTGGCCGTATACGTCAGGACGCATTTAATAAAAAAGGACTATGGTTATGGGTTGTTGCGGATAACCTGCGTAAAGGCGCAGCAAGCAATGCTATCCAAATAGCTGAATGCGTAATCTCAAACTCCAAATAGAGTACGACGGTTCAAATTACTGCGGTTGGCAAGCCCAAAGAAACTCCTCTAAAAAAAGCATCCAAGAAGTAATCGAGAAGACCCTTCGCAAGATTATCTCTGAAAAAGTTAAACTGATTGCTTCCGGCAGGACTGATGCCGGAGTGCATGCTTTAGCCCAGATAGCAAATTTTCATACCCATTCCCAAATCCCAATTGATAAGTTAAAACTAGGACTAAATAGCTTATTGCCCGAAGATATAAAGATATCTAAAATAGAAGAAAAAGGGCCTAAATTCCATAGTCGTTTCTCAAGTAAGCTTAAATGTTATCGGTATACTATTTTAAATCGTCAACATTCCTCGCCATTAATCAGGAATAAGGTCTATTTTTATCCGCATTCTTTAGATCTTAAACTTATGCGTAAAGAGTCAAAGGCTTTATTAGGGAGACATAATTTTGGTTCATTTGTAGCATCACCGGGAAAAGAAAAAAATCCCAATAAAACAATAAAAAAGCTAAATATAATTAAAGATAGAGACTTTATCTATATCGATATCGAGGCAGACGGGTTTCTTTATAACATGGTAAGAAATATCGTTGGTACGCTTATTGCTGTTGGCAGAGGCCGCCTTGCTAAGGGTCGCTTAAAAGAGATCTTGCTTGCCCGCAATAGAACTCTTGCCGGTACAACTGCACCTGCCAAAGGGCTGTGTTTAGTGAAAGTTAAATATTAATATGCTAACCTGGAATTTTCTTTCTACGATCGTAATCTTTAGTTTTATTCTGCTCCAGGCCGTACGTTGGGTGCTCCTGCCGCAGTTTATGGATATTTATTACCATTTGTTAACAGCTCAGGGATTTATACAGGCAGGAGGTTATAGCGGTTGGGATTTCTGGCAATATGCTCCAGTTGGAAGGGTGCATATTTATCCCCCGTTTTTCCATCTAATCCTTTCCGGGTTCATTAAGCTCGGGATAGATCAAGTGGTGCTTGCTAAACTCTGTGAGGTATTAATCCCATGTTTATTGCTTTTTGTAACTTGGAACTTTGTACGAAAGTTTTATAGTCAGCGTTTAGCTTTTTTTGTAGTTTTAGCTTTTTTTACCTCCAATTCATTTTATCTTTCCTTAGTTAATCATTTACCTGCGACATTAGCTTTAATTTTCGGGATACTTTCCTTAGGACAATTATTTAAATCTAAACTTTTACGCTCTGCAATATTACTTGTTTTAAGTTTTTATACTCATATCGGTATTTCATTTTTCCTTTTCTTAGTTTTTATTATTTATGGTTTAGCGAATAAAGATAATCGAAGGGGTGTATTTAAATCTCTAGGTTTAGCACTCATTTTAAGTTCTCCGGTTTTAATTAAGGATATTGTTTCGCTTAAATATATCTCTACTTTTGGTTTTAATCTTATTGAAGTTGGAAATTGCCAGATAAAGATACTTGAATTAATTTTATCTATTTTAGGAGTAATTTTAGCTTTTAAACGAAGAAATAAATATAGTTTATTTTTAAGCTTATTTTTTGCTAATCTTATATTCTTAATTTATCCCTACCGTTTTTTCTCCGGAGAGGGCTATTTTACGACTTTAATATTTTTTGCAATATTCCTAGATTTTCTGTATTCTTATTTAAACAAGAAACTTCTCTTTGCCTTAATTTGCGTTTTTGTTTTATTAATCTCACCTACGCTGATCATGAGTAAAACAGGGGAAAAAGCTAAGAGTTCTGTTAGCATAAAGTTTTTTGACTCCGCCTTTTTTAATATGCTTTTTGTTAAGGTTGAAACTTTATGGTATCCTAATGAATATCTCTGGGCAGTAAAATTAGTTAAGGAGAATTCTACAAATAGAGATGCTGTCTTTTCTACTATTGACTTAACCGGGGTGACTATCTCGAGTTTATCCGGTCGCTTGAGTGCTAATGCGCTACTGCCAGAAGTTATGCCCAGTAAAGCTTTTAATCCATTACTTACCTCTAAGATTATAATTTTCACAATTATGGATGACCCGTTAGTTGTTAAAAGTATAGAGCAGGCATTAAGATTGGTCAAAATCGGGGAAAATAGGTTTTTTATAGTTTATAACAACCCTAACTGCCAAGCCCGGTCGGATATACCTAAGGCGGGCATTGGATTTAAGCCGATTATAGTTTCGGCATTAATTCTTGGTCTCTTGTATATTTTCATAAAAAATATTTGACTTAAGCCTAAAATATGGTATACTTAAAAATCTTACAATTATTGGGTTTTTGAGGTTAAATTAAGAAAGAAAATTACGAATGAACAAGACTTATATAGCTAAAAAAGAAGATATTAAGAGGCAATGGTTCTTGGTTGATGCCAAGGATAAAATACTTGGCCGGCTTGCCACTCGTGTTGCTGCAATCTTAAGGGGTAAGCATAAGCCAATATTTACGCCGCACGTTGATACCGGTGACGGAGTTATAATAATTAATGCTGCTAAGATTAGGGTTACCGGAAGAAAAGCCAAACAAAAAGTCTATCGACGTTATTCGGGTTATCCCGGAGGATTAAGGGAAGTTCCTTATGAGGTTATGCTTAAGGATAGACCAACAACTGTTATAAGGCTGGCAATCGAACGCATGCTTCCTAAGGGACGCTTAGGAGATGATCTTATAAAGAAATTAAAGATTTATGCAGATGATAAGCATGTACATAAAGCGCAGAATCCTTTAAATTTGGAGATTTAATTTAACTATGAACCAAACTGTCAAATATACTGCTGTAGGCAGACGCAAAGAATCAGTGGCTAGAGTAAGTCTTATCCCCGGTAAGGGAGACTTTAAGATAAACCGAAGGCCTTATGAAAAGTATTTTTTGCGGGAAACCGATAGAATTATAGTTAAGCAACCTTTAGAAGCGAGCAATAATTTGAATAAATATGATGTAATCGCTAATATCAGGGGAGGCGGACTTACTGGCCAGGCAGGTGCTTTAAGGTTAGGGATATCTCGTGCATTAATCTTAATGGATCCTGCTTTAAAGGATTTATTACGTAAGCAGGGCTATTTAACCCGAGACCCGCGCACTAAGGAACGCAAGAAATATGGCCAGAAGGGCGCGCGTAAACGCTTCCAGTGGACAAAGAGGTAATGATTTAATATATATAAAATATCGATTCAAAATAATTAATCCCGCTAGAGAAGCGGGATTTTTTATTTATAGCTCTTTAACAATTTTGCGTTTGTTTTGTCTGTGTTTCTCGGGAACGCTCGCACCGCCCCAGCGTGGCGGTGCTTCGCTCGGATCGGCTGCGTCGCTCTCACTGACCTTGCAGTAGCAGGTGAACCTTGCCCGCTCCTTGCCTTTACGTCCCTCGAAATCACAGCCAATCCAAACGCTAAAGAGGTAAGAAGCAAGCTATTTTTAAATGAATCTTAGCGGTTTTCGAGCGAATGGAGATTTTAGGCAAAGGAGCTTGAGTATTTGAGGGAATCCCGCAGTCACGCGAAAGCGTGACAATTGCGGGACGGTGATGCTGTATGAGCGCCGAGTGAGAGCACGAGGCGCGAGTTCAGCAACCGCCGAAAATACGAAAGATCTTTGCCGGCCAATAATGGCAAAATCGACCTTAAGCGAGAAAAGCGCGAAGATTCATTAAGTAAGTATTAATACGAGAAACCCAGACAAGGCCGGACGCAAAACATAAATAATAGATTAGTTTGTCCGACGAGAAAAAGCTTGACTATCGACGGTTTTTACTCTAATATAAATTTTATATAAATTTAGGCTCTAAATTTAAAAGGGATTAATAAAAAATGATTAATGTAGGAATAGTCGGGGTAAGCGGATATACGGGTCAGGAATTAATCCGGATACTACTTAAGCATCCTAAAGTTAAGATCAGCGGATTATTTTCCAGCAGTCTATATTCTAAGTCAATTCAGGAAATATATCCTGAATTCTCTTCGCAGATAAACTTAGTCTGTTCTAAGCCTGATCCGGATGATATTATTAAGAAATGCGATTTAGTTTTCTTAGCTTTGCCGCATACCCATTCTATGGAAATTGCTGCTAAATTATTAAAGGCAGGAAAAAGTGTTATAGATTTAAGCGCAGATTACAGAATAAAAGATATAAAAATATTTGAAGAATTTTATAAACATAAACACAAAGATAAGCCGGGTGTAAAAGAATCTGTTTATGGTTTGCCTGAACTAAATAGAGCAAAGATTAAGCATGCCAGGCTTGTTGCAAATCCCGGATGTTACCCGACGGCAGCGATTCTTAGTCTGGCGCCTTTAATAGTCAATAAATTAATTGATTTAAATTCAATTATTATAGATGCTAAATCCGGAGTAAGCGGAGCCGGTAAAAAGTTGGCTCAAAGATTATTATCTTGCGAAGGCAGGGAGGATTTTAAAGCTTATAAAGTCGGGGTGCACCAACATACACCTGAGATAAATCAGGAGCTTTCTAATCTGGCGGGGAAAAAGATAAAGATAACCTTTGTCCCGCATCTATTACCAATTAACAGGGGAATACTGGAAACTGTATACATAAAGAAAACTAAAAGATCAAAACTTAAAACTAAAAATATAGTTAACTTATTTAAAAAGTTTTATAAAGATGAACCTTTCGTCAGGATAAAAAAAGAAGGAGAGTTCCCAAATATAAAGGATGTCGTTGGAACTAATTTCTGCGATATTGGGATTAGGGATAATTCGGAACAGATTATTTTAATTTGTGTAATCGATAATTTATTAAAAGGCGCTTCTGGCCAGGCAGTGCAGAATATGAATATCATGTATAAGTTTGGGGAAACTACAGGATTAGTATAAAATTACAATGTCAAATTTTAAGATTAAAAATAAGGCAATATTACCATTAGGGTTTAAATCCAGCGGCATAGCTTGCGGTTTAAAGAAGTCAGGAAAGTTAGATTTGGCTTTATTCTTTTCTGAAAGCCCTGCTATAGCAGCAGGCCTTTTTACAACCAATAAAATGTTAGCTGCCCCTGTTATTTTAGATAAATATTATCTTAAAACTAATAAAACATTTAAGGCAGTTATTGTAAATAGCGGTAATGCGAATTGTTTTACCGGTAGACAAGGCTTAGCCGATGCAAAGATCACCTCTAAGATTCTAGCTAAAGCTTTGAATATCAAGCCAGAAGCAGTTTTAGTGGCATCAACAGGCATTATTGGCAAGAAGCTGGCAGTTGATAAAATAAAATCAGGTATACCGCTGTTAATCAATAAGCTATCTTTAGGCGGCCTGATGAATGCCCAGAAAGCAATCATGACCACGGATACTTTTAAAAAGGAATTTACGGTAAAGTTTAATATCGGCAAGGAAACGGTTACTGTTTGCGGGGTCGCCAAAGGAGCTGGAATGATCGCGCCAAATATGGCAACTATGCTTGCCTTTATTTTTACTGATGCTTTAATCTCGCCTCAAGCCCTTAATCTGGCGTTAAAACATTCAGTGGAGCAGTCATTTAATTGTATAACCGTTGATGGCTGTATGAGCACAAATGATTCTGTGATATGTTTAGCTAATGGCCAAGCATTAAATCGAGAAATCAGTAAAGGGAAAGATCTGGATCTATTCAGCAAGGCTTTAAATAGAGTATGCCTAGAATTGGCTAAGATGATTATAAGGGATGCCGAAGGTGCAAATAAATTTATTAAAATTCAAGTTTCAGGTGCGCTAAATCTTAAACAGGCGAGGATGGCAGCATTAAGTATTGCTAATTCCAATCTTTTTAAGACTGCTATCTACGGAGAAAATCCTAATTTTGGCAGGATTGTCCAGGCAATAGGCTCAAGCGGCGCCCAGGTTAATGAAGAAAACTTGAAAATAAGGGTCAGTTCATTAAAGAAAAAAGATGTGGATGTTCTTGTTAATTTAGGTCAAGGAAAAGCGGGCCTGATAGTTTATACCTGTGATTTAACGCCTGAGTATATAAAGATTAATGCCGAATATAACTAAAAAAGGATAAAAATGGAAGAAGCAATTAAGAAAGCGCATGTTCTAATCGAGGCCCTGCCGTATATTAAGAAATTTCACAAGAAAATAATTGTTATTAAATACGGCGGAAGTATTTTAGGGGAAGAAAAAATACGTAAAGGTGTTTTAGAGGATATTGTTTTCTTAAGTTTTATGGGGTTGCGTCCTGTTTTAGTTCATGGCGGCGGCCCAAACATTAGTGAAAGAATGCGTTCAAGCGGGAAAAAAGCAGAATTTGTAGACGGCATCCGGGTAACGGATAAAGAAACATTAGAAATGGTCGGGGAAGAATTGCAGAATCTTAATGATCTTATAGTTAATGAAATTAACGAACTTGGGGCAAAGGCAGCCGGCCTTAACGGCGAAAATGGTTTCATCGAGGTTGAAAAAAAGAAGTCAAAAATTGATTTGGGATTAGTCGGGCATATTACGGGAATCGATTCCGAAGTTATTTTTAATGAAATAAAGAAAGACAAGATCCCGGTGATTTTACCTATGGGTAAAGGAAAAGATAAAAAAATCTATAATGTAAATGCGGATGAGGCAGCTTCTAACATCGCCGGTGCTTTAGGCGCCGAGAAATTCGTTCTTCTAACCAATGTTAAGGGAATTTTACGAAATCACGAGGATCCACATTCATTTTTATCTACTTTAACTATTGAAGAGGCAAAGGGATTAGTTAGTGATAAAATAATTCAGCATGGTATGATACCTAAGGTCCAGGCCTGCGTTGATGCCCTTAGTAAGGGAGTTAAAAAGACGCATGTTATTGATGCGCGCACGCCCCACGGTTTGTTAATTGAAATATTCACAAATCAAGGTATTGGAACGGAGATAGTGCAGTGAAATTAGATGAAGTTTTTGAAAGTTATAATACAAACATAATGCCGACCTATAAGAAAGTCCCTTTAGTATTTGTTAAAGGTAAGGGCTCAAAATTATGGGATATTCATAGCAAGGTTTATCTCGATTTTTTTCCTGGTTGGGGAGTAGGCAACCTTGGGCATTGTCATCCTAAGGTGGTTTCAGCCGTAAGAGATCAGCTTGCTAAGCTTATTTTTATCCCTAATAATTATTATCACATTCCGCAGGCTAAATTAGCCAAAGAAATTATTTACTGGACTTATCCGGGCAAGGTATTTTTCTGTAATTCAGGGGCTGAGGCAAATGAGGGGGCGATAAAGTTAGCTCGGAAGTTCGGAAAAGGAAGATTCGAGATAATCACATTTGAAAATTCTTTTCACGGAAGAACTTTAGCAACTTTGACAGCCACCGGCCAGAGTAAATATCAGGCTGGGTTTGGGCCTTTGCCAGAAGGGTTTAAGACAGTTAAATTTAATGATCTTGAGGCAGTAAAGAAAGCTATAACTGATAAAACTATAGCTATAATGCTGGAGCTGGTTCAGGGCGAAGGCGGGATCAATGTTGCTACAAAAGAATTTGTTTTGGGTTTAAAGAAGATATGCACTGATAAGGACTTATTGTTAATTATAGACGAAGTGCAAACCGGAATTGGCAGGACAGCTAAATTATTTGCCTATCAGCATTACGGTATTATCCCGGACATAATGACTCTTGCAAAATCCTTAGGCGGGGGTTTTCCTATTGGTTGCATGGTGGTAAAAGAGAAAATCGCTGATACGCTTGGTCCAGGGATGCATGCTTCTACATTTGGCGGCGGGCCTGTTATTGCCAGGGCAGCTTTGGCAGTTTTAAAAGCCATACAGGAAGAAAAGCTGCTGGCCAATGCTAAGAAAATGAGTGAATACTTATTTGCCAAATTGAACGTATTAAAAGACAAGTATCCGCTTATCAAAGAAGTAAGGGGACTTGGTCTTATGATTGGGGTAGAGTTAAATATTGAAGGAAAAACAATTGTGGATAAATGTATAAGCAGCGGTCTTTTAATTAATTGTACGCATGATAATGTTTTAAGGCTTATGCCGGCATTAAATATTACAAAACAAGAAATTGATAAGGCAATAAGAATATTAGATGAGGCGCTAAAATGAAAAAGGATTTAATTTCTATCAATGATCTAAGTAGCAAAGAAATTGAGGACGTTCTCTTACTAACCCAAAAACTAAAAAAAGATAGCTTGAAGTTTAATAAGGTTTTAGCCGGGAAAACTTTAGCCCTTATTTTCCAGAAGCCGTCAAATAGGACCCGGGTTTCTTTTGAAGTAGGGATGTTCCAGTTGGGAGGCCACTCTTTGTATCTTGCTCCTAATGAAATTAACTTAGGGGTGAGAGAGTCAATAGCCGATGTTTCGCGCACTCTTTCTAGGTATGTTGATGGGATAGTTCTAAGGACATTCGAACATAAAAATTGTCTGGAGATGGCTAAGGCGGCAAGCATACCGGTAATTAACGGTTTATCGGATTTTTCTCATCCTTGCCAGGCATTAGCGGATATTTTTACGATAAAAGAGGAACTTAAGACTTTTGCCGGGAAAACCTTAGCTTATGTTGGCGATGGAAATAATGTGAGTAATTCCCTGCTTTTTGCCTGCGCAAAAGTAGGTATGAATATGAAAATCGGCAGTCCAAAAGGTTTCCAGACTAAAAATGAGGTTTTAGAAATTGCAAAAGCTATTGCTAAGGGTAATCATGCAAATGTATATTCATTTGACAATCCTTTTAATGCCGTAAAAGATGCCGATGTAATTTATACTGATGTCTGGGCAAGTATGGGGCAAGAAAATGAGGCTCAAGAGAGAAAAAAGATATTCAAAGACTTCCAGGTGAACATGAATTTGGTTAAATTGGCCAAAAAGAATTGCTTAATTATGCATTGCCTGCCTGCGCATAGAGGAGAAGAAATAACTAATGATGTTTTAGATAGTAAGAATTCGGTAATTTTTGATCAGGCGGAAAATAGGATGCACGTGCAAAAGGCGATTTTAATAAAGCTATTAAAGTAATTTCAAATGTCAAAATTCAAATATCAAAATAAAATTAAAATTAAAATTAAAATAAAAATATCAAAACTAAAGCCTTGTCATTTGGGATTAGAAAGGAAATGATATGAAGAAGGTAGTTTTAGCTTATTCAGGCGGATTAGATACATCTTGTATAGTCAGATGGTTAAAAGATCAAGAATATCAGATCATTTGTTTTGTCGCTGATCTAGGCCAGGGTTTAGGCCACGGCGAGGATCTTGCGGCAATAGAGGATCGGGCTTTAGCTGCCGGTGCATCAAAGGTATATATTAAGGATCTGCAGAATGAGTTTATTGAGGATTTTTGTATTCCTGCTTTAAAGGCCAATGCCATATATGAAGGAAAATACCTTTTAGCTACGGCTTTAGGCAGGCCTTTGATTGCTAAATATTTAGTTGAGATTGCGCATAAAGAGAAGGCTCAGGCAATAGCTCACGGTTGCACAGGGAAAGGTAATGATCAGGTGAGGTTTGAGGTTACTGCGGGGATATTGGATTCTAGGTTAGAGATTATAGCTCCAGTAAGGATTTGGGAATTTAAATCTCGAGATGAGGAAATTGAATATGCCCTTAAGCATAATATACCAATAGATGTAACCAAAAAAAAGCCTTATAGTATTGATAGAAATATATGGGGTATAAGTATTGAGGCCGGCGTATTAGAAGATTTAGAGCAAGAGCCTCCTGAAGATGCGTACTTAATTACCAAGAACCCAAATGCCCAGGTAAGTTATCCTAAATACATAGATGTTTCTTTTGAAAAGGGTGTACCTAAGAAAATAGATGGTAAGATCTACCAACTTAAAAGTCTGATCAATCATCTTAATGAAATAGGTGGTACCTTTGGGGTAGGTAGGAGCGATATGGTGGAGAACAGGTTAGTTGGGATTAAATCAAGGGAGATTTATGAAGCTCCGGCTGCGACAATACTGCATATTGCCCATAAAGAATTAGAGAGCTTATGTCTAGATAGGGAATTGGCGCATTTTAAGGATATAATCGCACTTAAATATTCCGAATTAATTTATAACGGGTTGTGGTATTCTCCTTTAAAAGCAGCGTTAGATGGTTTTGTAAATTCAACACAAAAGAATATTACTGGTACAATAAAGTTGAAGTTATTTAAAGGCAGCTGTGTGGCGGTATCAAGGAAATCTCCAAAATCTCTTTATAAGAAAGAATTAAGTACATACGGAAAAGAAGATAAATTTGATCAAAAGTTAGCTGAAGGTTTTATTAAAATCTGGGGGATGCCTTATAAAAGGTAAGGCAAAAAGCGAGGATTAAAGATGTCTAAACTCTGGGGAACGAGATTTTCAAAGAAAACAAATACGTTAACTAATAAGTTTACCTCAAGCATATCTTTTGATAAGAAGCTGGTCAAATATGATTGTTTAGGCAGTATTGCTCATGCTAAGATGCTTAAAAAACAGAAAATCATACCTGCTAGCGATGCCAACTTAATTATTAAGGGCTTGGTTGCAATTCTTAAAGATATAGATAGCAATAAATTTAAATTTGATTCTCAGGCCGAAGATATACATTCAAATATTCAGGACGTTCTTTTTAAGAAAATAGGCAAGGCCGCCAGCAGATTGCATACTGCCAGATCCAGAAATGACCAAATCGCCCTAGATGTTAAAATGTATTTAAAGGACGAAATAGATAATTTATTAGAATTAATAAGAGAGCTAGAGAAGGCTATCCTTAAATTTGCTAAAAATAATTCTAAAATAATTATCCCGGGGTATACTCATTTACAGGTAGCGCAGTGCCTTTTACTAGCGCATCATCTCTTATCTTACATTGAAGGGCTGGAAAGAGATAAGGAAAGGTTATCTGATGCGAAAAAGAGGGCCGATAGCATGCCTTTAGGCGCCTGTGCTCTTTCAGGAACTGGTCTACCTATTGATAGGAATTTTGTTGCTAAGGAGTTAGGTTTCTCTAAAGCTACTGCAAATAGCCTTGATTCGGTCAGTGACAGGGATTTTATTATTGAAGCGTTATCGGATTTAGCAATACTTTCTGTTCATCTTTCGAGGATTGCTGAAGATCTTATTCTTTGGTCAACAAAAGAGTTTTCCTTTATTGATATTGATTTTTCTTTTTGCACCGGTTCAAGTATTATGCCGCATAAGAAGAATCCGGATATTCTGGAATTAATCAGGGGTTCTGTTGGTAAGATTCAAGGAGATTTATCTAGCGTCCTAATTTTAATGAAGGGTTTACCTACTTCATATAACAGAGATCTGCAATTGGATAAACCTCCGCTTTTTGATGCAGTCGATACAGTAAAAGATATGCTTGAAATATTTATTGCTCTTTTTGATAATATTGTTATTGAAAAAGAGGCGATTGCCAGTCGCATAATGGACGAATCCTTGTTTTCGGTAGATATTGTAGAGTACCTGATTAAAAAGGGTGTTTCTTATAGGGATGCCCATGATATTGTCGGTAGGATGGTTAGGGATTGTCTGGATAAGGGTAAGAAGATTTCTAGTTTGAGTAGTCAGGAACTAAAAAGATTTTCCCCTAAACTTGAGCCGGATGTAAAAAGGATATTAAATGCCTGGGCGTCAGTTAATTTAAAGAACTCCTTAGGAGGGACAAGCCCGGATCTGGTTAATATTCAGATAAAACACTGGCAGAAGAAGTTAAGGTAAAAAGGAGGTAGGTATGATTAGGCTTCTAAACTTGGTGTTGATAGCGATAGTCTTTTGTTTTTTATTTGTATGCAAGAGTTTTGCTGTAGATGAATCCTTAACTATTACTACTTATTATCCTTCACCTTATGGTAGTTATAATATTCTTAGTGTTGCTAATTCCCTACAATTACGTAACGGGTCAGGCACAGCTTATACAACTGATGGCCCGCAGATTGAATGGCGTACGGGAACAACCGGGGGCACGCATACCCACTGGAATATTGACCAAATGGATGTAACTGGTTTAAATCCTAGATTGCGCCTTTTTACTGAGCGGGATGACGATTCAAATGGATCAGAAAAAGTAACTATTCTAGCAAACGGAACTGTTGGTATTGGTACAGTAATTCCAAGTACAACTGCGCTATTACACATTGTTGGAGTTGATAATAACGTTGGCGTATCTCCTAATTTTTATCCGCAACAGGTATGGATAAGTAGTTCAGATCAACAAAATGGTAGGCTCGAACTCGGGTATCGTTACGATGCCCTGGCTGCTTCCTATGGAAGGCTACAGGCATATGAGACGTGGACAGGAGGCGGCGGTCCTATGCCTTTAATTTTGAATGATGCAGGTGGAGTTGTTGGTATCGGGACGTCATGGCCTACTACTACTTATGCGCTTTACGTAAACGGTTCAGCTTATGCTACCGGTGCTTGGAGTTCTTCTGATCTAAGATGGAAAAAGAATATCACTACTTTGGACAACCCCCTAGAAAAGCTTTTGCGTTTAAGAGGCGTAAAATTTGATTGGAAACGTAAGGAGTTTAAGGACAGGAATTTCCCTGAAGGCAAACAGATTGGTATTATTGCCCAGGAGCTAGAGAAAGAATTTCCAGAACTGGTAATGACAGATAGCGAAGGTTACAAATCTATTGCCTATGATAAACTTACTGCCGTGCTCTTGGAAGCTGTTAAAGCCCAGCAGAAGGAAATTGAGGGTTTAAAAAAAGAATTAGCGAGTATTAAAATTAAGATCAATAAATAGGGGATTGATTTCTGAAGCATAAAATGAAAGGACGATAACTAGAATAAAATGCACGAATTTAAATATAAGAATAATAATCTTTATTGTGAGGATATAAAAGTTAAGGATTTAGCTATTCGTTTTAAAACGCCGCTATATATCTATAGCCGTAAAACTTTAGTTGATCATTTCAGGAAACTAAAAAGTGCCTTCCGTAGTATTGATCCGCTAATCTGTTATTCAGTAAAAGCCAATTCTAATCTTGCGCTGCTTAAAATACTTATAAATGAAGGCGCGGGTTTAGATATTGTCTCCGGAGGAGAACTGTTCCGCGCTGAAAAAGTAGGCTGTAATCCGAGGAAAATAGTTTATGCTTCAGTAGGCAAGACTGCGCATGAAATTGAGGAAGCTATAAAGCTGGGTATTTTATTTTTTAATGTCGAGTCTTATCCTGAACTTGAAAATATACAGCGTATAGCTAGGAAGCTGCATAAATTTCCTAAAGTTGCTTTACGTATTAATCCTGACGTGGAGCCCAAAACGCATAAATATATCACTACCGGTAAATTAACCAATAAATTCGGTATTGATTTTGTTACTGCCAAAAGGATAATTCTCTTGGCCAGGGCTTTTTCTCATATTAAGATTTCGGGTCTGCATATACATATTGGTTCTCAGATAACAACGTCTGAACCTTATGTTGAGGCGATAAAGAAAGTAGTTAAATTTATCGAAGTTTTGAAAGCTAACAATATAAATATCGAATACTTAAACATCGGAGGCGGATTAGGGATTATTTACGACAGAGAGAATCCTCAGACAGCTAAAAAATTCGCACATAAGGTTCTCCCGCTTTTAAAGAAAACTAAACTTAAGATAATCATGGAGCCGGGAAGATTTATTGTAGGCAATTCCGGTATCCTGGTGACAAAAGTCTTATATGTTAAGAATACCCCAAAGAAGAAATTTATTATTGTCGATGGCGGAATGAATGATTTGATCCGTCCTGCTTTGTATGAGGCTTATCACAATATTCTTTCTTTAAGTAAAACTGCGGGACATGAAAAAGCAGACGTGGTCGGACCGATATGCGAAAGCGGTGATTTTTTTGCCAAGGATAGATTCTTGCCTAAGGTAAAAGAATCAGATTATCTAAGTGTAATGAGCGCTGGCGCCTATGGGTTTAGTATGTCTAGTAATTATAATTCAAGACGCAGGGCTGCAGAAATATTAGTGGATAGAACTAAGGCTTATATTATTAGAAAAAGAGAAACCTATCCCAATTTAATTAATAATGAAATTATGCTTTAAAACCCTAGGAGGGCATAATGTTTAATAGATTTCTAATTGTCATTGTATTTTCTTTATTAACGATAACTTTAATATTCTCTCATTCTTTTTCAATAGCTGAGCTTAATGATTATGGCGAGCAGGATTCAAGAGGCGAACTCAATCAGTATGGCGAGGTTTATAGTATTTATAATAATGAAGTTAAGATGAAAGTTAAGAACCCTTTGACCGGTGAAATAAACCTCTTTAAATTTGATATTGGATGGGGAACTGCATTTGAAGGGGTT
>Ga0247841_10003617_pt1 | contig 28118 bp, 30 predicted proteins | sample LaCruzMarch2015__2_FD_192410 | JGI IMG/M metagenome (GOLD analysis project Ga0247841, IMG submission 192410) | Freshwater microbial communities from meromictic Lake La Cruz, Castile-La Mancha, Spain - LaCruzMarch2015_18m | ecosystem: Environmental > Aquatic > Freshwater > Lake | place: Spain... | reverse complement strand
TTGATGCGGGCCAATTGCTTGATGCGCTCTTGGGCCTGGGCTGCCTTGCTGGCCTTGGCGCGGAAGCGGTTGATGAAATCTTGGAGGTGCTCGATCTCGCGCTGCTGGTTTTTGTAAGCGGCGAGGTATTGCTCGTCGCGGGCTTTTTTCTCGAGGAGGTAGTCGTCGTAGTTGCCGCGGTACCGGTGGAGATGTTGCCGCGCGATTTCCACGATGCCGTCGCAGATGGTGTTGAGGAAAGCGCGGTCGTGGGAAATGACGAGCAGCGCGCCGGAGTAGGCGGCGAGATGGCTCTGGAACCAACCGAGTGTTTCGAGGTCGAGGTGGTTGGTCGGCTCATCGAGCATGAGGAGGTCGGGTTCCATGACGAGCAGGCGGGCGAGGTGCGCGCGCATGATCCATCCGCCGCTCATGGTGCGGGCGGGGACGTGAAAGTCGGTCTCGCGGAAGGCGAGGCCGGCGAGAATGCGTTTGGCTTTGGCTTCGAGGTTGTAACCGTCGTGCTCGACGAAGGTGGCGATGGCTTCGTGATGTTCGGCCGAGTCTTCGCTCGGGAAAGCGCGAAGGGTGGCATAGGCCTCGGTCATGGCCGCAGACGTGCTGGTGGCGAGCTGGAGCACGGTTTCCTCGCCGGAGGGGGCGCTTTCCTGGGGGAGAAAGCCGACGGTGCGGCCGCGCTGGAGATTGACCGAGCCTTCGTCCGGGGAGTTGTCGCCGAGGACGAGGGAGAAGAGGGTGGATTTGCCGGCGCCGTTGGGTCCGATCAGCCCGATGCGGTCGCCGGGATTGATTTGCAGCGAGGCGTCGGCAAAGAGGGTGCGTCCGCCGAAGGATTTGGTGACTTGCGAAATGGTAAGCATGGGCGCGAGCGGGAGAAGGTAGGGCGGATCGGTCTTGCCGACAAGGACCGTGCTCGCTGGTCGGTCGCGCCGCGGAACGAAGGCGGGGTCACCGAGAACCTCCGTCAGCGCGGGAGTGATCTGGTCCGGAGGGGTTGCTGCTCAGGGCGCGAGGCTGCGCTCGGCGAAAGGAGCGGCGGGGAGACGAGGAACGTAACCGGCATTCCGGATGATTTGCTGGCCGGACTTTGACGAGACGAAACGAACAAATTTCTTGGCCGCGGCAGAGGTGCCGCGCTCCAAAGTGTAAAGATAGAGCGGGCTGGCGTAGGGATAGACTTGCTCGTAGATGGCCACGGCATTGGCGGGTTCACCGTTGATGAGCACCGATCGTGTTCCCGGCGGGAGGGAGCGTATGTCCGAATAGCCGATGGCGAAGGGGTTGGCCGCCACGGCGGCCACGATCGTGGCATAGTCGGGCAGGGCGGTGGCCGTGGCCGCGTAGTCATCCCCGCGCATGGCGAGGTTTTGGAAGCCAGCGCGCGCACCGGTCTTGGGCCCGAGAACAACCAGATTGATCGGCTGGTCGGGTCCGCGCAGTTGATTCCAGTTGGTGATTTTTCCGCTGAAGATGGCGCGGACCTGCGAGGGTTTGAGATTTTTGACCGGGTTTTGTGCGTTGACCACCACGGCCACGCCGTAGCTGCCGATGGCTTGGGGGACAAGTCGGACTCCGGCCTTTTTTGCGGCCTGCAACTCGGCGCGGTTGGCGGGGCGCGAGGTGGGGGCGATGTCGGTTCGCCCGGCGATGAGGGCAAGGAGACCCGGGCCGGAGCCGGGGCGCTTCAGCGCGACGCGAATCCCCGGATTCTTGCCTTCGAATGCGGTGACGAGGAGTGGTCCGAGCTTTTCACCGAAGGTGTTGGAGCCTTCGATGCGGAGTGGTGCTTGGGCGGTGGCGTTGGTCAGAGTCAGCGCAGCGGCGAGGAAGAGGGGGACAATTTTCATGACGTTTGGGCGGCGGCGAGCCGTTTTTGTTTTCGCTTGAGAAGCAGCATGGAGAATCCGCCCATGAGGGCGAAGCCGATCATGACCGGATACCATCCGGCCCACCCGTAACGCTCGAGGACGATGGCGGTGATGAAGAGGCAGAGCGCGGAGCCGTAGTATTGGAAGGAATCGATGACCCCGGCGGCGAAGCCGGCCATCTTTTTGCCGCCGATATCCATGGGAGCGGCGGCGCCGACGATGGAGTGGGTGGAGTTGACCGTGAGCGAGGTCAGGATGAGGAACATGCCGCCGAGGAAGACACCGAGCGGCCCGGGTTGGATGAAGCCGGCGAGCATGACAACGGCGGCAGTGGCCAGCACGACGGCCTCGGTGAAGTAGAGGAACATGGCGACGGGGGAGCGATGGCCTTTGAAGAATTTGTCACTGACGAAGCCGGCGGCGATCGATCCGACCACGGCGGCAAGGGTCATGAGGTTCATGGTGACCAGCACGGCAAGCGGTTTGGCCCGCCAGTCGATCCCGAGCTGTTCGGTGAAGAACATGACGGAGAGTTGGTCCGAGCTGTGGCGCACCGCACCGGTCGAGGCGTAGGCGATGGCGTAGAACCAAATCAGCGGATGGGTAAAGATGGTGGTGAAAGATTCTTTGAGGGTGACGGTCGTGCCGGCGGTGTTGTCGAGTTCATCCTCGATCGCGTCGGGGTAACCGGCGGCGGCGGGTTCCTCTTTGACTGCGAAGAACATGAGAAGCGCCGCGGCCGCCGTGACGAAGGGCGGGACGATGAAGAGGACACGCCACTCGCCGGGCGCGACGACCCAGGTGCCGATGGCCCAGAACGTGATGGCGAAGCCGGCGAGGAGGAAGGGTGCGAGGGTGTTGATCGCGAACTGACCCAACTGGATCATGATGCCGAAGATACCGGCGAAGGTGCCGCGTTCGGTGCGGCGGAACCACGCGGCATTGATTTTGATCATGCCGGGTGCGCCGTAGGACTGGAACCAGCCGTTGAGCAGGGCGATGAGGGCGAAGGTCGAGAACGTGCCGACGAAGGACGAGAAGCCGAAGATGAAGTTGCAGGCGATGGTGCCGATGGCGCCGATGAGCATGGACCACTTTCCGCCAATGCGGTCGGTGAAGAGGCCGTTGACCAGTTGGCCGGTGCCGTAAGCGAGTGACCAGACAACCCAGAGCATGGCGAGGTCGCTGACGTTGAAGCCGAACTCCTCGTTCATCCCGGGGCCGGCAAAACGGAAATTGTAGCGGCACATGTAGTACGAGGCATACATGAGCCCGAGGGCACCCCAGTTCAGGCCGCGACGGGCGCGGAAACCCGGAGGGTAGGGAGCGGCGATTTGCATAATAACGGCGGAGAACGGTGGGGTCGAAGAGGTTTGCCACCAGTCTGATGGGGGTCAATGCATAAGATGAGATTTGCCAACGGGTCCGGCGGTCACAGACCGCCGCGACAAGCGTCGGGTCAAACGGTGCGGCAGGCGGCGGTCCAAAAGGTGTCGCCGAATTCGGTTTTGGTCTCGGCGGCGAGTTGGTCGGCGCCGCGGGGATCGCGGAGGATGGCAAAGAGGCAGGATCCGGAACCGGTCATGGCGGCGGCGGCGACGAGGGAGTGCTCGAGCAGCCATGCTTTGAGGGCGGCGAGGAGGAGGTATTTGGCGAAGACGGGGCGTTCGAGGTCGTTGAAAATTTCGAGGCCGTGGTGGAGTTGGGGCGCGGTCCAGCGGGAGGGTACGGTGACGTCGGTGTCCCACTGACGGTAGGCCCAGGCGGTTTCGACGGCGAAGGGGGGCTTGATGAGGAGCAGGTCGAGGGGGCGCGGGAGCGGGCGTGTCTCGAGGATCTCGCCGCGTCCGCGGGCGACCGCGGCTCCGGTGCCGAGGAAGAACGGGATGTCCGAGCCGAGCCGTGCCGCGAGGTGGCGCAGGCGGTCGGGGGCGAGCGGGTGGGGGGCGAGTTGGTTGAGGGCGGCGAGCACAGCCGCGGCGTCGCTGCTGCCGCCGCCGAGACCTGCGCCGTGGGGAATATTTTTATGAAGCTCGATTTTTGCGCCGTTCGAGTGGTTGGTCTCGCCAAGAAAAAGATCGGCGGCGCGCCAGGCGAGGTTGCCGGAATCGGAGTCGAGGGTGGGATCGCTGCAGGTGAGTTGGATTCCCGGGGTGTCGGTCAGCTCAACACGCAGTTCGTCCGCCAAGGTGAGCGGAACCATCCAGGTCTCAAGGTCGTGAAATCCGGTGGCTTCATTTTTCCCGAGGACGCGGAGGTTGAGGTTGATCTTGGCCGGGGCGGCGATTTGCATGCGGGGCACATGATCCACGGGGGAACGAGTGGCGGCCAAGCGGAAATCATCGTGGCCCTCGACGAGCCGTCTCTCGGTAAAGCGCTTGCCGTGACGGACCGGATCGCTGGGGCGGGCGGGGTTTTACGGGGCGGCGGGGGCGAGGGATGACGATTCTCCGGGTCACGGCAGCCGGTCGCAGGAAGGGGTTTGCCCGGCTTGCGGGGGTGATTGCTATTTGACAACAATTATGACTCGACTAAGCTTAGTTTATGAAAGTGCTCAACATCCACCAAGCCAAGACCCATTTATCGCGGCTGATTGAGGAAGCAGTGGGGGGCGAGACGGTTGTGGTGGCCAAGGCCGGAAAGCCGATGGTCCAACTGGTGCCGGTTGCCGCGGCGGGTGGGGCCCGCCCGCTCGGCCTCCTTGCCGGTCAAGCCAAAGAGTCCGCCGATTGCTGGTCTCCCGACCAAGAAGTGGAGCAGTGGTTTTACGGCGAGAAGAAGGTCGGTGCGCCACGGGTCACGGAGTAAGCGGGTGAGGCTGTTGCTCGACTCCCACGCCCTGCTCTGGGCTTTGACGGCTCCGCACAAATTGTCCGCGGTCGCCGCGCACGAGGTCAGTTCATCGGTGAACACGGTCTGGTTCAGTCCGGCCTCGGTCTGGGAACTGGAGATTAAGCGCGCCCAAGGCAAGCTCGAGTTGCCGGAAATTTGGCTCGACGCCGTGGGGCACACAAGATTCGCCGAGTTGCCCATCCGCAGCAACCACGCGGCCTCGGCGGGGCGCTTGCCCTGGCACCATCGCGATCCCTTCGACAGAATGCTCATCGCACAAGCGCTGGTGGAGGACCTGCATTTGGTGACCCGCGATCGCTTGGCCGTGGCCTATGGCGTCAAGGTGCTCGAAGCCTGAGCAGTCTCAGTCGCGGAAGTTGGTATACTCCAGCGAAACCCCGAAGTCTTTGCTGCGGAGAACAGTGATGGCCTCTTGGAGATCGTCGCGTTTTTTGCCGGTGACGCGGATTTGGCGGTCTTGCAGGGAAGACTGGATTTTGAGTCCGGAGGCTTTGAGAAATTTGGAGATTTCCTTGGCCTTGTCGCCTTCCAGGCCTTGCTTGAAGACGAAGAGCTGCCTGGCGTGGCCGAGCGGCGAGATGTCGGGCGCCTTTTGTTCGACATTGCGCAGGTCGATGTTTCGCTTGGCCAGTTTGTTGACCGCGATTTCGCGGAGGCCTTTGAGGCGGGAGGCGTCCTCGGCGGTGAGGCGCAGGTTGCCGTCCTTCTCGATCTCGAGTTTGGCCTCGGAGCCCTTGAAGTCGAACCGGGTGGCCAGTTCGCGGCGGGCTTGGTCGATGGCGTTGAGGATTTCCTGGCGGTCTACTTCGGAGACGATGTCGAATGTGGGCATATGCGTGGTGTTTTCGGTGGGGGCGGCAGGACTCGAACCTGCAACCAAGCGATTATGAGCCGCCTGCTCTGACCGTTGAGCTACACCCCCGGTTAGGGGCAGGATGAGGCGGGAGGCTTGAAACTTGAAGGAAAATGAGTGGGTGGCGTGGGTCGTGGTGATTGGCTTCTTGTGGCGGATTCCTCTAGGGTGTCATCTACCCGTGCGATGAAACTTTTCGCTTTGTTGCTGCATTTGACTGTCTTGCTGCCGGCTCTGGCTGGCGCGAAGCAAACGCCGGCCAAGCCGCTCATCGAGGCCGACTGTGTCCATCTGGTCGATGGTGCCTCCGGCAAGGTGCTTTTTTCGCAGGGGGGCAACCAGACGCGTCAAGTTGCGAGCATACAAAAGCTCGTGACGGCACTGGTGATCGTGGAAGCGGGCGATCTCGATAAGCGGGTCACTGTCACCGCGCAGGATGCGAGTTGCCAGCCAACCAAGCTGCCGAATTCCGTCGGTGGAACGTATACGCGACGTGAGCTGTTGCAGGCCATGCTCGTGCTGAGCGCCAATGATGCGGCGCGGGCTTTGGCGCGCGATCATAGCGGGAGCGAGGCGGCTTTCGGTGCGAAGATGACCGCCATGGCCCGGCGGTTGGGTGCCACGAGTTCCGTTTTCAAGGACAGTGCGGGCTTTACCGCCGCAGGGCAGTATTCGACGGCGGCGGACATGGTGAAAATTCTCAAGGCTGCCTACGCGAACCCGATAATCCGGCAAGCGAACGCCATGAAGTTACTCCCGTGGCGTCAAGCGAATGGCAAGCTGACGCAGCTACGCAACTCCAACCGATTGCTGCATCGACATCCCGATTGTCGTGGGGGGAAAGTCGGATACACGGCGGCGGCGGGGCATTGCGCGGCGATTGTCTGGGAAGAGAATGGCCGCAGGCTTTACGCCGTAGTGTTGCGCGGGCACAGGGAGATGTTTTGGTTGCAGTTGCCGGTCGTGCTGAAACTGCACGCTCACGGGTTGTTGTGACGCGCCGCGGACGGACGAGCGGGCCGCTCGTCCCTACCTTGAAGGCAGTGCTTCGGCGCCGTGCAGAGCATGGCGTGCCGCGCCGAGGAGGGCGGCGCGCTCGTTGAGGATGACGCGCAAGGGAATCTCTCGCATGAAATCGCTGAAGCGTCCTTTGGCGAAAAGTGCCTCGAGCAAAGGGGGGCGCTGGAGAAGCGGGAGGATTTTGGTCGCGATGCCGCCTCCGATGAAAATGCCGCCGGTGGCCATGGTTTTGAGGGCCAGGTTTCCGGCTTCGGCGCCGAGGATGGAAGAGAAGAGGTCCATGGTCTGAACGCACAGCGGGCAGGAGGCCTCGAGGGCGGCGGCCGAGATGATCGAACCGGGGTCGCCCGTTTTGAGTGCTTCGGCGATGGCGGGTGTTTCGGGCGTGCGGCCGGTGTCGCGCAGGAATCCGTAGAGGTTGGGAATGCCCATGCTGCCGCTCAAAACGCGTTCGCAGCTCACGTGGCCGTATGGGATAAACAGGTGCTTGAGCAGATCGACCTCGAGTTCCGTGCGGGGCGCGAAGTCGCTATGGCCGCCCTCGCATGCGAATGGCATGTGCTTGCGTCCGTCCCAAAAAATACCGGCTTCGCCCAGACCGGTGCCCGGCGAGATGACGGCCATGTTGCCCGCGGCGGAAGGGGCGCCCGGGTGGAGAACGGTAAAGTCGGAGGGTTCCAACTCGCCGATGCCGTAAGCGTTGGCCACGAGGTCATTGATGAGGAAGGTTTCACGGAAGCCGAACCTGGCGCCCAGGGCCTCCGTATCAACTTCCCAAGGCAGATTGACCAGCTTAACGCGCTCGCCAACGACGGGGCCGGGCAGACCGAAGCAGGCGTAGTCCACGGGTTCCCGTTCATCAGCCAGAAATTGGGCAACAAGTTGCTCGAGACTGGCTGCGGATCGGCTGGAAAACTTGGCCGCCCGTTGCAGGGAAAGCGGCGCAGCGGCATCGCCTCCTTGGGCCCGAAAGATGCCCAGCCATGTTTTCGTGCCGCCGACGTCTCCTCCCAGGATGACCGGGCCGGCATCGACCGGGAGGGGCCGCATGGAATGCGGTTCGTCGGGCTTGGGGTTGGTCGGTCTGCGGGGACTGGACACGGCTTTGGTCGCTCAGGAAGGATTTTCCCAATGGCGCCCATCGCGCTCGAGCAGTTTGTTGGCCGCGGTCGGACCCCAAGTGCCGGCTTCGTAGTCGGGGAAATCACGCGGCGGCAAGGCGCCCCAGACGTCGAGGATGGGATTCACGATGCGCCATGATGCGTCGACACTGTCTTCCCGGTGGAAGAGGGTCATGTCGCCGATCATGCAATCGTGCAGGAGCGTCTCGTATCCGGTGGCGGGCGACTGCTGGCCGAATTCGGCATAGTCGAAGTCGAGGGGGATGGTATCGACAACCACGGCAGGGCCGGGTCTTTTGGCCCGGATCATGATGGTAATGCTTTCTTCGGGTTGGATATTGAGGATGAGTGCGTTGGGGCCGGCTTCGCTGTGGACCTTTTCGCCGAAGAGCATGAGGGGAGTGCGCTTGAAGCGAATGACAACCTGGGTGAGGTGCTTGGCCAGTCGCTTGCCGGTGCGGAGGTAAAAGGGGACATCGGCCCAACGCCAGTTATCCACGAGAAGACGCATGGCCGCATAGGTTTCGGTGTTGGAACGCGGATCAACGCTCGGTTCGTCGCGGTAAGCGGGCACCTGCTGCCCGTCGATAACCCCCGCGCCGTATTGTCCGCGCACGCAGTTCTCGATGACCTCCTCGGGTTCCATCGGACGGATGGCATCGAGGACTTTCACTTTCTCGTTGCGCACGGCGTCGCCGCTGATGCTGCTGGGCGGTTCCATGGCGATGAGGGAGAGGACGCTGAGCATGTGGTTCTGCACCATGTCGCGCAGGACGCCGTAGTGATCGAGGTAACCGCCGCGGTTCTCGACCCCGAGCGACTCGGCGACGGTGATCTGCACGCTATCGACGTAGCGCCGGTTCCAGTTCGGCTCGAAGATCATGTTGGCGAAACGAAAGACCATGATGTTTTGCACGGTCTCCTTCCCGAGGTAATGGTCAATGCGGTAGACCTGCGACTCGTGCAGGACCTCGTGGAGCTTGTTGTTGAGTTCGCGGGCCGTATCAAGATCGCGACCAAAAGGTTTCTCGATGATGACGCGGCGGTAGCCGTCCGGAGTTTCCTGCAGGAGGCCGGCGGCGCCGAGTTGCGCGGCCACCGTGCCGAAAAGAGTCGGCGTCACGGCAAGATTGAAGACAACGTTCTGGCCGGGGATGGTCCGTTCCTGCTGCACGGTGGCAATTTTGTCCTTTAAAGCCGTGAAGACGGCGGTGTCGTTGAAGTCGCCGGCAATATAGTAACAGGCGGAGACGAATGCATCCCATTCGGCCGGATCGACCGGGTGGGTGGCAAATTGTTTGATGTCGCTGGACAGCTGGGTGCGGAAGCTGGCGTCGTCGCCCGGCGTGATGGCGACACCGATCACTGCGAAGCGGTCTGGCAGAAGGCCGAGGCACCGGAGATTGAAGAGCGCGGGGATGAGCTTCCTTTTGGTGAGGTCACCGGAGGCCCCGAAGATGACGAAGATGCAGGGTGGGCCGGGATGGCGATGGTCGGGAGGCGTGGGGCGGGTATCCGGCATAGACGGGCGATACTGGCGTCAGGGGAACTCTTGCTCAATGCGAAAAGGTGCGGCCTTGCTTGGCACGGACATGGCGCGGAGTTAGGATGCGTGGACCGTCTGGTATGGCGGGTTTTTGTTTCCAGCGGATGAAGCTAATCGACCGTTACGTAGGACGTGGCGTGGTGATCACCACGCTTTACGGGCTCTTCGTGCTCAGTCTGGTTCTTGTGCTGGGCAACATTTTCAAGGAATTGCTCGACCTGATGATCAACCGGGATGTTCCGGTGAAGTATCTCTTCATGTTCATTCTCTATGTGCTGCCGTTCTCTTTCACTTTCACGGTGCCGTGGGCCTTTCTTACGGCGGTCCTGCTCGTCTTCGGGCGGATGTCGGCGGACAATGAAACGGTGGCTTTGCGGGCCTGCGGGACGAGTCTGCTGCGGGTCTGTCTGCCGGTCCTGGGTGTGGCTGTGTTGCTTAGTGCCTTCACCTTTTGGATCAACACGACGATTGCCCCGCAGGCGCTCGATGCGATGCGCAATTCGATCGCGACGATCGCGCGGAGCAATCCGCAGTCCCTCTTTGTGGCCGACGAGGTTATCGACGAATTTGCCGGGCGGAAAATATTTGTCGGTGAAAAGGATGGCAACCGGCTGTCCAACGTCACCCTGATCGAGGAGGCGGCGGGAGCCCAACCCGAGCGGATCATTCTGGCGCAAGAAGGCGAGATCGACGTCGACGACGAAGGCGGCGAATTGCTGCTCACCCTGCGGAATGCGAGGTTCGAGCAGCGCGACGGCAAGGCGCCGGATGATCTCTCGAAAATTCGACACGGCATCTCGGTAGGGGAGGCCACGGTCTCGATCCGGTTGCTCGACCTGGTCAACAACTATTGGCTTTCCAAGCCGCTGCGCGCTTACACCTTGCACGAGTTGTGGAAATATTTGCCCGAGGCCAAAGCACAGGATGACCCTGAACTGGTCAGCCGGGTCAAGGTGGAGATGAGCAAGCGTGTGTCGCTCTCGCTGGCTTGTATTGCCTTTGCCATCGTGGCCATGCCGCTTGGTGTGACGGCGCAGCGCAAAGAAACGTCCATCGGTTTCGCGATCAGCCTCGCGTTGGCCTTCAGCTATTTTTTCTTTGTCGTGCTGGCCGAGATGCTGCGCGATGACGTTGCCCTGCATCCATACCTTTTGCTGTGGGTGCCGAACGTGCTGTTCATCGGCATTGGCGCATGGTTGCTGGTGCGCTTGGACCACCGTTGACCATGAACCGGGTCGCGGCGCGTCGGGGACGCGCGCTACTTTGGGGGGTCAAAGACTGCGGCCAGCAGCCTTGACGAAGGGGCGCAGTTCGGCAACGAGGGCGGCGAACGCCTCAGGGTTGAGTTGCTGTTGCCCGTCGCTGAGAGCTTCCGCGGGGTTGGGGTGAACTTCGATGATGAGGCCGTCTGCCCCGACGGCTGCCGCTCCGCGGCAGAGGACCTTGACCAGATCGGCGCGTCCGCAACCTTGGCTGGGATCGACAATGACCGGCAGGTGAGTTTCCTGTTTGGCGATGGCGACGGCGGCGAGGTCGAGGGTGTTGCGCGTGTAATCCTCGAACGTGCGGATGCCGCGTTCGCAGAGAATGACATTCGGGTTGCCGTGGGCCAGGAGGTATTCCGCGGCGAGCAACCATTCTTCGATGCGCATGCTCATGCCGCGTTTGAGGAGAACGGGTTTGCCGCTGCGGGCGCAGGCGACGAGCAGACGGAAGTTCTGCGCATTGCGCGCCCCGATTTGCAGAATGTCGGCGGTGCCGGCGACGAGGTCGACGTCGCGCTCGCCGAGGACTTCGGTGATGATGCGGAGGCCGGTTTCGGCGCGGGCGGCGGCGAGCATTTGCAGTCCCTCGGGCCCGAGGCCTTGGAACTCGTAGGGAGAGGTGCGCGGCTTGTAGGCCCCGCCGCGCAGGATGGTGGCTCCCGCCGCTTTGACCGCGCGGGCGGTGGTCATGAGCTGTTCTTCGCTTTCGACCGAGCAGGGGCCGGCCATGAGAACAAAATTATCCCCGCCGATTTTCACGCCGCCGGCATCGATGACGGAGGACTCAGGGTGGGATTGACGGCTGGCCAGTTTGTAGCGTTTTTGCACGCGGATTACGCGTTCGACCTGTGGAAGGGCATTCAGTGATTCGAGGCTGGCGTGCGTCGTTTCGTCGCCGATGGCCGCCACCACCGTCTGATATTCTCCCCGGATCGGATTGGGGGTGTAGCCGAGCAGAGAAATTTCGCGAATCACCTCCTCGACTTGCTCGGGTGGGGTATGCGGACGGATAACGACGATCATGGGATTGGGGAAGCTATCAGCGTGACCCGGCGAGGGCAACTGGGCAGGACCGAAATTGCGTGCGTTTCAGCAACAGGGCGGCATATTAACCGATCCTATGAAAGAAAAAGAAGTGGCCGCGATCAAAGCGCTGGTGGCCGAAAGTGGGTGCGTCCACTCTCCGGAGTTGCTGGAGGAATTGATCGAAACAGCGCTCTTGCTCGGCCGGGACAAAGCCCCGGTGGCCGACATCAAGCTCATCGTGAAAGCACTGAAGGAGCTGCGTTACGCCTCCAAGGTTTTCCAACCTTATTCCGACCGGCGCAAAGTTGCCGTGTTCGGCTCCGCGCGGCTCGCGCCGGAAACCGCGGAATTCAAGATGGCCGAAGAGATGGGCCACAAGGCGGTCGAGCACGGGTTCATGGTGATCACGGGCGGGGGTGACGGCATCATGGGCGCCGCGCAAAAAGGCGCCGGCCGGGACAACAGCTTTGGTCTGAATATCCGCCTCCCATTCGAACAGCGCGCCAACGAGACAATCCACGGCGACAAAAAGCTGATCAACTTCAACTATTTCTTCACCCGTAAGGTCAACTTCGTGAAGGAAACCGACGCCTTCGTTCTCTTTCCCGGCGGCTTCGGCACGCAGGACGAGGGGTTCGAGTGCCTGACGCTCATGCAGACGGGCAAGGCGAAGATCACTCCGCTCATCTTGCTCGACACGCCGGACGGACGTTACTGGGAGACGTGGGAATTCTTCATCAAGAATGACCTCCTGCGTATGAAGCTCATTTCGCCGAGCGACTTCCATCTCTTCAAGATATCGCATTCCTGCGAAGAAACTATCGCGCACATCCAGCAGTTCTACCGTGTCTTTGAATCCTACCGTTGGCTGCGCGAAAAAATGGTGGTCCGCATCAAGCGCCCGCTGACCGCCGGGAGTCTTCACGAACTGAATGAAAAGTTCGGCCGCATTCTGGTTAGTGGCGTCATTGAGCAGACCGGTATTCTTCCTGAAGAGGGAGACGACCACCGTTGGTCGGTGGGATCGATCTTCCGTGGCAGCCAGGAGGATGAAATGCCGCGTCTGGTCCTGACGCCGCAAAAGACGGATTTCGGAACGCTGCGCCTTTTCATCGACGCGATCAACGAGTCCCAGACGGAGGATTAACCTGCCCGGCGGCCCGCATGAAGCCCAGCGCCACAGTCACAGTCTATGACACCACCTTGCGGGATGGCACGCAGGGGACGGGCATTTCTTTCAGCGTGCAGGACAAGCTGCGGGTGGCCGAGCGGCTCGACGAATTCGGGGTGGACTACATCGAGGGCGGTTGGCCGGGCTCGAATCCCAAGGACGTCGAATTTTTCTCCGAAGCGGCCAAACGCTCTTGGCAACATGCCAAGATCGCGGCCTTCGGTATGACCCGCCGCGGCGGGGTGAAAGTGGAGGATGACGCGCAGGTGCGGCAACTTCTGAACGCCGGCACGCCGGTCATCACGGTGGTCGGCAAGACCTGGCCGCTCCACGTCACGGAAGTCTTCGGCGTCACTCTCGAGGAGAATCTGGCCATGATCCGCGACACGGTGGCTTATCTCAAATCCAAGGGACGCGAGGTGTTTTACGACGCGGAGCATTTTTTCGACAGTTACCGGGAAGATCCGGGGTATTCGATGGCCACGCTGAAGGCGGCGGCGGAGGCGGGTGCGGATCTGCTGGTTCTCTGCGACACGAATGGAGGGAGCCTTCCCGCTTTCGTGGCCGAGGCGACCAAGGCGGCAGCCGCTGCGGTTGGCTGTCCGGTCGGCGCCCACACGCACAACGATTGCGGGCTTGGGGTGGCCAACGCGCTGGCGGCGGTGGGGGCGGGTGCCGTGCAGGTCCAGGGGACGATGAACGGCTATGGTGAGCGGGTGGGCAACTGCAACCTGACCACACTCGTCCCGCTGCTCCAACTCAAGTGCGGGGAACCCTTGGTCGGGGGGCTGGAGCGGCTGACGGAACTGTCACGCTTCATCGACGAAGTGGCGAATGTGCCGCACGACATCCGTGCGCCGTTTGTCGGTGCGGCGGCCTTCACGCACAAGGGAGGCTTGCACGTCCACGCGGTGCAGAAGTTGGCGCGCTCTTACGAACATATCGACCCTGCCTTGGTCGGCAACGAGCGGGTGGTGACTATCTCGGATCTTTCCGGCCAGACCAATGTCTTGGTCAAAGCAGAGTCGATGGGATTTCAGCTCGCCAAGGGCTCACCCGAGGTGGCCAAGGTCCTGCAGGAGGTCAAACGCCTCGAACATGAGGGCTATGAATTCGAGGCCGCGGAGGGGTCCTTCGAACTGCTCATTCGGCGCACCATTGGGCAGCATCGCCCGCTTTTCGAACTCGACGAATACAAGTGCGACTTTTTGCGCAGCGGCAATCCCTCGGGCGACTGGAACAAATGCACCGCCATGGTGCAGATCCGGGTCAACGGTGAAGCAGTCCGCAAGGAGGGTCATGGCGACGGTCCGGTCAACGCGCTCGATGCCGCCCTGCGTCTCGCTTTGGCTCCATTTTATCCGGTGATCGGCGGCGTGCGTCTCGACGACTACAAAGTGCGCATCATCAATGGCCGGCGCGGCACCGCCGCCCGCACCCGGGTTTTTATTTCGTCCACCGACGGCAAGACAGAGTGGGGAACGGTCGGCGTTTCCGACAACATCATCGAGGCGAGTTGGCAGGCGCTGGTCGACAGTTTCGACTACGCGGTTCTGCGGGCGGGGCGCGAGGCTTGAGGTCGCGGGTTAACGCAGCGGATCCGAGTACCGGTTGACGCGGAAATCGCTGCTGCGTTGCTGGCCCGACGGGCGTTCGGGTCGGGTCGTGGAACCTCCGCCGATGGTGTCGACCACACGGGCCTGGAGACGGAAGGTGTCGACCGGCACGCGTACGCGGCGGTTGCCGCCTGAAAGATTACGGCGGCCGAGAATAAAATCGTAAGGCTTGTAGTAGTTGCTCAGGTCGCGGCGGTAGGAGCCCTGATTGATGCCGATCCGGAGGTTTTTGCGGATCTCGAAATGAAGGTGCGCGACATACATGCCGCGATTGGTTCCGATGCTGCCGACCAACTGTCCGCGCCGCGCCTGCTGACCCTCGCGCACGAAGATCTGGTGTAAGTGGGTGTAAAACGAGTCGACGTAATTCCAGCGCCGGTTGTCCCAGTAGGCGTGTCGGATGATGACCGTCTTGCCCCATCCCATGCGGGCGTCGCGGGCGTAGATAATCAGGCCGTGCGCCGTGGAATAAACCGGGGCACCGAGATCGGTATTGCCTCCGGCATTGCCATTCCAGTCATCGCCCATATGGCGACCGACAATGAGGCCGCGGGAACGGTAGTAACCGACGGCGTCCGGCTTCCCGACGGGCATGTCGAACCCGTCGGCGCTGCGGGTCGCGGAGTATTTGACGCCGGCCGGGACGCCTTCCCCATCTTGGCCCGCAGCCCAAGGGGCCAGAAGCAGGAGCGCGAGGAGGCTGCAAAGGGCGCGGCGCATGAACATTCAGATTAAGGGTGCGGCGGGTGTCGGGCAAGCGCACTCGGCTTGATCCCGGGCGGGGCGGGGCGGGGATTAATTCATAACTGATGAATTCGCTGTTTTTCCTCGGCACGGGACCGGGCAGGCCGGTGGGCGGGCGGTTTTGCTTCTCATGCCGCGTGGCTCGCACCGCGCAAGCGGCCTTTGCCGATCTACTTGCCTGGAGAATTGATCAAGCCGTTACTCGCGTGGCTCGACGCGGTGTATCTGCCTCCTGCGTTGTTGGGGTTTCCGCTCGAGCTGCATGCGTGGCGCGTGACGGAAAAAATCGAGGCGGCGGCCAGGGTGGAGGTGGGGATTTTCCCGACGACCCACTTGCAGAGTCTGCACAAGCGCATCGATCCGCTGTCGCCGGGGCGTTTCGAGATTTTCGGTCTTGATATCAGATGCGGCGCACAGCGCGTGGTGTTTTCCTCCGATCTCGGGTCGCCCGCCGATTTAATGCCGGTGCTGGCCGCGCCTTGCGATGTGCTGGTCTGCGAGTTGTCGCACTATCTCCCCGAGGAGTTGTTCTCCGCCTTGCAGGGGCGGACGATCCGGCATTTGCTTTTCAATCATCTCGCGCCCGAACTGAACGGGCGGGAAGTCGGGTTGCTGCGGGGCGCGCGGGCGGCGGTGCCGCAGATCGGCGAGATCACCGCCGTGGATGACGGCGAACGGATCTGGTTTTGAGTCAGGCCGCGGCGGGCGATTGGAAGGGCGGAGGCGGAGAGCCGGGCGGCGATTGGTTGACGCGCACCACGGGAACCGGGAAACGCATGCGCATATCGCTGTCGAGGCGGATCTCCACATGGTGGACGCCGAATTTCTTGACCTGCACGCCGCCGAAGAAGTGGACGTTGGTCGCGCTGCCTTCGATTTCGCGGAGTTCAAAATCGATGGCCGCCTCGGCGACGACTTCGTCGTCGGGGTCGAGAAAGCGCGAGTCCTGGTGGAACCGTCCGATGCCGCCGCACCAACGCGTCCACAGGCAGAGTTTGAAGAATCCGATGGGAACCTGCGGGGCGGGGATGGCCCCGATGACGCCGACGAGGGTCTGCGCTCCGCTCACTTCGGTGCGCACGTCCTCGCAGAGGATGACGGACTGCAGATCGGGTGTGATGGGGTCCATGGTCAAATCGAGGGCCAGAGGAGCCACGCGGCAACGACAAAGGCGAGGGCAACCCGGTACCAGCCGAAGATTTCCATGCCGTGTGATTTAAGGTAGCCGACCATCCACTTGACGGCGAGGACAGCGGAGAGCCAGGCCGCGCCGAAACCGATGAGCAGCGGGGTGGCACCGTAGGTGGCGAGCATTTCCGGACCGTGCTTCAGGGCATCGTAGGCCGTGGCGGCGGTGAGGGTGATGACACCGAGCAGAAAGCTGAGTTCCACCGCGGCAGGGAGGGAAAGTCCGACCAACACTCCGCCCACGATGGTGATCAGACTGCGGCTCACCCCGGGCCACATGGCGATGCATTGGGCAAAGCCGACAATGAGGGCCATGCGGATGGTCAACTGTTCGAGGTCGAGACCGGTGGTCGGTGAGGCGCCACGGCGACGGCGCACGAAGGAGACCGCGAGAATGGCCATTCCGCCGACGAACCAGGCGGCAACGACGGGCCAAAGTCCCCATGCGTCACCGCCGAAGAGGTATTTCTTAATCGGCTTTTCCAGCAGCAGGCCGAGGATGGCGGCCGGCACGAAAGCGGAGACAAGATTGATCAGCAGGCGCTGCCCGATCTCGTTGTGACCGACGGCACCCATCACCATCTGGGCCACGCGCTGGCGATAAATACCCAACACGGCGAGGATGGCACCGGCTTGAATGCAAATGGCGAAGGCGTCCGAAGCCGTGCTCGACTCGATACCCATCAAGCGCTGGGCGAGCAACAGGTGACCGGTGGAACTGACCGGCAAATATTCGGTCAACCCTTCGACCAGGCCGAGGATGAATGCTTGGAAGTTATCCACGGCGGGAGGTCCCTCCGATTGGCGGGCAAAGAAGGATCAAACGGCGTCGTCGCCGGTTTCGTCCGTGCGGATACGGATGGCTTCGTCGATGGGGAGAACGAAAACTTTACCATCGCCGATTTTTCCGGTTTTGGCGGATTTGACGATGGCCTCGGTGGCCTTGGCCACATTTTCGTCGGAGACCACGATTTCAACTTTCACTTTGGGCAGGAAATCCACGGTGTATTCGCTGCCGCGGTAGATTTCGGTGTGGCCCTTCTGACGTCCGAAGCCTTTGACCTCTGTGACGGTCATGCCTTCAATGCCGATTTCGGCCAGCGCTTCTTTGACATGCTCCATCTTGAAGGGTTTAATGATGGCTTCGATTTTTTTCATGACATGCGCGTTGTAGTCTACCCCCCCGGTATTGCAAGCCCGGAAAACACGCGCAGAGCGGACCTCCAGCCTTGAGCATGATGCGCCTTCGCCGGTCGCGGATCCGTCCGTGGCTGAAAAAAGTCCCCCGCCAGCGGCACGTGCGCGGCACGTGGTTGCACCGCATGCTTGGCGACCGCTTGTTTTCCCCGGAGTTATGGCGTCCGACCCGCGAAGGCGTGGCGCGTGGCGCGGCGACGGGTTTGTTCTGGGCCATGATGCCGATCCCGTTCCAGATGCTGCCTTCCGGGATCACGGCTTATCTTTTCCGGTTCAATATTCCCGCTGCGATTTCCGTGGTGTGGATCACCAATCCTGTGACGTGGCCGGTCATCCTTTACTGGCAGTATCGCTTGGGAGCGTGGTTGCTTCGCGAGGATGCCCCTTCGGAGGTTGCGGCTGATTCCCTCTTCAGTATGGCGGCCGGTGTGCCGGGGCCGCTCTTGCTTGGATGCGCGGTGACCGGGTTGCTCGTGGGGGCGCTGGCTTATTCGTTGATCAATGCGTTGTGGGGTGTGGTGGCCGAGCGTTGGTGGCGCAGTCATGAGCGGCCGCGCAGGCGTGCAGAGGAGGAGGCATGAGCACAGTGGCTGAAGATGGCGTAGCGCTGGTGGCCTGCCGGTTTGTGCGTGAGCACAATGCGCTGCTTTGTTCGGCGGATTTCGGGCCGTTGTTCATGGATATGTATCTTCACCTCGGGCAGAATAGCGTGGTGCTGGGGGATGGTGCCGACGAGAAACTGAAGCTTCTGCTTGCGGCCTTGGTACTGCATGCCGCATCGCGGCCGCAGGCCGACACGTGTGCGTGGACGCTGCATCTCGAATCCGCGGGGATGAATCTTTTTGCGGTGGTGGAGAATCCGACCGGTCATGTCACCGGCCAAGTGTTTAGCGAGAATATCCGCCCGGTGGGCGGCAACGTGCTCCATGCCGAGTTGGCGGGGCCCGGCGGGGTGCGGCGGCGCAGCTCGGTCGACTTCAAGGGCGACGACATTCTTGCTGCTGCCGCGGATTTCTATGTGCGAAGCGAGCAAAGGCCGGCCCGCTATTTTGCCCTCGGAGGCGATCAGTTCGCCCTGCTTACCGCGCAACCCGACTGCGATACGGCCTGGTTGGAATCAGTGGATGGCAGTGAAGTGGCCGCGAGGACCGCGGACCTTGCGTGCGTCCCGCTCGAGACGCGTCATTACCGTTTTTGCTGCGGGTGTTCCCCGGCTCGGGTGGCCGGCGTGCTCGCACCAACGCTGCGGGACGACCTCGATGGCATCTTCGATGGTGATGATCACATTACGGTGACCTGTCCTCGTTGCGGCACGCGGCACGAGTTAGCTCGCGGGCTTTTCGACCACCCGCACGGCTAGAGGTGGATGGGCCTTTCAATAGGCTCCCTGGGTCTTGCCTGCCACGCAGTCTCGGCAAGCGACGGAGATGGGCGTCTGGCCAGGTAGAAATTTGGCCCCACAGACCCCGGTTTATCAAGAGGTAACCGGTTATTCTAAAACTGTGGTTGAGAGTTTAGGGACGGCGGGCGACAATTCCCAGTATTCTGTTCAGTGTGTTCAATTTGTATTGAATTGTGAATTGTTTGAGTCTTCTTTGATCGTGATGTCCTTTGTTGCCCCAGCGGAACGGCCCAACGCACAAACACGCCTGGCGCCTGCCGAGCGCGAGGTAATCGAGTTTTTTGTCAACTTGGGGCGCTATGTTTCTTTGCCGCGCTCTGTCGGCGAGATTTACGGGATCCTCTTCGCCCGGGGCGAGAAACTCACCTTGGACGATCTGGTCACCAGGTTGGGCATGAGCAAGGGCTCCGCCAGTCAGGGCCTGCGCATGCTGCGCGGAGTTGGTGCGGTGCGCATCAGCCACTTGCCCGGCGACCGGAAAGATTACTACGAGGCCGAAGCGGAGTTGCCCCATCTTCTGCGTGGTTTTCTCCGCGACCAACTGGCGAGTAAGTTGGATCATGCCGACCGCCGACTCGACCGCCTCCGCACCGTCATTGATGATCAGTCGAGCGGCGCCCCGGATGGACTTTCGGGGCGTGTGGAACTCCTCCGATCATGGCAGAATAAAATACGACGCATCGTTCCTCTCGTTTCCACCTTCCTAAAGATTTGACCCGCCTCCATGGACCATTCCTCTGTTATCGAGTCGACCGAACTTCTTTGGTTCTGCCTCAAGACCCAGCCCAAGCACGAGAAACTGGCCGCGCAATTCCTCCGCACCCATGCCGACCTCGAAGTGTTCTGTCCTCTGCTCCGCTTCCAGCGGGTCACGGTCAGTGGGAAAAAGTGGTTTGAGGAAGCACTTTTCCCCGGCTACATGTTCGCCCGCTTTCCTTATTGCACGCATTTCCGCCTCGTAGCCTCATCCATGGGGGTGACCAAGGTGGTTGGCTTTGGCGGCCTGCCCTCGGTGGTTGGGGACAACATTATCGATGAGTTGCGTCAGTTCGCGCGTGACAACGAGGTGGTCGAAATCTCTCCCGAAGTCGCACCCGGCGACGAAGTGACGGTGCTCGACGGGCCTTTCAAGGGCCTGCGCGCCGTGGTTACGCGCGTCATGCCCGCCAAGGAGCGCGTTGCCGTGCTGCTCGATTTGCTCGGGACGCAACGCGAAGTTGAAGTTACGATCGGACGCATTGTGCCCGGCAAGGTGCATCCGCTGTCCGGACGTGCAGTCGGGAGTTCCTGAAAAATTTTATCGCGGGAAACAGACAACTCGCTGCAGGCTGGTCTGGGGTGCACCCCTATGACCAAGGGCGGCAGCTTGCCTTTATACAGTCATGATCTTTGACGAAAGCGACCAACCTCCTGTGCCGACCAGTTCCGCCGAACCGGCCCGCCGACGCCGCCGTCGTCGTTCATCCTCCGAATCCTCTGCCCACCGCCGCAGCGGCAAGGGCAGTTCGTCTTTCAGCGAAGCTGCGCGTTTTGAAGACCTGCCATCTTTCCGCTCCGACCGAAATGCCAAGGCTTGGCTGTGGGTTTTGGCCCTGCTCATTCTGGGCACGCTTGGCTTTGCCTGGTTTCTCCAGATGGACCGCAGCACGCCCCGGCAGCTGGAAGGAGAAGCTCCGAGCACCAAACTTCTGCCTTTGATCGATCCGATTCTCGCTCCGCTTGAAACCGGCCCGACCGGATACAGCACCGAATACTTGGCTGAGCTTCAGTCCTCATTCCACACCGATCAGGAAAAGACCGACCTTGCCGATCGCCAGGTCTACACCACCGCCGCCACCATGGCGCAGATTCTGCAGGAGGCGGTTGAAGACCGGGCGCGCCATATCGACCGGTTGATCAAACTTGGCTCCCCGGTCGAAGGTTCAGCCCCCGATTTCCAGACCCGCACCGATCTCCCCGAAACCGAGCGCCGCCACTTCGAATTAGCCGTCGGCATCAGTTGGCAACGCAACTCCGGCAACTACCGCAACCGTGTCGAGGAACTCTGGTATCGTCTTCTTCGCTTGGAGCAAGGTCGCTTCAATCTCGGTTCCAACACGCATTCCATGATGCCGAAACCGTCCTCCGAAACCCGCAACCATGAGTGATCCCAAGCGCATTATTGTCATCGGGAGCAACTCGTTTTCCGGCGCAAGCTTCGTCTCGTATTGTTTGCGTGAAGGTTGGGAAGTGCTCGGCACGAGCCGCTCGCCCGAGGCGCACGCGGTCTTCCTTCCTTATCGCTGGCAAAGGACGCCGGAAGAATTGTCGCGTTTTCGCTTTGCCCAATTCGACCTCAATCTCCACACGCCTGAATTGCTCGACGCGACCTCCGAATTCGGCGCGCCCTACATGGTCAACTTCGCCGCGCAGAGTATGGTGGCGGAAAGCTGGGAGCACCCGGATCATTGGTATCAGACCAACGTGGTGGCCAACGTCCGCCTGCACGACGGGCTGCGCAAAATTTCCGCGCTCAAAAAATACGTCCATGTCTCGACCCCCGAGGTCTATGGCAGTTGCTCGGGCGACGTTCGGGAAGACGCGCCCTTCCATCCAAGCACGCCCTACGCCGCCTCCCGGGCCGCGTGCGACCTCCATCTGCAGACCTTCATCCGCCAATACAACTTTCCCGCCGTCTTCACCCGCGCAGCCAATGTCTTCGGTCCGGGGCAGCAACTTTACCGCATTGTCCCGCGCACACTTCTCTTCCTCGCTCTGGGTCAAAAGCTCCAACTTCATGGTGGTGGACACTCGGTGCGTTCCTTCATCCATATCGACGATGTCTCGGACGGAACCTTGCGGGCCGCATTGCATGGGGAACCGGGCGACGTGTTTCATCTTTCCACCAAGCGGACCATCTCCATCCGCGACCTCGTCGCGCTCATGTGCGACCAAACCGGCGTCACATTCGATGACTTCGCCGAAATTGTGGCCGACCGGCCCGGCAAAGACTCCGCCTACTTGCTCGACGCTGGTCTCGCCCGCACCAAGCTCGGCTGGCAGGATCGCGTTTCGCTGGAGGAGGGGATCGCCGACACCAAACGCTGGGTCGATGAAAACCTCGCGGTGCTCCGCGAGCAACCGGCGAACTACATCCACAAAGCATGAGGCAAAAGTGCGAGTGCAAAATGAAGAATGCAAAGTGCCAAAGACAATTTTAGCGAAAGAACCAAAGATTACGCGCGGCGGGTGATCCGTCTCTATTCCGCGCTTCCAAAGGCTGCTGTCGCTCAAGTCCTCGGACATCAACTCCTCCGCAGCGGGACTTCCGTTGGCGCCAACTACCGGGAGGCTTCGCGCGCACGCAGTAAGCCCGAGTTCATTTCGAAACTCGGCGATAGTCTCAAGGAGCTTGGGGAATCGGAATACTGGCTTGAGCTACTTTCCGAGGAGAAAGTTCTTCCGCCCTCCCGTCTGCAGCCGCTACTTCAAGAAACGAGCGAACTAATTGCTCTGTTTGTGGCCAGCATCAAAACAGCCAGGTCCCACTAAAGTCCCCTTCATTCGCCACTCATCGCTCTAAAATCCCAATTTTCCCTATCCCCCAATTTCCCCAATCATGTCAAAAATCCTCGTCACTGGTGGTTTCGGCTACGTCGGCAGCCGTCTTGTCCCGCACCTTCTGTCTCTCGGCCACGATGTCCGGGTGCTCGACCTCATGCTTTACACCGAGGCCGGACTCGAAGCGCTGCAGGCGGATCCCATGTGGCCGGAGTGGCAGAAACGCTTTGCCCTCGTGCGCGGCGACCTGCGCGATGCGGAGAAAGTTCGCAAAGCACTCACCGGCCGCGATACCGTCATTCATCTCGCGGCCATCTCGAACGATCCGACCGGCGACATCGACGAAGTGCTCACCCGTCAGGTCAATTTTGATGCCGTTGGCATGCTTCTCGCGTTGGCTAAAGAAGCCGGCGTCAAGCGCTTCATCAATGCCTCGTCCTCCAGCGTGTTCGGCGCGCGCACCGAGTCGGAGATCAACGAGCAACTCGAACCCGAGCCGCTCACCTTTTACTCGAAATACAAAGCCCTCTCCGAGTGGCTCGTGCTCTCTGCGGCCGGTCCGGAGTTCTGTGCGGTCAACATCCGGCCGGCCACCATATGCGGCTACTCCCCGCGCCAGCGCTTCGATCTTACGGTCAACAAGCTGACAGCCGATGCCCTGCGCAAAAAAGTGATCACCGTGCATGGCGGCCAGCAGCGCCGGCCGAATGTGGGCATGACGGACATGATCAACCTCTACGGTCTGCTCGCCGCGGTGCCGGCGGAGAAAATCAACGGCCGCACTTTTAACTTCGGGTTCGAGAACCATCAAGTGATTGATATCGCCAAGATCATCCAAGACGAGTTGTCCGATCTGGGGGTCGAGATCAAGGTCACCGATACGACCGACCACCGGGACTACCACATCTCTTCGGACCGCATCCTGCGCGACTTGGGCTACCAGCCGGTCAGCAGCATCAAGCAGGAGGTGGCCAATCTCCGCCGCGTTCTCGCCTCCGGGCAATTCTCCGACATCGACGCTCCCGAATACTACAACATGAAATTCATGCAAACCGGCCGTGACGCCGGTTGTCATGCGTTTCTCGCCCGATAGGCCCCTGACGCAAACCCGGAGGACCACTGATGACACGGATTGCACGAATTGCTGAGGCTCCGATGCGGCTCGCGTGGACGCTCGCCCTCCAAAATCAATCTCTTGCTGGAGGGCGGCTGTCCCCGGCCGCCGCTCTAACCCACCGCATGCGGCCCCGCTCCGTGAAATCCGTGTAATCGGTGCTTAAAATGTCTTCCCCTAAAATAGTCTCCTTCGCCGAAGCGCCCGCGCTGTTCGAGAAACTGCGCGGCGAGGGCAAGCGCTTGGTCCAGTGCCACGGCACCTTCGACCTCGTGCATCCCGGGCACATCGTGCATTTGGAGGATGCCAAGAAGCTTGGCGATGCTCTGGTCGTGACGGTCACCGATGAAAAGCACGTCAACAAAGGCCCCGGGCGCCCCTACTTTAACGATGCTCTCCGCGTGCGTACGCTCGCGGCGCTTGCCTGCGTGGACTACGTGGTGCTCGTTCCTCACACCGCCGCCATCGAAGCCATCGAGACGGTCAAGCCGCACATTTATTGCAAAGGCACGGAATACGCCGACGCCACGAATGACGTCACCGGCAATATCCATGATGACGTCGCCACAGTGCAAAAGCACGGCGGGGAGGTCCGCTATCTCGGCGAGGTCGTCTTCAGTTCCACCCGACTGCTCAACCGCCATTTTGAAACGACCAATACGGAACTCGCCGAGTTCTGCGGACAACTCGCCTCCCGGGTCAGCCCGACGGATTTGGCCGATGCGGTCAATGGTTTCGCCAGCCTTCGCGTACTCGTGGTCGGGGACACCATTTTCGACAAGTATTCTTTCGTCAAAGTACAGGGTCTCACCTCGAAAAATCGCATCATTTCAGGACGTTATCTCGAGGAAGAAGCGCAAGCGGGCGGCGCGCTCGCTGTTTACCGTCACATCAAGCAGTTCACGCCGGAGGTCAGGCTAGTGTCCCTGCTTGGCACGGAACACTGGCTCGAACCGACTTTGCGCATGTTCCTTCCCACGCAGGACGATGCGACGGTCCGCGATCCCGATTTCGTCTCCGTTATCAAGCAGCGCTACGTCGAACCGGTCAGCGAGGGCAAAGACCTCAGTAAGCTGTTCTCGGTTAATTTCATCGATGCCGATGCGCCGAAGCAGGCTGTGATCGATCGCGTGTTGGGCAAACTCGAAGCAGAGATCAAGAGCGCGGACCTTGTTGTCCTAGCTGATTTCGGTCATGGCCTTATGCAGCAGGCCGTCCGCGACTTCCTGCAAGACAGCGGGGTTTTCCTCGCGCTCAACTGCCAAACCAATTCAAACAACCACGGGTTCAACATCATCTCGCGTCAATACCGCCGGGCGGACGTTTTCTCGTTGGACGAACAAGAAATGCTTCTTTCATGCGGGCACCGCCACGTTGATTTCGCCGCCGAGTTGGACAGGCTCCGCGGTCACCTCAACGCCCGCGCCGGATGGCTCACCCGCGGCGCCGTGAAAACGATCGGTGTCGACGCCGACGGCAGCAACGCCGCCTGTCCGCCGCTGGGCGACGATATTACCGACACGATCGGGGCAGGGGACGCGTTCTTTTCGGTCATGGCCTTGGCCGCAAGGAATGGCCTGCCGGTCGATCTCACGACTTTTCTCGGACAGCTCGCCGGCGCGCAGGCTGTGAAAATTGTCGGCAACCGCGAACCGATCTCGAAACCTGTTCTTCTCAAGAGCGGCATGGCGCTCCTGAACCGCGATCCCATTTGACCCCGCCAGTCGAGAACCTTGATCGCATCGCCGCCGAACTACGCGGCGAGGTGATCGGTCTGTCCCACCACGCCAAGACTCCGCATTTGGGTTCGTCTCTTTCCTGCTTGGATCTGCTGGCCGTTCTTTACTGGGAATTTCTGCGCATTGATCCGAAGAAGCCCAGCGCCCCAGATCGTGACCGATTTATCCTGAGCAAAGGCCACGCTGCCCCGGCGCTCTATATCACTCTGTGCCGTCGCGGCTTCTTCTCTCCGCAACTTATAGCAGACTACGCCAAAGACGGAGCCGCCCTCGCTGAGCAACCTGGTCCGGACTGTGCACCGGGAGTTGAATGGGCCACCGGTTCTCTCGGTCACGGTTTGTCAGTGGGAGTTGGCATGGCCTTGGCTGCAAGGATCCAAAAACGCAGCTATCGCACGGTCGTTCTCCTCAGTGATGGCGAGTGCAATGAGGGTAGCGTGTGGGAAGCCGCCATGTTTGCCGCGGCACAAACGCTCGGTTCGGTCACTGTGCTCGTCGATTACAACAAATGGCAGGCCACCGGGCGCAGCGAGGAAGTCATGGCGCTGGCCCCGCTGCGTGACAAATGGGAGGCCTTCGGTTGGGAGAGTTACGAAGTCGACGGACACGACTTCGCCGAAATCCGCGCCGCTCTGGCCTGTGGCGAACTGCCGGACCGAACCAAGCCTTTGGCGATTGTCGCTCACACTATCAAGGGACGTGGCGTGTCGTTCATGGAAGACGACAACAACTGGCACTATCGGATTCCCAACCCCGAAGAGTTGGCAGCGGCACGCAAGGAGCTTGGGTTGGAGTGATGAACGCAAAATGCAAAGTGCAAAATGTCTGAGACTGTTCTTGAGTCGCGAACCAAAGAGTATGCGCGTCGCATCATTCGCTTGTGCGCCGCGCTACCGCGAGGACCGGCTGCACGAGTTCTCGGCGACCAACTGCTGCGGAGCGGAACGTCGATCGGAGCAAACTATCGCGAGGCGATGCGGTCGCGCAGCAAGGCCGAGTTTATCGCCAAGCTTGGAGATTCACTCAAGGAGGCCAGTGAGTCGGAGTATTGGTTGGAGCTCTTGTCGGACGAGTCTTTCCTCCCTGTGAACCGACTTCAGCCGCTGCTCGAGGAAACCCGCGAAATCACCGCCATGCTGATAGCCAGCATCAAAACCGCCCGCAGCCGCTAAATTCTGCATTTTGCACTTTGCGCTCTTAACTTTTTCCCCATGAGGAACGCGTTTGCGGACGAAATCACCAAGATCGCGCAGCAGCGCGAGGACATCGTTTTGCTTTCGGGTGACATCGGGAATCGCTTGTTCGACAAATTCAAAGAGGTCGCACCGGGCCGCTTCTTCAATTGCGGCGTGGCCGAAGCCAACATGATCAGCGTCGCCGCGGGAATAGCGGCGAGCGGCTTGCGGCCGATTTGTTACACGATCGCGTCGTTTCTTACCTATCGCGTTATAGAACAGATCCGCCTCGATCTCGGCTACCATCATCAACGCGCGATTCTTGTCGGCACCGGTGCCGGACTTTCCTACGCGTCGCTCGGATCCACGCATCACTCGGTCGAAGACATGGGCATGCTGCGCTTGATCCCGGGTCTGGCTGTCCTCGCGCCAGGGGACGAGAAAGAACTGCGCCCGGCGCTGCATGCCGCCCTGGAGTACCCCGGCCCTGTCTACATCCGCATTGGCAAAAAGGGCGAGCCGGTTGTCCACGAAACGGAGCCCAAGTTTGAAATTGGAAAAGCCTTGCGCGTTCGCGAAGGCAAAGAGGTGTGGATCCTCGCACTTGGCAACACCTTGCCGCTGGCCATGGAAGCGGCAACGCAACTTGACAGTCGGGGTGTCGGCTGCGGCGTTGCCAGCATGGGATCGCTGAAGCCTCTCGACACCAGAATCCTCAGCGAGATCTTCGGTTCGGCGCGGGTCGTGGCCACGCTTGAAGAGCATTCGGTCCTCGGTGGTCTCGGCACAGCCGTCGCCGAATGGCTCGCCGCCAACGCGGCTGCGGCTAAAGCAAAGCTCGTCTCCTTTGGAACGCCCGATGAGTTCCTCCACGCTACAACCCATCAGTCTTCCGCCCGCGCTTGGGCTGGTTTGACCGCTGAAAACATAACCGACCGCATCGCAAAGTCTGTGTGATTGAAGCAGACGTATTGTTCAACCGGGCTGGAACAATTCTGCATTCATCATTCTAAATTCTTCATTTGTCCTCATGTCCTACGTCGATTTCATTGCCCCGATCCACAAATCAACCACGCGCGATTACCTCGCGAGGGTAAACGACCCCGAGTATCCGAAGGCCAAAGCGGCCGAGTTGGCGCTCAAGTGGGATGTCGAATACTGGGACGGTGACCGCCGCACCGGCTACGGTGGAATGAATTACGATGGTCGCTGGCGCAAGGTCGCCGACTTGATGGCGCAGCACTACGGGCTCAAGGCCGGTGACAAGGTCCTCGACATCGGCTGCGGCAAGGGGTTCTTGCTCCACGATCTCACCGAAGCAGTTCCCGGACTCGAGGTAACTGGCTTGGAAATCAGCCGCTACGCCATCGACCATGCCAAAGCAGAGGTCAAAGACCGGATGGTGGAGGGCAAAGCGTCCGAGCTGCCTTTCGGGGATAGCGAGTTCGACTTCGTTTTTTCGATCAACACGCTGCACAATTTCCCTTGCTACGATCTCGATCACGCCCTGCGCGAAATGATGCGCGTCGGCAAGGAACATCGATATCTGTGCGTCGAGAGCTGGCGCAATGAGTCGGAGAAAGCCAACCTGCTCTATTGGCAGCTGACCTGCCGCGCCTTTTTAGCGCCGGGCGAGTGGGAGTGGTGGTTCAGACAAACCGGCTACACCGGCGACCATAG
>Ga0247841_10003616_pt1 | contig 28121 bp, 21 predicted proteins | sample LaCruzMarch2015__2_FD_192410 | JGI IMG/M metagenome (GOLD analysis project Ga0247841, IMG submission 192410) | Freshwater microbial communities from meromictic Lake La Cruz, Castile-La Mancha, Spain - LaCruzMarch2015_18m | ecosystem: Environmental > Aquatic > Freshwater > Lake | place: Spain... | reverse complement strand
TTTACTGAAGCCATATTCATTTCACAGGTTCTGCAAGGCTGTCAACCGTTGTGCCGTGAATTTTGGAAAGGTCCTGGGGAAATCGCATGAAGAAATGCCCGACCATTTCACAGGCGATAATTACATCACCATAAAAGTAGACTCGGGTGATCAAAATATTCCGATATGCGATATCCTTTTCATCGAATCATGTGGCAACTATTTAAAAATCAACTGCATTGATCGTCGGCATGTTGTCAGGGAGACCCTGACAGGTTTTTTACAAAAATTACCTGTTGATCAATTTCTCAGGGTTCACCGTTCCTTTGTTGTTGCCATTTCGAAAGTGGGTAACGTCATTGGTAATACCTTGATTATTGGCGACCATGTCATTCCTGTTGGAAATTTTTACAAATCCGCATTGCGTGATGCATATTGAGAACATTTGTTCAAATTTTTGAACAAATGGATTATTGATTCGCTACTACCAGTAGCATCCGGCTATATGTGGTTTCATTGCCTGTTAGACTGATGAGATAATACCCCGGTAAGAGTTTGGAAGCATCCATTTGAGACCGGGTCATCATCCCTGTTGAACGGAGTTCTTTCCTGTTAACGACCTGACCTGCAGCATTAATTATTGTGATGAAATATAAGCCGGGTGCCGGAGGCGTAAATTCGACCCAAACTTTGTCCGTCACCGGATTCGGGTAAACAGAAAAATTCTGAGCTACTGCTTTACGGATACTTACGGTTGCCGGATCGGCCAGGTTGTTTTCCCACATTCCCCGTCCATACGTGGCGGCCAGGATTTTTCCCGACAGGGGGTGAACCTCAAGTTCATTGATGATGACATTGGGAAGTTCCTCGCTGTAATCAATCCACTCCGTGAGGTTGTCGTTGGTATAATAAATCCCCACATCGGTGCCCACGTATATGGCATTGTCGGAGCCGGGTTCAAATGCCAGGCAGTTGGCAGGCATATTGGGAAGGTTTCTGCTGATATTCACCCAGGTTTGGCCTCCGTTTTCTGAATGAAAAACCTTGACCCCTGCTGAAAAACCACCAATGGCAACCCAAACCAGCTCCGGATTACCGGCCGAAATAGCTATATCACTGATCATTTCTCCATTGGGGAGTCCGGATTTAATGTTTTCCCAGTTCGTTCCCCCGTCGGATGATCTCCAGATCTGGTCATAAGTGGCTGCATATAGGTAATCCGGATTGGATGGCGCTACTTCAAGACTGTAGAAATCATTTCCTCCCGACAAATCCTGGGTGATTTTTGTCCATGAACTGCCCCGGTCATTGCTCCGGTACACATTTTTAAAGCCACAATACAGGATGGCAGGATCGGTGGGATGCATGATGAATGGCGGTTTGAAAGTGAATTTTGATTCTCCAGGAGGATTAATGGAAGTATTGCTGATTCCTCCGTTTTTAGAACGCAACAGCCCAATACCATACCCGCCATAATAGCATGTGTCGGAATGGTCATAATCAAAGAAATTATCGCAGGCTTCAGCAACAATGAGTTCATATTGAACGGTATCGGTAAAAAGTACTGGACCATTGTCCTGGGGACTTCCCAGTATACGGGCTTCATCCTGTTTCCAGACCCCGACCCTGTAAAATTGCATGATGTGCAGGCCATCACTGATATTTACCCAACCGTCAGGGGCGCCGGTATAGCGATATATACCGCCATCGTTGGTATTGTAATGAGTGCCATCCAGCGGGTTAAATACAAGTGCATGATGATCTGCATGTACATATTCAGCTCCAGCTCCGTAATATTGTGCGTTCAGGGTCCAGGTATCGCCGCCATTGACAGACTCCCAGATGTTCACTCCGCCGACAAATACATGGTTTGTATTGGTCGGGTCTATCGACATAGAGAGGGCATACCAACCCAGCCCTTCTGCATCCAATCCGTTGGGCTGCCAACCCAGCAGATTCAGGTTGTTGGAATTAGGTGTTTTGATCCAGGTAGATCCATGATCTGATGATTTGAACAGTCCATAAAAACCATGATCGGAACATTTGCTGCAAAGGGCATAAACAACCTCAGGGTCGGCAGGTGTTACACCGATGGTAATGCGATTCACCTCGGAGGGAGTAATTCCGGTGTTCATGGGCTGGAATGAAGCACCTGCATCAAGTGAACGGTAAACCTGGGCCCCGCAGTTTTCATAGTTGAAATTAGTGGCATAAATAGTCGAAGGATCTCCTGGTTTCTGGGCAATGTCCATGAAATTTCCTCCTTTGATAAATGTCCAATGATCCCCTCCATCGACAGACCGGTAAATGCCGTTTCCGGTTGCTGCCACCATGATCGAAGGATTTGCAGAATTGATGAGCAATTCGTGAACCGCCCTGTTTTGCTGCAGCGTATACTGAAGCCCGGTTTCAGTCCAGGTTTCTCCCGCGTCCTCCGACTTGAGGATTCCCACAGAAAAGGTTTCCCACCATACATCCCTCGACCCCGTGCAGATGAAGATTGTATTGGGATCCTGCGGATGAAGGTCGATATCGCTTATTCCCAGGGTGGGAAGCTCATCGGTAAGACACTCCCATGCAGATCCCCCGTCGGACGTACGCCATAACCCACCGGTAGGGGCTCCCACATAAAAAGTATTTGGATCGGCAGGATGAAATTCGATACAGTCAATCCGTCCCGATCCCCCGATCTGTCCCGTATTGATTCCCACTGTGGAATTGAAGGGTCCGCGGTACACCCAGGGGGTCTGTGATGACTTGTTCAGACTGCGGCTTGCGATTACCTTCTTGCCTTCTTCCCAATATACACCTGTGGGCAGATGGCCATCTTCACCGATACGTCCATCGAGAAAAAACTTTGAACGAAGGAATTGTTTTTCACCTTTCATCGGCGTTTCAGGATTCTGGTTCCGGAAAGTCTCAAGGTATTTTTTTGTCTCACGGTAATCGGGTCTTCCGTCGGAATCAGGCTGAACCGATTTCAGCCATGATTGGGATGATGCTGTCAAACCCATGAGCATCGCGGTAATTAATAAAAGAAAAAAAATTTTCATATGAATTGGATTTATTAACTGAAAGGGTATCTTGTAAATGGGTCAATCTTTCACACATCGAACCGACAATCCATTCTTTTTATCGGAACCAGAGCGATTGGCTACGGTGTTGTAGTAAAAGATATCTCGGTTCCAGGCGAAAATGTCATTAAAGGGGGTTATGGACCAAAAAGAACCACCATAACCCATAAAATCGAAATTACCATAGATGCGACAACCTCCGGCAATGATGGTAAAACCACTTTCGTTGGTAGCACCCGTATTTGGCGAAAACCAATGAAGGATACCTGTCTCCTTCATTTTTCCGCCCGCAACGGCTTCACCTCCTAAAAATGAAGTCAGAGAAATCCATTCATCATCGGTCGGAACATGCCAATTGGCAGGACATGCATTGCGATTGTCAATTGCGGCGTACCAATTGTATAAACAGCCATAAATGATTGCGTTTCCCGGATCATTGTTGAAATAGCAGAATGCCCCGGTTGATAAACTCTGCCATTGAGAGGCATCTGTAACTTCAGGAATTTCTTCACCGCTGCTGAATTTGGTTGTTTTCAGGTTTTCGGCCATCCATATCTTGCTTCCAATTTGAACGACAGCGTAATTGTTGTTATCCATATCGGTGCAAGCCACAAGTAGAAATTCATGGTTTGACTTGAGGTCGGAACAGCCATATTCACCGTGGCATAAATGCCCGACTTTCCGGTGAATTTGAGCAGGTCGCCATTGTTATACTGCATCTGTACAATGGCCTGGTTGTTTTTCAATGGCATATTCGATTCATGTCTGATAGTTCCGTTGGTGTTGGTGATCTTGATGGCTTTGCCACCCGATGACTGACTGATGATCTTTCCGGTGTAAAGCGATCCTTCAGTTTTTATGAGAACAGTGTAGATTCCACTATTCAACCCGCAGATGTGAAAATTCTGATGACCGCTGTTCAAGGTGAACTTTGATTTGGCCATCAACCTTCCATGGACGTTAAAGATTTCAATGTTGGATTCAGCATTGGCGTTTGACTCAAACGTTAGATCCAACTCTCCGTTGGAAGGGTTTGGGAAAATGCGTGGAATATTATCATCTGCTGGCATTCCCGGATTTACGCCAGTAATATTCTCCACCAGGTTCAACTGGTCTCCACCGGCCATTATCAGGCTGGTTGATTGAGAAAGGTTTTCCACCTTTAAGCTGTCAACGGTGGTGGATGCACCGGATCCGGCAAAAGATATCGTGTAGTTCTGTGCCTGCATTTTTACAAATACAAACAACATTAGAAAAAGGAGAGTAGTTCTTGACATTTTTTTAGGATTAGGAATTTTATGTTACTAGGGGTAAAAATAACCTGCAACTGAGGTAATGAAATGCCGCAATGTATCAATAGCAGTTCTAATCTTGCAGGATGTATTCTTCCGCCTACCGATGGAAATTGACAGGCAGCGTAAAAAATCCGGAAAAAAATGATGATCGAATTTTTTTATCATTAATTGGACAGCATTAAATTTGAAAATGTATATTTACAAGCCATCCTGATAACATTTCATCATGAGTAACCGAACATTTTGTTTTTCAAGCCGCGGAACATTACTATTGTTTTTTCTACTGTTGACCGGGCTGCCTGTTACACTGTTTTCGCAGAAAGGTGATCCTTTGACCAAAGCAAAGCGACCATCCGTTGGCCTCGTGCTCAGCGGGGGAGGGGCAAAGGGTTTTGCTTATATTGGGCTGCTTAGGGTCATCCAGGAGGTGGGATTGCCCATCGATTATATCGGCGGATCAAGCATTGGCAGCATTATCGGAGGACTTTATGCCATTGGTTATCATCCCGATTCCATTGCAAAAATGATCCGTTCACAAAACTGGAATGACCTGCTCAAAGATGTGATTGACCGGAAGTATATTGCCTATGAAGAAAAAGAATACGGGGAAAAAACCATCGTCAAGCTCCCGATTAAAGATAAAAAGATAAGCATCAGTTCCTCCATCTACAAGGGGCAGGAGGTCAACCTGCTTCTGAATAAATATTTCTCACCGGTTTATAAGATCAGTGATTTTAAAAAATTGCAAACCCCCTTCCTGTGTATTGGCACCGACCTGTTTACCGGAAATGAGGTCATTCTCGACAATGGGTATTTGCCCATGGCTGTCCGGTCCAGTATGTCCATCCCCGGCTATTTTGCGCCCGTTGATTATATGGGCAATTACCTTGTGGATGGCGGGGTTGTGAACAACTATCCGGTGAAGGATGTGAAACTGATGGGAGCAGATATCATCATCGGTGGTGATGTTCAGACCGGACTCTTTACCACCCGTGAGCAATTGAATTCCATCACTGCGATCCTGGATCAGATTACCTCCTATTACCGGGTGAGGGAAAATGTGATCGGCGACAGTCTTACCGACCTGAAGGTTCATTTTAAAATGGACTACGGAATGATGGATTTTGAGCAGTACGATTCGATCATTGCTTTTGGAGAGCGTACTGCCCGTGCCTATTATCGACAACTGAAGGCGTTGGCCGATTCACTTAATGCCATTGAGTTCCGTCCACTGAAAAAATTTGTGACCAGACCGATTGACTCCGTATTCATCGATTCCATCGTAATCAGGGGCAATAAAAAAATGCCATACAAATACTTTAACAGTATGTTACACACAAGAAAGAACAAGATGGTTTCGATGGAAGAATTAAACAATGAGATCCGGACTATATATGGTACAGGATTCTTTGAAACTGTTACCTATCAGCTCGAATGGAAGGGAAATGAAACAAATCTTGTCATTGATGTGAAGGAGGGTGGAATTGGTTCTCTTTCGGCGGGTGTTCATTTTGATCCTGATTACAATGCAAGCCTGATTCTCAGCGGATCATTCCGGAATATCCTGGGGCGGAATTCCAAATTGTTTGTCGATTTAAACCTTGGATTGAATCCCCGGCTACGGGCAGTGTACATGCTTGGATTTGGTGTTCAGGCAGCCATCGGTTTCAATCTCGATTTCTATGCTTTTCAATTTGACCTGTACGATAAAAATGTCAAGATCAACCAAATTACCTTCAACAACAACAAGGCTTCTCTTTATTTCAATAACAGCTTCCGCAACAGGTTTAATTTCAAAGCAGGGTTCGATTATGAGTACTTCCGGTTCAGGAAAGACATTGAGAACGATTCCATCCAAAATCCCTATCAGGATTTTTCAAGTTATGGAACTTTTTTTGCTTCACTGGCTGCCGATACCCGCGACCGTGCCTATTTCTCCACGAGGGGATTCAACGCGTTCCTGCGGGCCGAATATACCATGCCTTTAGCCGATAACTGGACCAGGGAACTGTTTTCAAATTCCGCCATCATCTTCCTGAAATATGATCATTCTATCCCGCTATCCCGCAGGTTTGTTTTTCAACCGGGAATATTTGCAGGAGCCCTGCTGCGGATTGATGACAGCCCGCCGCCACAGCATTTTCTTGCCCTGGGTGGACTGAACCCGAGGAACTATATTGATCAGTATGTTTCCTTTACCGGGGCTGAGTTTTTACAGCAATTTGGCAACTATTCACTGGTTGCGCGGGCAAAACTGCAGTACAACTTCTATAAAAAGCTCTATTTCACGCTTCGTGCTGACGGCGGCGCCAACGAAATGGATAGCGACAAGCTTTTTGATTCGCGGGAATACATGTTCGGTTATGGAGGCACACTCAGTTACGACAGTTTCATCGGACCCGTCGAAGTCTCCCTGATGGGGTCCAACATCAATCCCGGTTTGATGCTTTTTATCAATCTCGGATTTTGGTTCTGAAGGGATAGATAACCTTTCAGCCGCCGATCTTCACCGTAAAACCGGCTTCTTCAAACTCCTTCTTCAAGGACATAAGGTCTTCCTGTTTCATATCGGGAAGCCCGGCAAGTTTGTTGCTCTTGCAAAACCTTCGGTACTTTTCACGGGCCATGGAATGATAGGGCAGAAGGTGGATGTGAAGATCTGAGGATGTGGGGATTTTGGGATGGGGCAATGTGTTGATGAGGGATTTGATTTGCAGGATGTTTTCAGGTGTGTCGGTGATGCCGGGTACCACCGGAAAACGCAAGATTATTTTCTTTCCGGAGGCATAAAGTGTCTTCAGATTTTCAAGAATCGTTTTGTTGGTAACCCCGGTATACTTGCGGTGCATGGCCTTATCCATGATCTTGATATCATACAGAAAGAGATCCACAAGCCGGGCAACATGCTTCATCGCTTCAGGGGTGGCATACCCTGAAGTATCAAGGGTGGTGTGAATTCCATTGCTTCTGGCAGCCTGAAGCAGGGCATATAAAAAAGGCTCCTGCATCATCGGTTCGCCACCGGAAATGGTGACCCCGCCACCCGATTCATCATAAAACACCTGATCTTTCAATACCTCATCCATCACTTCATCCACCGTCATGAACTTCCCTGTGGTTTCTGTTGTTTTGAATGATTCCCCGGATACCACAAGGTTTTTAATCGATTTCTCCGATTTAAAATCCTGACTTTCGGGATTGTGACACCACCAGCAGCTCAGCGGACAACCCTTGAAGAAAACGGTTGTGCGTATCCCTGGTCCGTCGTGAACAGTGAACCGGCGGATATCAAATATCAGTCCTTTATTCACAATAAAAACGGATCATTTTTTGAATGGCATCCTGGCATACAGGGCAGAAACCCTTGGCCTCATTGCTGTTCATGCGGCAGTTCATCATCGGACTGTACATCCCCTTAGAAAGATACCCGCCTCCTTCAAACATCCCAATGGCATCCTTGTATTTTTCCTCGCGTGGAGTAGGCAACGGGCTTCCTGCTGTGACCATGTTTTTCCACTTCGTATCAAATGACTTGTTGGTGGTAAGGTTGGGTTCCCAGGGTTCAAAATTGAGGTTGTAAAAATCGGAATAGGAAACACTTCCCACGTATTCATCGCCCAAACCAGCAAAGGTATGGCCGAATTCATGGATCGCCACCAGCTTGGATTGCGGATGATCGACAGTACTTTCACCAAAATGATTGTAGAACCCGCCACCACCGTAAACAGCACTGTTTACCAGCACAAAAACCACATCACATGGAACGTTGGCCGCGATATCATACATGGATTTGGTATCGAAGGTAGTCAGGTAGCGATCCATATCGAAGGTATAGAAGGTACTGTTAATGTTGGTGTTCACATAAATGTCTTTACCCGGAATATCCACACCCGATTCTTCAGATGGAGATTCAATGGCATAAAAATTGAAACATTCAGAATTTTGCGAATAGGGTTCTGTTTGCATAAAGTAATCGACCATTTCCCGGGCATCATGCAGGAACTTTGGCATCTCCTTTTCAGTATACCCTTCTGCGAGAAAAGCAATGTCGACATGGTTTACAGGATCGCCGGAGAACTTTATTTTGGTGTATTTGTAAGGTTTCACACTTTCTGCAAGGATACAATAATCGTTTGGATCAATGTACCGCTGAAACAACAGATGGAACTGGTTGGTTTGAAAATCTCTTTTCTCAATCACAAAAAGTATTGGAAATTTTGGAAAGGGCATCACAGCAGTCATGGAGAAGGCGCGCTTCACCTTCATGGCTTCCGGCGTCCCTTTCCATTCCTGGAAAAGGGAACTGAAACCGCGGGAGAATAAAAGCTTTCCGGAAGTGGAATCATACAAACAATATCGATAAGAGCCATAATTAAAAGGATCGATCAGGTTTTTATGGGGAGCTCCCCAATATGGTTCCTGCTTCATCCGGTCAAAGAAAACCTCCTCAGTTTTTGCATCACCGGCCAGGATATAATCGATACGAAGGGTCTTATCAATGAAATTCTCATCAAACTTCGGTTTCTCAGTTTCTCCTGAAACTGGAGCTGAAATTTCAGTCTGCCCCATCACCTTGTTGGTTAAGTGGAGGACGATGGCTGTGAGTATCGACAGTATTATCAGTCTGCTTTTCATTGCCGTTAGAATTTCCGGGATCTCTTTTTTAATATGCGCAACAAAAGTAGACAATTCTGCTAAAATTCAAGCATTTCCCCAATTCCTCATTTCGCTGCATCACATCTTCTCCTTAACTTGAACTATCATCATTCCCGCCAGCATCAGCAGGCATCCAAGGAGGATACGACCGGTCATGGGTTCATGGAGGATGATCCAACCGCCGAGGACAGCAAACACGGTTTCGAGGCTCAGGATGATGGAGGCATAGGCTGGATGAGCTTTTTGCTGAGCGATTACCTGAAGCGTGTAAGCTATTCCTACCGACATCACACCGCCATACAGAATGGGCCACGAAGCATCCAGGATTGAACTCAAGCGGATATCTTCGCATCCTATGGCAATAAGCCAGCTCAGCAAAGCACAAATGACAAACTGTATAAGGGCAGTCCGGATCGGGTCAGTGCGGGGTGCTATATAACCCATAACCAGCACATGGGCAGTCCAGATGATGGCACAAACCAACACGTAATAATCCCCGATGTTGATCCTGAAATCGCTGGTTACACTCAGGAAATACATGCCTGTTATGGCCAGAAGCACCCCGATCCAAATGGTGACCTGATTCCGGTGGCCGAGAAAGAATCCGGCAACGGGAACCAGAACAACATAGAAACCGGTAATGAAGCCGGCGTTCCCCGCGGTGGTGAATTGAATTCCATATTGCTGGAAGGAGACACCTCCGAAGATCAACAGTCCCATCAGCAATTGCAAGCCGATGATTTTTTTCTTCTCTGCCCGGCCGGGTTTCAGTTCATTAAAAGGCTTATTCTTCCTTAAGAACAGGAAGGGCAGGAGCACCAGTGCTCCCAATGCAAATCTTACCGCAGTGTAGGTAAACGGCCCCACGTAATCCATGCCTGCCCGCTGAGCCACAAAGGCAAAACCCCAAATCATGGCAGCCAGCAGGAGAACAATGTCGGATTGAAGTTTTTGGTTTCTCATGTTTGGAGAGAAATGAAATACGATCAGTCAATTGTGATTTCATCCACAAAAACCCACGCCTTCTTTCCGGCGCCAGCATGCCAGGGGGGGCAGATTCCACGATTTTTCGCCACAACACGGATATAGCGCGTTTTCAATGATTTCGGGTTCAGTGAAAATTCCCTTACCACGGTTCCCGGTGCATGTTCATCGGCATCGTTTTTAACACTGCCAACTTCAGTGTAAGCTTTCCCATCAATAGAGGAAGAAAAAATCACCTCCGTGGGCATGAATATCCATGAATCCTGTTCTTGCAGACACCCAATGGACAATTTAAACACAGGCTGTTCTGAACCCAGATCGATGATGGCATCCACATCTGTTCCTTCATAGCCCTGCCAGTTGCCTGTTCTGAAATTGGCACCACCATGGATAAAATTGATGAGGGCCACATCGCCGCCTGCACTGTACTGTCCTGAATGGGTTGTATTCAGTATGATGCGACGATTTTTTGGAATCTGGATGAAATGTGCTTCCACAGTGAAGCTTTTCGGCAGGTCCTTTCGGAATGCAAATGCTTTAATGAGGGTCGTTTTCTGAAGTAAAAAAGGACGGGAATAAATACTGGACTTCAGTGAGGGTTCTGAACCATCAAGTGTGTAATAAATAGTTGTTCCTCCCAATGGACATGAGAGCGAAACGATAGTGGTGTCAATAAAAGTATGTTTTCCCCGGTCGAAGGAAGGAACAGGTGTGATCAGCATGTCCGAAATGTACGAAACAGGAAACCCTCCAAATCCTACTCCCCAACCCTTGTTGGGCAGGGGTCCCATGGTAAATACCAGTTCGCCGCCATTGATGATCTCTTCATGCCGGAGATAACACCTGGAGTGAACTTTGCCATTCAATGAAGCCGATTGAATGTAATAATTGGTGGGGCTGACATTGTTTGCCTTGATGATGAATGTTTTTCCGTTCTCCAGTTTGAGGGTTGTCTTTGGAAACATCGGGGTTCCAATGGCATAAATGTTGGAGCCCGGGGTTACCATGTAAAATCCCAGGGCGCTTAGAACATACCATGAAGACATCTGGCCGCAGTCTTCATTGCCAATCAGTCCATCGGCGGAATTGGTATAAAACCCACTGCAAATGCGGTGTATCAGCTCCTGGGTCTTCCAGGGTTGCCCGGTATAATCGTACAGGTAGGCCATATGATGGCTGGGCTCATTCCCATGGGCATACTGTCCGATCATGCCGGTAATATCAGCCTGATCACGCCCTGTGGTTTTTGTATCTGAAGTAAATAAAGCATCCAGCTTAAGGGCAAAATTATCTCGTCCTCCCAACAATTGCATCAATCCATCGATGTCCTGAGGGACATAAAAACTATACTGCCAGGCATTGGCCTCGGTGTAGTTAAAATTGACTTCGGCCGGATCAAAAGGGGTAAACCAGGTCTCATTCAGCTTGGCACGCATAAAACCAGTGGATTCATCAAATATATTCTTATAGTATTGAGCTCGCCGGATATAAGCATTATAATCCTCCGTTTTACCCATGGCCTTCGCCATCATGGCAACACACCAGTCATCATAGGCATATTCCAATGTTTTTGAAACTGATTCTCCTTCCTGATCACCAGGAATGTACCCTTTTGATTTATAATATTTCAAACCAAGATGATCCAGATCGGCACTGTGTTTCATGGCCTCCAACGCCTTTTCTGCATCGTAACCGCGTATCCCCTTTAAATAAGCGTCAGCAATAACAGGAATGGCATGATACCCGATCATGCATCCTGTCTCATTGCCCGATAGTTCCCACACCGGTAGCATACCGCCATCCTGGTATTGTCTGATAAAGGTTTGGATAAAGTCATTGGTTCGTTTTTGATCAATGATCGTGTAAAGAGGGTGGGCAGCACGATAGGTGTCCCAAAGAGAAAAGACCGTATAGTAATTGAAACGATCAGCCTGATGAATATTTAAATCTCTGCCCCTGTAATTGTTATCGACATCCATGTAAAGATTCGGTTGAAGTTGTGCATGGTACAACGCAGTATAAAAATTAACCTTCTGTTCCTGTGATCCACCTTCCACGATAATTTTTGAAAGCTCCTGTACCCATGCTTCTTTTGCCCGGGTTACAGTATAGTCGAAATTCCATCCGGAAAGTTCAGTATCCAGATTTTGCCGTGCCCCTGCTATGCTGACTGCTGAGATTCCCACCTTCACCAGTATCTTTTCAAAATCGGTCGTGGTATAAGAAAAGAGTGCCTTCAAATTATCGCCGTTGGCTTCATTCACTCCAGAAAGTGCTTTATTGTCCGACTCAACGCGGAAATCCGTGAAAGGCTTCGAGAATCGTGCAACAAAATAAATGATTTGTTTTTGCGCCCATGCCTTTGAAATGCGGTATCCTTCAATCTCTGTATTGCTGATGATTTTCAATCCCGATTCAAGAACTTTATCGCGATGTTTCAAGTCAAGAACAATGCCAGCTTTTTCTGATTTTGGAAAGGAATAACGATGAAACCCCACGCGGGCAGTAGCTGTAAGGTCGACCTGGATACCGTATTTCAGAAGTTCAACCTTATAATAACCCGGGGTGGCCAATTCAGTTTCCTTCATAAATGCGGAGGCAAATCCATAATCCTTAAGGTTGACATCTCCGGTAACAGGCATAAACAGGATGTCTCCATAGTCAGAACATCCGGTCCCGCTAAGATGGGTATGGCTGAATCCGTAAATGACGGTATCCGATCCATGATAAGCCGAACAGCCGTCCCATCCGTCAAGGCGTGTATCCGGACTCAGTTGAACCATTCCGAAGGGCACACTCACTCCAGGAAAAGTATGCCCATGGCCACCGGTACCGATCATCGGGTTGACATTGTCGATCAGGTCATGCTGACTGAACGAGCAGGAAGAGAAAGTGATGAACGACAAAATCCACAAGACTCTGTTAGAAACCATAATTTCTTTTTTTTAATTTTATTTCAAAGGTCGTTGAAACAGGAAGATGATCCGAAGGATATTGATCATCGCGGTGAAAGGTGATGACAGAATGCCCGGTTACCGTAACTGAACGATTATTTTTCGTAAAGATAAAATCGATGACATCGCCATCCTGGGGTTTAAATGGAAAACCGATATAAGTGTATGGTGGACCTGCCGGTGGATTGCGGGAAATCCTGGCGGTGTTGATCAGTGTCAATTCAATGTTGGAACCGGTAAGAATCCTGTACATGGCTGATCCCTCCATGTCGTTGAAATCACCGGTAACAACGACCCATTCATCTCCGGCTACCTGCTGGATGGCCGATAGCAATAGGTGGGCACTTTGTATTCTTGCCTCCTCGGATACATGGTCGAAATGGGTGTTAAAAACAAACAGCTTCTTCCTTGATCGCTGATCTTTCAGTTTCACCCAGGTGACCAAGCGGTTACAGGCGGCATTCCAGGATCTGCTTCCGGCTTTATTTGGCGTTTCCGATAACCAGAATGTACCTTCCGATTTTTTTTCAAACCGGTCGACTTTATAAAAGATTGGGTTATATTCACCACTTCGCTTACCATCATCCCTTGCCACACCGACCTTGAAATAATCCGAAAGTTTTTCCTGAAGCTCTGTAACCTGGTTGTCGAGGGGTTCCTGGAACCCGATAATGTCGGGATTGACTTCCCTGATGACCCCGATCACCAATGGTTTTCGCAAGGCCCAGCCAAAAGCGCCATCATTTGGATTATCATAACGCACATTGAATGTCATGACCTTGAGATCCACATTTTGGGTGTGAACAAACAAAGGCACAAGAAGAAAAATCAGAACTGTTCGGGATATTTTAATCATGCAGTGTCAATAGGTATCCACAAGGGATTTGACCATGATCTTTGATGCGGTATCCTGACTTTTTTTCTTTGTCAGGAATCTCACCTCATAGGTCTCCCCGGGGATCATGTCGAAATAATTATCTGTGAATTCACCCCGTAAAGCGCTGCTCAGGTATACATTCTTTACCAGTTGATCTGAGCTGAGGCGAACGATATATCCCTCTTTGATTTCTGTGACCTTTTTCCGGATGACCGGTGCAGGCAGCTTCAGTTCACTGATCGGGCTGAAATATATAATATTGCTTGAAATTGTCCGGCCATCATGGATCAACGAAGTGGTAAATAAAACAGTATTCTGATCAACCCCTGCCAGAAGGCTTGCCTGAATGGTATCAAAACAGACTGAAGAAGTGTTTGGTGGAATAGAAACAACCTGACTCTTTTCAAACAGGATTTTTCCATTAAAATCCATTGCCCGGAGGGCAAGTACGGCATTGACCTTTTCGGGTTTATCGGAGATCACATAAACCCTTACCTGGCCATTCTCCACCACTGGTGAAACCAGGATAGGAGCATATTCTTTTTTTACCCAATAATGCAGCGCTTTCTTTTTACCGTAATAATCACGCGACGACCAGGAAACCACTGGCCAGCAGTCGTTCAATTGCCAGTAAAGGGTACCCATGCAATAAGGCATGGCTCTCCGGTGGGCCTCAATGGCAGTTTTAATCCCTTCGGCCTGTAGTACCTGGCTGACATAGACGTAGGATTCAAAATCCCTGGGCTTTTTATAATACCTTAACATCATTTCATCTATCGTTTCATATCCCACCGGATGTTTTTGATGGGCTTTCATGGTTGCTGAACCAAGTTGACGATCTTCGGGAGAGGTGAACTTTTTTATCGACGACAGATCGGGAAATCCCTGAAATCCATATTCAGACATGAACCGTCCAACCTTTTTACAATATGCACTGAAGGGCTCCTTGCCCCACCAAACACCCCAATAGTGGCTGTCGCCCTGCTTCAGACTTTCAGCCCGACCCCAGCCAAAACGGGGAGAAGTTTGAATATATTGGCGTAACGTATCGAATCGGCGGACATTTTGCGGAAGTATTTCCTGGAAAATAATCCGGTAGTTGCCGGCAATTTCCGCGGAATCCTGCGGAGAATAATTGAATTTCTTCTGCCATCCCCAGTTCTTCCAGCCTTCATCGATCTCGTTGTTTCCGCACCAAATGGCAATGGAGGGATGACGCCGTAACCTGACAATATTCTGGATTGCTTCTGTAGCAACATTATCTCGAAATTGTTTGCTGTCGGGGTACATGGCATTGGCAAACATAAAGTCCTGCCATACCAGGATACCGTTTTCATCGCACAGGTCATAAAAAATATCCTTCTCATAAATTCCTCCGCCCCAGACACGGAGCATATTCATATTGGCTTCCTTAACATCCTGTATCAGTTTGATATAGGCAGAATCTTTTACACGTGATGGGAAGTTATCCTGTGGGACATAATTTGCACCTTTCATGAAAATTGGGATCCCGTTGATCTTGAAATAAAATGAACGGCCAATGGTATCTCTCGCCTGAACAAGTTCAATGGTACGCAACCCGATCCGACGGGTATCCTCTCCATATACCTTACTTGCAAAACGAATCCGGTGTTTGAAGGTGTAGAGATATGGCTCCCCCATGCCGTTTGGCCACCACCGGATTGGTTTCTTAATGTCAAAATCAAGTCTAAGTACATTGATCCCCTTTTTTACGCGCTCCCGGATTTCAGCTATCGGAACATCCTTATGCTCAACCTGCAATTGTGCCGTGTCGTCCAGCTCGGAGGTCAGTGTAAAAACAGCAGTCATTTTGGCCACCGAGTCGGTCAGCTGCTTTTGAATATATTGTACATCAAGAACATTCACATAATTCCAGAAACGGATATAGATGGGTTTCCAGATGCCGCTCGTGATGAATGTCGGTCCCCAGTCCCATCCAAACTGATAGGCAGCCTTACGGCACACTACCTTGGTATCACCCGGAAGACCATATTTTAAACTGCTGTACCTTGATCTGTTTTCCTCCACAATGGATGGGAACTGGATTCTAATCCTGTTCACACCGGGATAAATGAAACGTTTAATGATGCCATACCACTCCTTGAACATATTGTCGGCAACAATTACCAACGAATCGTTGATATACACATTGGCATAAGTGTCCAGCCCTTTGCAAACCAATTCAATGTGCCTGCTTGCCAACTGAGCTTCCGTGATGGTGAAGGTTCGTTGGTATTCCCAGCCCGATTCGCCAATCCATTGAAGCCTGCTTTCATTATCCCGGTAAAATGGATCAGGGATCAGGTTATTCTTTAACAGGTCCAGGTGAACACAGCCCGGCACATTCGCTTCAAAACGTTCCCTTGAACCTGCTTTGCGCAATTCCCATTTCCCGTTGAGGTCAAGGGGAGTGACGGTTTGTGATTGGATCAGAAACGGGAAAAAAATGGCAGTAGTAAAAAATAAGAAATTAAGGATCCTGATTCTATGCTTCATAAGAGATCAAATAAGGGGCACAAAATTACCAATTTTCATCAATCTTTATCAGCTGACTATTCCCGTTTTTTCATTAATTTCGGCCATCGTAAAACCTGTTTCGAAAATGGATTTAAAAAAGCTGAATGAATATTTTTTTAAGTTGTATGGACGGAATGACGAAATTCCTAAACTTTTCTTTGCTCCGGGTCGGGTTAATCTGATCGGGGAACATACTGATTACAACGGTGGATACGTGCTGCCCTGTGCCTTGCAATTCGGGACCTATCTCCTTGCACGGAAAACAACAGATGATCTGCTGAAACTTGCCTCTGCCGACCGGGATTTTAAAGCTGAAATCCCGCTGAGCGCCATCTCCCAAAAGATCAATAAACAATGGGTGAATTATCCGCTTGGGGTCTTTGATCAATTCAAACAATTAAATATTGAATTGTCAGGATTTGAAATGCTTTTCTCGGGCGATATCCCAGACAGTGCAGGGTTGTCATCTTCCGCTTCGATAGAGATGGTAACAGCCTGTGCCCTGGCTGTTTTATTGGATACCACTCAACTGGAAATGATCGATCTGATCAAACTTTCGCAGCGTGCCGAGAACCAGTTCGTCGGAGTGAATTGCGGCATCATGGACCAGTTTGCTGTTGGTATGGGGTCGGTTGATCATGCCCTCCTTCTGAATTGCCTTACCCTGGAATACAAACGGATTCCCTTTATTCTGAAAGGGTTTCAACTGGTCATTGCCAATACCAACAAACAACGTGGTTTGGCCGACTCCAGGTACAATGAGCGTGTGGCTGAGTGTCAGCTTGCAGTGACCTACCTTAACCAGTTGTTCCCGATCTCAAAACTTGGGGAGATCAGCTTTATGCAGTTCTATAAAATTCAGGATCGAATTCCAGATCCTGTCATCCGTAAGCGGGCAAGACATGTGATTTCTGAAAATCAGCGGGGACTCAATGCAGTATCCAGCCTGTATAAAGGTGATATCGGCCAGTTTGGCGCATTGATGAATGCTTCACATGAATCGTTGAGGGATAATTACGAAGTCACAGGGTTTGAACTTGATGCGCTTGTTGACGAGGCTCAGAAAGTGAATGGAGTAGTAGGAGCTCGAATGACTGGTGCCGGTTTCGGAGGGTGTACCGTGAACATTGTTAAGAGCGGAATTGTCGATGATTTTATCCGGAAAGTAGGAGAGGGGTATCATGCCAGAACCGGTTTGAATGCTGATTTTTATATTGCACATCCTTCACGGGGAGTCCGCGAGATCAACATTGATTAAAAGAGTTATAACATTTCAAATCGAGAAATATGTCACACAAAAAAGACAAGCATAATAAGGACAGGGAAAAGGAGAGTGAAAAGATTGTTGCCACCAGTCATGATCCTGAGGGCGATGGTCAGGAAAAGCTTCCCAAACATTATTATGAGGAAGAGCTTGCAAAACTCCAGATCGAGCTGGTGAAACTCCAGGAATGGATCAAATACAAAAGTTTACGTGTCGTTGTTCTTTTCGAGGGAAGAGACGCTGCCGGTAAAGGCGGTTCAATCAAAAGGATCACCGAATCTCTCAACCCCCGTGTTTGCAGGGTGGTTGCACTGGGTGTGCCCACAGAGAAGGAGAAGTCGCAATGGTACTTCCAGCGGTATGTCCCTCATCTGCCTGCTGCTGGTGAAATGGTGCTTTTCGACCGGAGTTGGTACAACCGTGCCGGAGTAGAACGTGTGATGGGATTTTGCACGGAAGATGAGTACTGGGATTTTCTGCGTTCCTGCCCGAATTTCGAAACGATGCTTATCCGTTCAGGCATCATTCTTATTAAGTATTGGTTCTCCGTAAGTGATAGAGAACAGGAAAAACGTTTCATCCAACGCATCAACGATCCAACCCGGAGATGGAAAATCAGCCCGATGGATGTGGAATCGCGGCAAAAATGGGTTGAATATTCGAAAGCCAAAGATGAAATGTTTGCCTATACCGATACCAAGCAATCACCATGGTATGTGGTTGAGGCCGACGATAAGCGCCGTGCAAGACTGAACTGCATCAGCCACCTGCTGAGCCTGATCCCCTATAAAGATGTTCCGCGTGAAAACATCATACTGCCCCCGCTGGAAAAGGATAAAGCATATGTCCGCCCACCCATGTCGGAACAAACTTTCGTACCGGATAAGTTTTAATCAATGCCGCTGATGTTTTTATTTGCTTTTTTCTTTTACCATTGGTGCATTCGTGGAGCACAGAGGAATTGTATTATCTGACCCCAAACCGGTAAATGGTTTGCGCAAAATATTTTACCCCAGGAACGAGAATGGTATTCGGAAAGTTTGTCTGATTTGGAGAATCGGGAAAATGCTGGGTTTCCAGACAAAGTCCATAATGTTTTTGGTAAATTTTTCCTCCCTTGCCTTTGATATTGCCGTCAAGGAAATTCCCTGAGTAGAACTGAACCCCGGGTTCAGTAGTGAGGATATCAACCTGCCTGCCCGACTTCGGATCTTTCAATACCGCGGCCATCGATAATTCTCCTGGCTTTTTATTCAAAACATAGTTGTGATCGTATCCTCCCTTGATTTTGTCTATTCTTGAACCGATGGTACTACCAGCAGTGAAATCCATGGAGGTTCCCTTGACGGAAAGAAGGTTGCCTGTTGGAATAAGTTCTTCATTGACCTCCGTGAAACGATCTGCAAAAAGGGTCAGGGAATGCCCCAGGATATCTGTATTCGCTCCGGTCAGATTGAAATAGGTGTGATTGCAAAGATTGACTGGAGTGGGTTTATCAGTAACCGCTTCAATGGTCGTGCTGAGTTCATCGTCATCGTTAAGCAGATAGGTAACCGTCACAACAAGCTTTCCCGGGTAACCCTCCTCGCCATCAGGGCTGGTATACTTTAAAACCAACCCAACCGATGTCGAATCCTGCATTTCTGCTGCATCCCAAACAACCTTGTCAAAACCTTTGGTACCTCCATGCAAACTGTTCTTTCCATTGTTGATGGCCAAATGGTAGGTCTTTCCTTCAAGAGTGAATCTGCCCTTTGCAATGCGGTTGGCATACCGTCCCACGATGGCGCCAAAATAGGGATTGTTGGTCATGTACTGGTTCAGGCTGTCATACCCCAAAACAATATCTCCCGGTCGGCCATCCCTGTCCGGCACAATGATGGAGGTGATGATCCCGCCATAATTGGTGATTTTTACGGCAATGTCATTTTTATTGGTCAGGGTATAGAGAAAAACATTCAAATTGTCAACGGTTCCAAAGGGTATTTTCATGACGGAATGTTTTATTGTTTCAGGAGTATCTTTTACATTCTGATTTACGGTCCATTTGCAGGAAAAAAAAGATGTGAAAAAGATTCCCGGGATAAATATAAAAAGAACTCTTTTCATGATCTGATGATCATGATTTAACTCACAAACCTAAGAAAATTCAGAGCAGGAGCGAATGGTGTTCAAAAAAAATCATGAGCTCCCTCTTCAATAATTTATACTTTTGGCCGGAAAAACGGGAATCCAGTTAAATCCGGAAATTTTGAAACTCAGGAATAAGGTCATTCTGATCACAGGTGCATCAGCAGGCATCGGAGCAGTTACAGCACAACTCTTCGACAGGGAGGGAGCCATGGTGGCCATGGCTTCTCGCCGCCGCGAGAAACTTGACGAGCTGGCACTGAAAATGAACCATCCGCTGGTCATCCCGGTTGATATGAGTGATGAAGAGCAGGCACGAAAGATGGTTCAGCAAGTGGTGTCCCATTTCGGACATATTGATGTTCTTGTCAACAATGCTGCCAGCATCATTGTCTCAAGGTCCGATACCGTTTCTTCAACAGATCTGATGAAGGCATTCATGACCAACCTTGTCGGGCCGGTAGCCGCCACACAGGAGGCCATTGGTCATATGCGAAAAAGGGGAGGTGGTCAGATCATCAATGTAGGCTCCCCAGGGTTCATGATGGGAATCCCATTCTATGCCCCCTATGTTTGTTCAAAGGCTGCTTTTTCGGCCTGGACGAGGACCATACAGGCCGAATGGGCCGGGACGGAAATTGTCGTATGTGAATATTTTCCAGGTTACGTTAAAACCGACTCTCCACCGGATTCCCGCCTGGGTGAGGTGAACCAGGATTTTCTCATGAAATCCGAGCAGAATATTTTCACCAGGCTTTTTGCCAAACCCAAAACTCCGGATCATGTGGCAGGACAACTTGTAAAACTGGTGCTTAAACCAAAAACGCTGACCTATTCTGACTTTTCGGTGAAAATCGGCAGTTACATTTCCAACATCTCCAGCTTCCGGCTTTCAATCGCCCGTCAGATGGCTGCGACGGCCCGTGAAAAAAAGAAACTTTCTATATTTGCCGAATGATTGACATAATGACCTGGCAGGTCGCTCCACTGAAAAGAAAATCCAAATCCAATGAGAAAAACCATTCCACTGAGAGAACGCAAAACCGACTACATTTACCTTGCCTTCTTCTTTTTAAACCTGTTTTACATCACCTATATCGTTGACCTTGAACAACTGGTGATCGCTGATCCTTCAAACTTCAAATACCCTTTATGGCCTCTTCCTTTCCTGGTAGATATGGTGCACTGGTGGGGTTCGAACTTTGATCCGTTGCAATGGCTGCGGCCAGTTTGGTGGAAAGCTACCATTTGGATTGATGTGATCCTTTTTGGTCCATTTTATGCCGCTGCGATCTATGCTTTTATCAAAGGAAAGGAATGGATCAGGATTCCCACATTCATCATCATGTCGATCCTCTTTACCAATGTATTCATCATCTGCAGCGAGGAAATCTTTGGACCAACCCCTGCAAAAAACCTTCCCCTTGTCCTATTTGCCAATGCACCATGGGCTTTGTTCCCGGTTTTTCTGATCTGGAAAATGTGGAAGAACGAACATCCTTTTACCAAAGAGGCCTGATCCCAACACGGTCATTGACTGACAATTTGATTAAAAATAATCATGGCAACATTATTTTCTGAATACATCCTGAAGGGGAAAACAGTTAAGAATAGGATTGTCTTCCCCCCTGTGGTCTGTTTTCATTATGCAGGAGCGGATGGAATTGTTACCGACAGAAATATTGAACATTATCGCAAGCGTGCCCATGGAGGTGCCGGGATCATCATAACCGAGGCGACAGCGATCTGGAAAGATGGCAGATTGGCGCCGTTTCAGCTGGGCATCTGGTCGGACGAACATATACCGGGAATGGCAAAGATAGCATCCGTTGTGAAACAGGCTGGCGCTGTTTCATTGCTGCAGATCCACCACGCCGGTCTTGTTGCACCTGAAGTGGTGGCGCCACTGGCTAAAGGGCCATCGGCGGATGAAAAAAATCCAAGGTCCCGCGCGCTGACAGTTCAGGAGATTGAAGAGATTCGCGAGGCCTTTATTCATGGGGCAATCCGTGCTCAGAAAGCCGGATTTGATGGCGTGGAACTGCATGGCGCCCACGGCTATTTATTAAATCAGTTTGCAAACCCGTTTTTTAATAAACGGGAAGATGAGTATGGTGGAGATCTCTCGGGAAGAATGAAGCTCATCACCGGTATTTATCATGGTATCCGAGAAGCATGTGGCGAACATTTTATCCTGGGATGCAGGATGGGCGCCAATTCACCTGCTTTGTCAGAGGGTATCCTGATCGCGAAATACCTTGAAAAAATCGGAATCGATTACCTGAATGTATCCCACGGAGGAATGCTGCTCAACCTGCCACGCCCCCCAAAGGATTTTAATTACAACTGGATTGTATATAGTGGAACCGAAATTAAAAAACAGGTCACAACCCCTGTCATGGTGGTGAATGAGATTAAAACCGCCGAGCGGGCCAGTTGGCTTATCGAACAAAACCTTACCGACTTTACTGTTTTAGGCCGTCCAATTCTTGCCGATCCCGATTGGGTCAATCATGTCAGGAACGGTGAACTGGTAAACCCGTGTTTAAGCTGCAAACCCAAATGCAAATGGTACGAGGACAGCAGCCTTTGCCCGGCAGTTAAAAGGCTGGAATCAACTGAGACCGGAAAATAATTGAAGAACCTCGCCACAAGCGGGGATTCTTCGATCCAATAGGAATTTGTATTTTTGCTCGCTAACCCCGCAGCAAGCGGGGATTCAATTGGCCAGTTCCTGCTTCATCCTGGCCACAGTCTCCCTGAATTTTACGATATCTTTTTGATTGACAGGCTGGGAAGAGGGTGATTCCAGCTTCAGCGGGTCAGTTGGGCTTCCATTTTTATAAACGCGAAAATCTAGATGTGCACCCGTCGAAAGTCCGCTGCTGCCAACATACCCAATAACCTGTCCCTGCTGCACATGAATTCCGGTCTTGATCCCTGCGGCATATTTCGAAAGATGAGCATAGGTAGAGGTATAAACCGTGTTATGCCTGATGCTCACGAATCGCCCGTAACCTCCATGCCAACCGACCTCCAGAACTCTTCCGTCGCCCAGAGAAACCACTGGTGTGCCTCGTGGCGCTGCATAATCTACACCGAAGTGAGGTCGCGATATACGGAGGATCGGATGCATCCGTGCCCGTGAAAACCGTGAACTGATCCTTGAAAATTTCAATGGTGCCTTTAAAAAGGACCGGCGGAGACTCTTCCCCTCATCATCGAAATACTCTCCCTTGCCCATCTGATCAAAATAAAAGGCATAAAAATCCTTCCCACTGCTGGTGAACACTGCCCCCAGGATGCGGTCAATGCCAATCATTACATCATCCACATACAATTCCTCGTATACGACCTTGAAGCGGTCCCCCTTCTGTAAACCATAAAAATCAATGGTCCAGGCATAAACATCCGACATTTTAAGTCCAAGGTTGATGTCAAGGTTATTGTCAACAAAGGCATTCCACAGGGATGTGGAGATAGTACCTTCAGCATGTTTCACATGGGTGGTCACCTTTTTTTTATCGGTATATATTCGTAGCGAATCCCGTAAATCATATACAACAAAGTGAATAGGGTCAATCTCATAAATGAAATAAGCCGTTTTGGAATCGGTTCCCCGGGTATAGATTCGTGCATATTTATTTCCTGATCTGACCTTCCTGACATCAAAAACTGAACGGCTCTCTCTCGCTATCCGATCAATGCGTTGAGGTGACAAATAGGGAGATAACAATGTCGACAGATTCTGGTTGCTTTCAACTTTTCCATACTGGATCTCCAATGAATCAATGTTGATCTTATAAACGAACGTCGATTTAGCCACGGCTGGTAGAAGGGGAGGCTCCATCTCCGTTTGATAGGGGATGAGAAAACCGATGATCAGCACAATGGCCAACAACAGAAATAATGTTGACTTTGTTTGAAGCGAAAGCAGTTTAAGTTGCATTTAATAGGTTACTTAAATGTGATAATGATGTGAACAATCTCCGGGCGGTTTCCAAGTCGAACAGGAGGCCCCCATGTCCCGAAACCAGATGAGACATAAAAATGGGTTTGACCGATCTGTTTGTAACCCCAGCTGATTTCATAGATGGCCTTGGTGATATAATTGAATGGCCACAATTGCCCGTGATGCACATGTCCGGAAAGCTGAAGGTCGACACCCAACTCCACCGCTTTTTCTAGGTTAAAAGGCTGGTGATCCATCAGAATAACCGGGTACCTCCGGTCAATCGATTGCATCACATCTTCCAGCGATTTTCTCTCCCTTCCGCTGAATCGTGGTTTATCACGGTCATCTCTTCCGACAAGATAAAAACGCTTATCAACCAGGATTGAGGTATCCCGGAGCATGTTAATCCCATGGCTGGTAAGGTATTTAATGGCAGCTTCAACGCCACCGATATACTCATGGTTGCCAGGAATGGCATAGACCCCAAGTTTTGATTTGATCTGGCAAAGGTTTGCTCCCAGGTTGTTTTTTATCACCGGGGACAGATCCTCATCCACAACATCTCCGGCAAACAGTACCAGGTCTGGATGAAGGGCATTGATTTGCTCAACAAGTCTATTGGCCTTGCGCTTGGCAATCAATGTTCCGAGGTGAATGTCACTGGCCATAACGATATCCAGCTTTTTATTGCCGTCCACAATCTTTGGAATCGAAATTACAAGGGTTTTAATACGGGGGTTCCTGGCATTGATATAGCCGGCAACGACAATGATTGAAACCAGAAAAAATGCAATAAAAAGGGTGACCAGCTTGGTCTTCTGATAATCAACATAAAAAACCCGTGGATAGATGTGGAAGAAATAATTCAATATACGGGAGAGGTCAATCAATATGACGATCAGTATAAAATAGAGCATGAATGCCAGCCAGAATGAGCCGATCCAGGTGATGACCCCGGTAAATGCGCAAGGGTAGGTGCGTTCAAGGATACGCGCCAGTACAAACGTGGATGATAACGCCCAGAAAATAAACGTGAAACCCAGTCGGGCATTACTGCTGTTGGAAAACGCTTGTACTCCGCGGGAATAAATATAAAAATTTACCAGTCCGTAGATGACCGTAACAATCGTGACAAAAACAATAAAAAATCCGGTTTTCACGCCCTCAGACTGTTTTCTGGTTTTTTACCGACGCAAAGATACCGATTCATTCAAATAACCTGTTAAATTTGTTAGGTCATTACGGAATGAATGCCCCATTAAACAAATCGGCTTATGACTGCAGGATTTTCTCTCAGCTGGATCGACTACACCATCATGATTGTTTACTTTGTTTTTGTACTTGGCATTGGCTGGGCGCTCAAACGCTACATGAAAGATGCCAATGCTTTTCTTGAAGCTGGGCGGTCAATGCCAGCCTGGGTGGCTGGCCTGGCATTTATCTCGACCAACCTGGGCGCCCTCGAGGTAATGGGAATGACCGGATCTGGAGCGAAATACGGGATGCTGACTACCCATTTTTACTGGATCGGAGCCATTCCTGCCATGGTTTTCTTAGCCCTCTTCATGATGCCCTTCTACTACGGATCAAAAGCGCGTTCCGTCCCGGAATACCTTAAGTTACGGTACGATGAGAAAACAAGGGGACTCAATGCTATCCTTTTTGCTGTAATGACCATTCTCGCTTCCGGTATCTCCATGTATGCCCTGGCCATCCTGATGGAAAAGGTGCTGGGTTGGAATTTCCATCTCAGCCTGATTCTTTCTGCCGCCGTTGTATTGGCCTACACTTACCTTGGCGGACTTTCTTCGGCAATCTATAACGAGGTCCTGCAGTTTTTCATCATTGTCATCGGATTGCTGCCCATCGTGTTTCTATCCCTTAAGGATCTTGGCGGTTGGTCGGGTATGCAGGAACAACTTGCCCCGATCGTTCAGGCCAAAGGTTTCGCTGCCGACACATGGACGACCACATGGAAATACACCGGTGCAGCGAAAGCAAACCCAATGGGGGTAGAGTGGTACGGGATATTTGCAGGCCTTGGTTTTGTGTTGTCTTTCGGATACTGGTGTACCAACTTTCTCATTGTCCAGCGGGCCATGTCGGCCAAATCAACAACTGCCGCCCGGAATACTCCATTGATCGGAGCTTTGCCGAAGATGTTTATTCCATTCCTCATCATCGTTCCGGGAATTGCTGCACTCGTACTCATGAATTCTCCCGGGAAAGGATTCTCATTGCCTTTGAACAACACTGGTCAGCCCATTTACGATTATACGATTATCATGCTCCTCAGGCAATACCTGCCGGCAGGAGTGCTTGGCCTGGGCATCACCGCACTGCTGGCGTCATTCATGTCGGGAATGGCGGGAAATGTCTCAGCTTTTAATACGGTATGGACCTATGACATCTATCAGAGTTATATCCGTCCGGTAACTGGCAATAAACCTGTTGATGATAAACATTACCTTAAAGTTGGTCGCCTTTCTACCATATTCGGAGTGGTGATAAGCATTGCTGCTGCCTACCTGGCGAGCCTTTTTGGCAATATCATGGACTTCTTGCAAACCATCTTCTCCATGATTAATGCACCCCTGTTTGCCGTGATCTTCCTGGGGATGTTCTGGAAACGAACCACCGGACATGCAGCATTTACCGGCCTTCTCGCTGGATTCTTCATTGCCCTGCTACATCATGGATTCACTTTCCCAGAAGGGGCAGATACGCTTGTTAAAGGAGGTTGGATTGTAAAAACTTTCGCCTATCCGGTTGAAATGGCACAAAATTTCTGGACAGCTATTTTTGCTTTTACAACAAGCACTGTTGTAACAGTTGCTCTTTCACTGATGACCCGGAAACTGAAATCCGATGAGGAACTGAAGGGACTGGTTTATTCACTTACCCCGAAACTGAAGGAAGGAGATGTCGTCTGGTTCAAACGCTCATCAACCCTGGCTATTCTCGTGTTGACCATCGCATCAGCATTGACCATACTTTTCTGGTAAACAAGTAATATTAATGTATTTAACCATGGGACTCGATATTAAAATACCAATTGGCTTGATGTTTACAATCTTTGGCGTACTCTTGACCATTTTTGGATTGTTCACAAACAATGATCCTGCTTTGTATATGCCATCTCTCGGGATTAACATCAACCTCTGGTCAGGTTTACTCATGACCGTTTTTGGCGCCATTTTTCTGTATTTTGGAATACGTTCCAGGAAACTTAATAAAAAATGATATGAACACCATTCATCGGGCTTTCCTTAAAACATCCATCGGATTCGTTGAGGTCAATGGCACTGAAAAAGGAATCCGTAGTCTGTATTTCCTCGATTTCCGTGTGAAAGTAAATCGAGTACCTCATGAACTTAAAGAGTGTATGCTTCAATTGAAAGAGTATTTTAATGGGTACCGTCAAGGTTTCACTTTACCCCTTGACCTTGTTGGGACTCCTTTTCAGATAAGGGTATGGCAGGAATTATGTAACATTCCCTATGGCACAACCATCACCTACCTTGAATTGGCCAGCCGTATCGGTGATCCGAAAGCATTGAGGGCAGTAGGACAGGCCAATGGATGTAATCCCATATCCATCATTGTCCCCTGCCATCGGGTAATTGGCCATGATGGAAAGCTGGTAGGGTACGCCGGAGGACTCAAACGAAAAAAATGGCTCCTGGAACATGAACATGCATTTAAACAGGGAGATCTGTTTTATGCCAACAGGACTTAAGGTTTTACTTTGAATAAGATTTTTCGATAAAGAGAATTTCTCTGTTGCTTATTATTTGCCCTGGTGGATTGGTTTGTCAACCACAGGTTTGAGACTGGTAAAGGATTTGCACTGATCTGCTAATTTTTTAAAAGCCATGCATCGGGAAAACTCTTCCTGATAACTTTGAGTTTTTGCATAACCTCTGCCTTGTTGAATGATTCAAAAACCGAAATCCGGATTTTATGGTCTTTGATCATGACTTTGGCATCCTGATAACCCTTTTCTTTCAATGAAGTGATAAGCTTATTTGCTGCATCAGGCAAAATGTTGGTTCTGACAATGATGTAATATTTCCCGATTGGATTCTGAGTGGGTTCAATAATTAATTTTGGTTGTTCTGGTCTATCCTGATCCGTTTTGGCCATTTTTTTACTCCTTGCCGTATCTGCGGTTGGTTTATCGGGTTCTGCTCCGCAAACCGCCGGTATTCCTTCAGGATCAGCAACCTCACCAAACCAGGCACAGGCATAATTTTCAAAGATGGCAATCCCGATGGCATTCCACTTCCTGCCTTGCCATTTTCCGGTGTTCAGGAGAAAACTTTTAAAATAATCCACCGATTTCCACAACACAAGCACACTGTCCATCAATACCTGAGTATTCTCCCAGTAGATAATCTCGTAACCCTTGCCAG
>Ga0247841_10003615_pt1 | contig 28122 bp, 49 predicted proteins | sample LaCruzMarch2015__2_FD_192410 | JGI IMG/M metagenome (GOLD analysis project Ga0247841, IMG submission 192410) | Freshwater microbial communities from meromictic Lake La Cruz, Castile-La Mancha, Spain - LaCruzMarch2015_18m | ecosystem: Environmental > Aquatic > Freshwater > Lake | place: Spain... | reverse complement strand
TTTCTCTTTCAGGAACCCTAATTTAGCCAGTCTGTCTGCTTTGCTACCAGTTATATCATTAACAGCCTTTAGATTACTAGCATTCTTATCGCCTTCAAACAACTTCCAAGCCTCTTCCTGTAACCTCTTATAATGGCTTAATATGTCATTAGTTATTATTTCACCATCTTTATAGGTTTCCTTAACTTCTTTATATAATTCCTCTTTATAATTCCTTACTGTCTTTTCATCAAGTTTTAAAGCATCGGCTATCTCTTGATTAGTAAAACCCATCAAATGAAAGGTTGCTACTTGCTTTTTCTTGACTTCCTTTTCATTTGACATTCTTTTAGGTATAAACGGCAATTATCTGAACAAAGTTACCACTAAATAAAAAAATAAAATTACTTCTTTTTAGTATCGCTTTCAATATCTCTTAATTTGGCTCTTGCTCTTAGAATAGCGTGTGTTGCATCTTCGTGGCACTCATAGATGTTACTATATCCTTTAAACTTAAACTTCTTATAAGCAATCTTTACATCTAATCCCGGGTTATTCTTAGTCAAATTACCATCAGATATTTCACCTTCATCTACTAAGTCAAAATTGTTTAAATCACTGTATTTTTTCCAATCTTGGTTAATCGGTTTAATTTCTGCTAAATTTGGGTAACCAAATCGTCTCTCGCTTAATTCTAATTGTCTTTTGTAGTAATCATAAAAATCATCTATAGCCGCTTTTTCTGCAAAGGGTAAAGACATACCGGATAACTTAATTCCTTTTTGCATTGCCTCTTGCATATGTTTATCTTTTTCTGTATAGAAATTTCGTTTTGCTACATCTTTCTCCATCAAATTAATGAAATCTACTTTCTCTGCACTTGTTTGTTCTCTTATTATTGTCATTTTACCTCCTTTCAGCCTACGCCTGTAATTTTAATATCTACACCATTCTTTAAATTACTTTCTGCTACTTTCAATTGTTCTTCTGTTACTTTTATTTCACTAATCAATCGGTTTAATCTTTCATCGTTTTCATATTCAGTTGCCCGTCTTAAATAATCTCTCCATTTATCATCAAATAGATTTTTCTCTTGCTGTAACTTTAATAATCCTTTATTATATTCAAGTTGTTCTCTTAGCATCGCTAAAATTTTCTTATTTTTATCTAATCCTTTCTTTTCCATTTGTTCCTCTTGTTCATTCAGTTTCCGTTTCATTTTTGCCTAAATACTTTGCATCTTTTAATTGAATACATTTATCTAATTCTGTTCTTATCATATTATGGAAATCAAACTCTGGATGTGCTTTAAGAAAATCAAACTGTCTTCTAAATAAACAGGCAGGTGTCTGCATTATTCTTTCATCCTCATTTCTTAGTTTCCTTCCCATATTATCTATCTATTTATCTATCTAATTGACTATTTAAATATTGATTAATCAGTTATATAACTTACTTTTTAATAGAATAGTATTTACCTGTAATCTTATGATACTCGGCAGACAATTCTTTAATAATCTTCATATATTGCTCATTCTTTGTTTTATCGAACTCACATTTAGTCTGAGACACTAATAACTCAATCCTTTCCTCTAACTCACTGGACTTTAATCGTTGCTCCATCTATCTCCGACTTAATTAAAGACATTACTACCTTAGCAACATCTATTGGGTTTAGTTTATAGTTCTCTCCTGGCTTAACATTAACCTTATCAGGACAAACCGAATTAAAGGTAGCATCATATCTACCTACTAGACTACTCATTAAACTTATTTGTGCGGCCTTAGACGCATTAAACCAAGGTAACCCAGTATTATCCAAAGCACATATAGAACTTATCGTGATAACCCTTCCTCGCCTCATTTTACGCACATAGAACATAGTCAGTTCAAAAGTAATTCCATAGTTTTTCTGCATACAGTCACGCCAATCGTCTCTATCACATCTTCCCATTCCTCCAACATTGTTGATTAAAATATCACAGGCAGGATAATCGTCTGTCAATTTTTTAAGCCCATCACCCATTAAATCGTATTCTGGTTTATCTATTAGTGGGACGTCATAACCACATTTTCTCAATTCCTCAGAAATAGCCAAACCTATCCCGTGTCCGTTGCCTGTAACTATTGCAAGCATTTTACTAGGTTAATACTCTCTGGCAATTTACTTGGAACTGCATAAAGAAGTCCTCTATAAGTCAATCTCGGTGTTTGCCATAAATATTTAACATTATCTTCTGCTACTAAATCATTCATTTCGCCAAGTTTGACTATATCACAATGTTCAAGTAGATTAGTATAATACTTAAATTTGTTATTTATCTTTTTAATATTTTTAACTACATTCCAACCTAATCTTTCTCCGTCATATATACAATGTCCTAATCCATTATTAAAATCGTGTATTATAACTATCGCCTTATCAAATCCTTTTAGTGCATCTAATTCTCTTTGTACCACCCATCTCGGTCCATCTGGATTATAAAAATGTGCATCCAGATAAAATATAACATAATCTTTTCTATTTTGCTGTTTGTATTCCTTTATAAAATCCAATATATGTTTTTGACTATCTACATTAAATAATTTAACATTATCATATTTATCCAAGCGTCTTTTAGCCTCTTCATAATATTCCGGTATCAATTCACTTGTTTGAACTTCATCAAAATGATTTGCGTGTATCTCTGCATTTATCCCTTTAAATGTCCCAGTTTCTACTAAAGTTCTAACCTTAAAGAAATCCTTTATTGCCCATATCGTTTTCAAAGCACCCTTATCAGTCCAAGACATTATATTAACCCCGCTATCTTTTCAGCAGTATTATCCCAAGTCCATTTTCTTGCGTTCTCTCTTGCCTTTTCTCCTTTTGTTACTACTACCGCGCGGTTTTCATAACACTCTCTCATTACCTTCTTAATAGCATCTATATTAGGTGTCGCCCATTTTACACCCTCATACATAAGTTCGTGCTTTACTTCAGATAATTCGTAATCAATTAACCAACCATTTTCATTATTACAGAAGTCTATTTGTCCACCGAAATTGGTAGTAATCACTGGTAATCCACAAGCCTGTGCTTCAAGACAAGGTATATTAAATGCCTCTGCTCTAGTGGGTGCTACAAATACATTTGCCGAATTGTACAAATTAACTAAAGCATTATACTCATAACCCATTACATCAAATCTTAAGGCAGGAAGATTAGAAGTCTTACTAATTAAGTCTCTCATCATTATATCTAAATTAGGAACCCCATAAGCCGGATTTAGTTTGACTATCATTTCAACATCATCAGCAACCCCAAATTCTTCCATATACGCCTTAATTGCATATTGTATTCCACCTCTATCTTCAAGATTTCTAAATCCTTTATTACATAAGAAAGTTAATTTATTCGGTTTATTTTTACTATAAAACAAATCTAAATTAACCCCGTGGGGCATTACCGACACCTTGCTTAGTATCTCCTTATCTTCAATTGCATCTTTTGTATGATTACTTGCTACAAATATCTTTTCTATTCTTTTATCCTTACATTTTTCTATTACCCATTTAGGAATATTGCTTCCTTCCCAGATTAAAAATACCCAATTCCTTTTAGCAGTAAAATTCAATTCCCAAACTGCTGGATTAGTTATAATCAGATTTATCTCATTAGAGGGTTGTCTTTTTAGCATATCTAGTTCTCTGTCATTTAACATCTTTTCAAACCCCGGAGGAACACCAGCCATTAACCTAACTGGAACAATTTTATTTATAGCATTAGCCAAACTACGAGTATGTATATCATATCCACTACATCCTGCAATAGTTCCAATTATATTTATCTGTGTCATCGTAATAAATTTGTCTCCTTTAGATATTCTAATGGCTCTAAGTCTTCTATCTTTCCGGTTAAGGGTATTAATTTATCCTTATTTTCTTTTACGAATTTACATAGCATTTCTTGGTTGAATGGTGCTAAATTCATTGTGTTTCGTTCTCCACCACTTGGCGTCATCAGATGATAATTGACTGCCTGAGAATTAAAACCAATCTTATATCCAGCCATTAACATTCTTAAACTTAATACCTCTTCCTCACGATACCCATTCATACTAAGAGTAGTCGGAGTATAGTTACAATTATTATGAATAGCAGAACGATAGAGGCAACAACTTCTAAAATGGTGAGCAGGACAAATGCAATTATCAATATAAGGCATACCACAATCATCACCATTATAAATGAAGTTACCATCTTTGTCTAGTATTATTCTATTGCAAACGCCCTTTAAATATTTTGTCTCTCTCTTCATTACTGGTCCAAATGGGACAGTTACACCAGTAGCCATATCATATCCTTGGTCTATTACCTTAAACAATTGTTCTATATAATCACTTTCAAGAATACAATCATCATCAACTCTTAATAAAAACTTATAATCATCTTTTGCTAAATCTACAATTTTTTGTCTTGCCCTGCTTACACCGTGTGGAAAATCAGTTCTTTCTATATGCACCTTATGCCCTTCTAATATTATTCTTGTTATTATTGCATTTAAGAAATAATAACTTTGTAACGGAGTTCCTGAACAATCATCAAGAATAAATATATCAAATTCCTTAAATGTCTGTGTTCTTAGACTTTGCAGTAAGAGCGCCAATTCAGTTGGCCTATCTTTGTTATTAATTAGTATCGCTGTTTCCATTTTTTTTAATCATTAATCTATCTATTCTATTCTTTCCATCTTTTGTGTTTGCTATAAACTCCAATAATTCACCATCTAAATTTAATCCCATATTTGAAAGTCGGTCTATAATTTTCAAACCAAAATCAAATCTTCTTATTGCGATTGCTATTTTTGCCAACTTAAATAATTGTTCTATGTCATTAATAGTATCAGGGTCTCTTAAATAAAATGGCTCTGCTACTACCAAGAACCCATCACCAGCACCCTGTTCGGTTAAATACATATCTTGCGTATTAGTCAAAGACACTAAAATAAAACCCTCATTAGATAAAAGACTATGTGTATCTTGAAATAATTTTTGTCCTTTATACAAAGGAGTAAATTCTACTTCTGTGACTATAGCCAAAATATCTCTAAAATTATCTTTAGCCCCCTGCATTATTTCATATTCAAATCCCTGCGCATCTACGCTTAATATATCAATTTTAGGTATCTCTCCATTAGCAATTAAGGTATCTAATTTATAAGTTTCTAATTCCACTTGGTTTATCATTTTAGCGTGTTTTCCCCAAATCTTTCTATCCCCTTTAAATGAATACTTCTTTGCCTTTTCATCTAATAGATATACACTACTAGCGCTAGGACTTGTAGATATATTAAATTTAATTTTCCCGTCTGTTCCACCTATACATTTTCTTATTAAAACACTATTTGGCTTATTAGTTGTTTCCTTTAATGAGCCTTCATCTGCGTCATAGAGTATCCATTTATACCCCTGCAAATATTGGAAATTATCCACTGGCCCACAATCGCCTATTCCACCAATATGGTGTATATTAATATCAAGCGATTTGATACTTTCTTTTGAAATATTCTCCATTTCGCCTCCTTATATCTTCTAAATCGGGTCTGTCTTCATTAGTATGTGCTGTCTTATGATGGTGGTCGTTAAACATCTTTGAAACATATATATTCAAACCAGCATTATATATTCGATAACTCCAATCAATATCAACCGCATCTCCTATTTCATAAACTTCATCAAATCCACCTATATCTCTACAAGTAGTCCAAGGAATATAAACACCCCAGAACCCTGCCCAAAGCATATCCTCAATATATCTTCCATAACATTTTCCATAAGAGTTGCCCATCACAACAGCCCCGACCTTTTGGTATATTAATCTCATTTTTATTAAATCTAATAACCAATCGGCTTTAAACTTAAAATGTATTGCATCTGTCTGTGTCATATAGATATCTCTCTCTTGTTCAACACTTATTTTAAATGCTTGATTATATGCCTTTAATGCTCCTTCTTTTGGTGTATGGATTATCTCTATTTCTCTATTAAGATAAATCTTAGGCAATAAATCACAATATTCTTTTGCTCCATCAGTGCTTCCACTTTCAATTATTAATAATTTAAACGGCACATCAGTCGTAGAATATAAACTCTCTATTACTTCTTTCAATTCCAATAAGTCATTATAGACAGGAATAAATACTATGGGTGGAATGATTTTTGTTTCCATTTGTAGATTTCCTGTATTTCTTTACTAAATTTAGTTTTAGGTTTAAAATTAATTAGTTCTAAATTCGTAGGCATTAATCTTATTTTGTCACCAGTTGGTTTGGTTGTATCATATCTCACTCCAAACTTAGCAACCTTCCATAAAGCACCTATTATTTCATTAACAGTATGCCCTTCACCACTTCCACAATTGATTGTTTCTTTGGGCATTAGTTTCATAGTTTTAACCATCGCTTTAGCCACATCTTTAGAACAAATGAAATCTCTTATATTAGTCCCATCACCCCAGACTTCTATTTCCCCTTTACTCTGTAAAACCTTTTTAATTAAATTGCTTACAACCATCAGATGTTCTGCCTTCAAGTCATCATATCTTCCATAGACATTAGCCGGCCGTATTACACAATACTTAGTTCCTTTTGGGTATTGTATCATCATCGCCTCACATAACATTTCACCAGTCTTTTTCGCCCAAGCAGGATATTTGTCCATTTCAGGATTTAATACTGCTATACTGCTTGTATAAAGGAACTTTTTAACCTTACATTTTTGTGCCGCTAAAATCATATTTGTATCAAATCTTAACATCGGCCCCATAAAATCAACAGGTTGTTCTTTCGTTCTTTTAGGATTACCTTTTATTCCAGCCAAATGATATACTTCATCTGCACCTTTGCATATCTTCATACAGGTATTAAAATCAGTTAAATCATAACCTCTTTTCAAATCATAAGTTTTAATATTACCTTTCTTTCTTAACTCTAAAAATAATTCTCTTCCAATTAATCCATCACTGCCAGTAATAATTATGTTCTTTTTCGCCAAGTTTCTAATACCTCCTTTATTGTATCTTCAAAAGAAATCTCTGGCGACCAACCAGTATCGTTTTTAAATTTGCTATAATCGACTATTTGTAAATTAACATCCATCTTTCTAATTAGATTAGGGTCTTCTTGCTTTATAATCTTATCTCTCATAGGTGATAAACTAATCATATAATCTAACATTTCTCCAATAGTTTTATTTACTTTTCCTCCGATATTATAAACCTCTCCCGGAATACCTTTTGTAAATAATAAATGGTATGCTTTGACTGCATCCTTTACATTAGCCCAAGTTCTAACAGAATGAAGGTTTCCGTGTTTAATGACTGGCTCTTGTAATCCTTTTTCTATTCTTGCTATCTGTCTTGCGAAATTACATTCAGCAGACATCATAGTTCTTCTGTCGCCAGTATGAGTAAACATCCTTGTTCTAATAATCTTTAATCCATAATATTTATAATAAAAGAACGCACTCGCATCTGCTCCTACTTTTCCGATAGCATATTGGTTTCCTGGTCTTACTTCATTGTGTTCATTTATAGGTATCTCATTAGCCTCTACCTTGCCATAATATTCAGAACTAGAACATACATGTATAATTGGGTCATAATCTTTGTCTATAAACTCTTTGACAAATCTTATTGCCTCTAATAGTCTAACTGTTCCTAAAGTATTAGTCTCTATCGTTTGGATAGGAACATCATAAGAATAATTAACAAAACTTTCAGCCGCCAGATGACTAATATAATCTGGCTTGTTTTGTACAATAGCACGTAGTATAGATATTTCATCATTTAAGTCCATATACACTAATTTAATCTTATCTTTATAGTGTTCTGTTCTATTTAAATCTTCATTCCATCTGATAGTTCCAACTACTTCCTCCTTTTTTTCAAGAAGTAAATCTATCAAGTGACTTGCAACAAAGCCACCTGCACCTGTTACTAAATATTTTGCCATTTTATCATTAGTTCTCCCATTATACTATTTTTAGAGCATTTGCATTTAGGTTTAACTTTTATTCTGAAAGTTAAGCCACATTTATCACAAACCCAAAATCTATTATGCTTGGATGTCATTATAATCTCCTGAGATGTAAGTATCTCCACCTAAATCTATTACAATAGTATCTTTGCCAAACATTCCACCATGAACTATTCTTGCTGTTCTGAATACTATATCACCTGCTTCTAGAGTAAATGTTTCACTTTCTTTAGTGTCAATATTAGTCATCACATAATCCCAAACTTTACCTTTCATTACATACATACATTCTGGATATTGATGCCAGTGTCCACCTAGGAAACTATCTTCTTTTACTTCTAGTATCTTACAATTCTTGGCTTCTATTTGTCCATTCTGTAATTCTACTAATCGCCTTCTTGCATCTTCATTAACGACTTTTGCTTTTACGACTTTTACGCCCTTCATATTTACTATGTGCCTCCATCACGAACCATTTAACTAACTCATAAATTCCTATTACAATTATTATTGCTAAAAAATCATCAAAACTTAAACAAATCATGCTACCCAAGGACCTGTGGCCTTACATATTAATAGTGTTGATTTACCTTTCTTAGCATATCTTAAAGCACACTTAAAGTCTATTTGCGGATTGTTTACTGTCTTAACGTGAATATTTTTTAACATAGATTTTAATCCTTCAGTATAATCTCCACAATGTTGTGGTCCAGGATTAAGAGGTTTTGTGTTACCTAATTGTGTTATGATTATTACTCCTGTCTTAAATTCTCCTTGGCTCATTTGTTCTACTTTATCCAGATGATTAACTAATTGATTAGTTGCACATATTAAAAAATCCATTCTTGGAAAAATTGATATGGGTACAAATCCTTCTAGTGCTAAACCTGTAGCCATACCCATTTGAGTATCTTCGATTATAGGCATTTCAATCATCTTGTTTCTATCTACTTCTTTCATAGCATTAAACATTGGACACCCAGCGTGTAAGATATTCTGACCTAAGAATATAGCATTCTCTTTGTCTAATAACTTAAACCCTTTCATTAGTCCTTCTTGATATTTTTTATTATCTTTCATTACCACATACCTCCTTGACTATAAATGTCCTTTCCTTTTTCATCTTTAAATTTTACAAACTCTCCGATACCATAATGTGTCTTAGTAAAATTATAATCATAATTTATTACTTGTGGGTCTATAATTGGTGTCTGTTTGCCCCAAACATCACAAGTAGGCATATTGCTACCTATCTTATTGTTTTCTACTATAAAAAATATCGGTAATCCCCAATTGACAGTATATTTGACTGCTTCCCATAGACATCCCATTTCACTTGCTTGGTCACCTATAAAACAAAATACTTTCTCTTTTCCACCTTTTCTTTTTATAGCCATAGCAGTTCCTAAAGCAATTGGAATGCATCCACCGACAATAGCAGAACTAAATATCTTATACTTCTTTGAATTAATATGAGAACTATATCCTTTATGTATTCTTTCTTTTAACCATTTAGGGTCATTAGATTTAAGTAATGCGTGATAATGACTTCTGTGATTAGTAAATACCCAATCATCTGCGCATATATTTTTGAATATCCATAATAATTCATCCTCATTTCCACCACTCAAATGAACAGGCCCATAAGTTTGACCCTTCTTATAATCAGTTACTATATCTTTTTCAAAATTAATTAAATCCTCTTTATTCATAAGACACCTCCGAAATCATATCCTTGATTTTTACATACTTCAGCCGCTAAACAATCTGTTTTCAAATCTACTCGTTCTCCTATTTCATTACTAATAACATTCTTTGCTAAGTTCCTGACACCATTAACCGAATGAGTAAATTTAAGCAATTTATCCTGACTATCTCCACCTGCTCTTGCCTTGCTTTCATTTGCCCATATAGTTTCATTAGTCAGCATAACCATTAAGATTGCTCTAATCATTTGCCCTGTAATGTTTAATCCTTTCTCTTTCCCTAATTCATCTAAGTCCATCATAATCAATTGTGCTTCTTTCTCGTATTCTTCTTTATGTTCGCTTAGTTTAATAGATTTCAAAGTAACAATAGACAATCGGTCTATTAATTCAGCATAAGTTGGTAAGTAGTTCCTCATTTTTTAGTTTCTCCTTCAAATACTAATTCATTGTCACTAATACTTTTTAATGGCTTATTTCCTACTTTTGCTAAAACCACTATTAATGATTGAATATTTCCATTTAATTTATATAATTCATCTAATAAATCTTCTTGGAAATCTGCTTGGGAACTCATTTTCGTTTACCTATAAGTATCTGATTACTGAATGCCCATTTCTCTGGGGTATCTCGTATATCGAAATACTGACTTAATTTATTTATCCACCATTCTTTTGTTTGTTTCAATTTATGAGTTGCATCATTTTCAAGATTGGGGTCACCTATGAACGGAATGCTAAATAAGAAATTATCACCCATATATTTGATATTATCTAGTGCTATATTTAAATCTTTCTCATCCAAGTGTTCTAAGATATCAACACATAAAACTAATTCATATCTATTTGCATCTTTAAAATTTCTTATATCACCTTGCTTTATATCTAAACCATATGGATTTAATTTCACTGCATACTCACTTAATTCTAAACCTGTCCATTTTATTCCATAAATATTCTTAAATACAAATCCATAATTCCCAAAGCCACATCCTAAATCTAAAACCGAATTAGGATTAAAATAAGCAACCCAATCTTTAGTCATCATAAAATTATGAATAGTCAAACCCCTATTAGCAAAATAAAACACATCTTTCTCTATATTAAAGTTATCTAGAATAACCCTCGGTATCTCTAAAACATTAACCAGTTTAGTTGGAAAATTTCCTAATATGTGTGACATATTCCAGTGATATAAATAATCTAAACTATGCATATTAGACTTCTTTTTATGGTTGTCATACTTCTTTTTTACATCAAATATTCCATTCACATATCCGAGATGCCAAATAGTAGTTCCTCTGTAATAAGCATTAAATCCACATCTTAAAACTGGATGCTCTACTTCTGGGTAACCTAGTGCCTCACTTATTTTAAACAACCTGCCTAATGCAAAATGTTCAGGTGTAGTAGCATCTTCCTTACTTAAATCACCTATAAAATGTCTCATTCTTGGATGATAAACACCCGGTTGTGCCTCTTGAATGAACTCTTTTATTTTATCTAAATCTTCTACTACTTCGTCTGCATCCAAACAAAGAGCCCAATCTTCTGGGTGGTGGTATCTAAGATACTGTAAATAGAAATTCCTTTGTCTGCCGTTCATTCCTAAATCTTCTTGGTCGTAGTTGTTTTCTATTATAATCACGGGTGCTTTATTGTATTTATCTATAATATCATAAGCAGAACTAATAACCTTTTCCTGTGTTTTATCAGTAGAACCACCATCACAATATATTATCTGGTCGGCCGATTTGACACTTTCCATACACATAGGAATAAACTTTTCACAATTCTGACCCATTATGACAACAATTAATTTATTCATCTTTTATTATCCTCCAAAGATATTCTGTTTTTTCTTTTTCGTTATCATTTAACCATTTAACGAACCAAAAGCCATTCTTGTGAGCCGATTTAGTACAAAACTTATGACACCCCGGACAAAGTGCAATTCCGTTTAGTCTGTCCCATCTTGTATTTTTTAACTCTCTTGGAAGTATATGATGCGCATTTAGTCTTTCTGTTTTACCACATACAGCACAAGCGTTATTATAATCTTTCCTAATCATTACACTCCATTCTCTATCTTTCTTATCTCTCATTATTCTTTCCCTTCTTTCTTTATTCATTTTGTCTTTTAGCCTCCTTTAGTAATTCACTTATTTTTTCTGCTTTCAAACCAACTGTTTCACATACTATTTTTGGCTCTCCTTTAGTTGCTTGTAAGAACTTTGAGTAATCTCTATCTAAAATTCTAATTCCATATTTATCCGGATTAGTCCAAATATCAGTCCCAGGAAAAGGAACAAGTGGATAAAAATCACAATACTCCATTCCTAAATTTCTCAACTCTTCTGCAAATCTGATAGTCTCATTAGCCGTTTTCTCTGTTTCGCCCGGAAGTCCTAAAATGAAGAAACCCTTTGTTTTAACCCCATACTTATAACAAGTAGCAACTGCATCTCTTATTTGTTGTTTAGTTTGGTTTTTACCAACCGTTCTTAAAATCTCTTCATTACCAGTTTCTACACCCATAGAAGCAATATCTAGACCATTCTTGGCCATATTCCTTATCATAAAATCATCTACATAATTTGCTCTTGTAGTTAATCTAAACTTTAATCCCTTATCTTGAACCATTTTTCCAATAGCCATAGCCCTTGCTTTATTGATTGTAAATACATCATCCAAGAAATAAACTGCTTTATATTCATTACTGGCTATATTTTCTAAATCTCTTTCTACATCAAACAAATCGTGTTCTCTTACTTTTCTTGGAGTATTACCGCAGAACACACACGCATTAGGGCATCCTCGACTGGTTATAGCAGTGCTTGTTCTCAATCCTTCTTGGAACATATTGTATTGTGTTTGGTCTAATAAATCCCTAGCCGGTATTAAATCTCTCAAAGTTGTTACTCCATTTCTGACTATGGGTTCATCTTTTACTCCACTTACTAAACATTCAACTGCATATTCTCCTTCGCCCGTGACGACATTATCAACTAATCCATAAAAATCTAGTGGCATAACTGTCGGATGATAACCCCCAACGATTACTCTTCCTTTTTCATTATAGTTCTTTATTCGGTTTAATAATCTCTTAGTCTCACCAAACATAGGACTAGTCAAACAAGAAACACCTATCATAGAAGGTTTATCAGTAGCAATATCTTTCATTAATTTTGCCTCAGACGTATGGTTTAAATCATATACCTTAACTGGATGTTGATGCATTTGTAATTCACTAGCCATATAAAGCAACCCCAAAGGCATTCGGTCACCAGCATTCGCTAAAATATCTCTTTCACTCGGATTAATTAAATATGTTAAGTCCATTTATAAAAATCAACCTCCACATCATTAAAGTCTGGTCTAATTGCCCATAAATTTAATATCAATTTCATTTTACCTGTACATTTACGCACTACTTTATGGGTTCTATTATTCAAATTAAATTCAATATAATTAGGTGTCCAATTGATATATCCTTTATTATACTTCTTAAAATTCCAAAATCTACTTTGAAACATAGGTAATTCATTCTTTTGAATAACAAATTGGCAATTAGAGTTCCACCATTTGCCCCATTGACTAAATTCTATATCTACTTCGTGTTCATCATCAGCATAAAGAAAGATACCTAAAACAACATTCTGAGGCAAATAAGGAACTTCGCATTCAAAAGCATATTTGCCATATCCTTTAAAATCAAAAACTACTTCCGAACTTGTATTATTTTTTCTCCTTAATTTTATTATCTTATCTCCGATTGTTACATTCTCTTTTCGCCAGTTGTTATTTCCTGGTCCTAAATTGTTTCCGTCTTTTATTTGCATAGTTTCTTAAACAAGTCTTCAAAAGGCTTGGCTGTGTGTTTATTAAAATCATAATAATTCAATACGGCTTTTCTTCCATTTTTACCCATCTCTCTCATTAAGTCAGGATTTTTGTAAAGGTATTCTATTTTATTCGCAGCATCCGTGATACTCATTATGCCTCTTTCGACCATCCAACTGCCCATAATCGTGCCGTTTAAGACTTTTTTGTCATACTCTTTTTGATTTTTAAAGAACTCTTCAATAGAAATATCATCACATCCCGCTAAACAAATTCCAACCCCTGCATTATGTTCTTTGACTATTTCAGCCGTAGTTGTATAATCTGTTACTGCTACTGGTATCTCTGCGGACATTGCCTCAATTATGGGAATGCCCCAACCCTCTCCACTTGTAGATAAAAAGAATAAATCCATTGTACCATATACATCGTTCATTTCGGCCCACGTAAATCCTTTGTGGGCGGACATTCCTGAAAAACAAATTCTGTTTTCTAACCCATATTCTCTGATAAGTTCTCCCATATTAAAGGATTGGGCGGGGTCGTTTGGGTCTGTATGCATAAAGAAAACTGCATTAGGTATTCTTTCTTTTAATAAATACATTGCTTTAAACATTCGGTCAGCCATCTTTCTTGGTTGATTTCTGAAAACGCTACCTATTACAAATTTACCTTGTAGTCCATATTTTGCTTTCAATTGGTTTTTTCTCTCATTACTTAAAGGAAAGAACCTATCTGGCTCTGTACCTAAAGGAATAAAGGGTAAATCTAAACCATAATAATCTTTTACTTGTTTCTGACTAAACTTAGAATACATAACTGCTTGGTCCATTTTCTTTAATACATTCTCACAACCTTTTGGCATGCCTGCACCACCATCACTAGGCGCCCAAAAAATGGTTTTCGCAGGACTTAAATCTTTGCTCAATATGTGAGGATATAACATAAACGTATCAAGAATAATAATCAATATATCGGCTTTCCATTCTTTTAGTTCTCGTTCTATTGAGTTCATAAAGTAAGAATGTTGCATTTCACCTTTAATTGTAAAATCAAATTCAGTTCCATCTTGTAATCTGCTATACACAATGTCTGTGCCATTATAAGCGACTGCTAACCACATTATTTCGTGTCCTTGTTTTCTTAAATACTTTGCAAGTAATTTTCCTTGATTAGAATAACCCGTTGGTAAGAACGGGCTATCTGCGAGAATGCACACTTTCATATCGAACAATCCTGATACTCATAGTTCTGTATCTCTTTTTTTGTAGGTGCTTGACAACATCCACTTTTTAGAATAATATCATTTCCATTTTTAATACACTCAAAATAAACACCATTAAAAAATTGTGCAACATCTCCTGGAATTGTAATTCCATAGACAGAAATTTGTCTAATGTTATCTTTCATAACTAGACGAAGTTTGTATTGCATATTCCCCTCTTGGTTATATAACACACTTTGGAGTATTTAAATCTTGCTATTTAAAAATAGTTCTCAACTTGCTCATAGAACATCTTAAAATTCTTTTACAATTAACTAAATTATCTAATTCACCTTGTATCTTTTTGTTTTTAGGAATATAAACTGATTGTATAATTCCACTCTCTTTCAAATCTCTTAGAATTAAAACTGCTTGATTATAATCAAACTTCATTCTCTCCATAACCATCACATAATTGTTTTTAGTAACTTTTATATTCTTTTCTTGAATATTTCTTAGTTCTTTAATTATATATGTTTTGACTATTGTTTCCATTATGATTTACACCTAAATTCATTCGCGTGAAGTTTCTTGTGGCACTCTTTGCATACAACCATACAATTTCTGAAATGGTAAGTCCCACCCTCATTACCTCTTCGCACTCTATGAATACATATATTTTCTTGTATATAAACCTTACGACACATCTCACATTCGTAATTTACAAATTCCATCAATAATTTTTTATTCTTTTTGCTTATCATTTTGTGTTTCAAATAAATATATCGCCAATTGTAAATGCTTACATATTTTTCCTTCTGCTTGATTTTGTTTTGTCCACATCCAAGTAGAACCAAATTCACAAGTGCAAGAACCTTCTATCTTACCTTTTTTTATTTCTACCCACTGGCTATATGGCTCTCCGTTTGCGTCTTCACCTATTTCTGTCCAAAATTTCATTTCATACCGATTACATCTTGAATTTTATACTTAGCCTTATTTATGCTTTTCCCACAAAAAACGCAAGTAGTGCTACCTTTGAGCATACTATTATAAAATGTTTGCTGTCTATTTTTACAGTGAGGACAACCCACTAATATAATTTTCACCATTTGAATATGAAGGGTGGGGAGAATTGGTGCTCAACCCCACCCGAAATGTCCTGAATTTGCAAGACTATAAATTAAATTTTAATTGTTTCCACTACTAATTTATCACTAGATACGAATTGGTCAGATTTCGTTTGCTCTTCTGCATTATCTAAAAAGATTTTAGCGGCACGATAATCTCTAAACACAATTTCTCTAGCAACAACCTCGACTTCTTGCGGTGTTGCTTTTCCTTTTAGCAACTCTGCAATCTGTGGTCTGGTATCTTTGATATAAGAAATTAACATTCCCAACATTCTATCATCTTGGGCTTTTATTCGTTCATCCCTTGTCAAAGCAGTGGCTTTAGTAGCGATATCGACTTTCTTGACACTATTTCCATAAGCAGTTTTTTCATAACTTACAGTTACAGCATCACCTTTTCCAGCCGGTGCAACTCCAAAACCATTAAACCATTCTCCATCAATCTTTAAGCCAAACATATCACTATTAGTTTTTGATTTCTTTTGACTTACTAATTGAACTATTCCTTGTTTGAGTTCCATATTTTTTTTACCTCCTTATAATTTAATTGAGCAGTGCCATACAATAGCCTTTCGGCCACTTCTGGTTAATCTTCTTTCACCAATATCTTTAATTAATCCTAACTTAAAAAGTTTCCTTAAACTTGCACTAACTGTCTGATGTTTCATACCTAAAATCATCTCCAATTCATCACAAGTCTTAGGAGAAGTTTTTAAAAGAATTTTATAAATCCTCTGTATAATTGTAGGAATATACTCCTGCACACTATCATACGCCTCAATTGAGGTATCTCTAATCTCCATAGAACCTTCCATAACTTTCTTTAAATTCATCCTGAGATAATATTTGAATATTATTATTCTCTTCTTTCATTATTTTCTTAAAAACCTTAGCATCCTCTAAACAGTGAAACGGATATAAATTGATAGAAGTAATTTCAACTACTGCGACATATTTCTTATTTTTAACCATAGTAACCTCGTTTAACTATATTATTTGACTTGTTTTATACTATTTAAATCTTTTCGTGCTTTTCGTCTTATGCCTGTATTAAATCTACTCGCATACGATTTTGATATTTCTGCCTGTAAATGATTAATACAATAACCATTTTCGTTTTTGTCTTTTACCCATTTATTTATAATATCTACAATCTTCAACATTATTTTTATTCTCATCGTTTCTCAATATCTCCTCGTTTAATTAAATCTGCTACTATCTCTTCCCAAGTATCATTTAAAAAGAACTCATCTAATTCCTTAACATCATTCAACTTATTTGCACTTATTAAATCCTCTATAACTTCTGCCTCATCTTTAGTTAGCCATAGACTATACAATATCTTTCCTGCTCGTTTATTCATTTTGTTCTCCATCTTTTAGTTTTTGTTCTGCTTTCTCTCTGGTGATTTCATCATATTCTTCCATACAAAATTCACAAATTTCAAGTGTAGCCATAGCATCTCTAGGATAAGTTTTTTTACACCATTTGCATTTAACTCTTTCGTATGGATTTTCTCCTTCTTTCCAGACTTCTGAATTTCTTATAAAATCAATTGCACTCATTTTATTTTATCCTTATCATTTTGATAACGGTTTGACTTAAATACTTTTTCGTTTCTAGGTAGTATCATCCAATCAAATTCTTTTTTAATTATAAATTTCAAATGGTTTCCACATACTATTTTTATTGCCATTAGTATTCTCCCGGTAATAATAACACATTATCTGTGTAATATATTATCAATTCATTTACTTCTGCATTAGTATAAGCATATTTCTTTGTGTAAAGAATATTGTTATTTCCATCTTCAATTGTTACAATCGCTTTCTTATCTTTCACCTTCAACTTGAATACTAAGAATGCTTCTGCTCTTATTTTGGGTGTCATTCTAGCCATTATTACTGTATCAGATACGAACCAGTGGTAGCCATTATTCATTACATAAGCAACACCATCAGTCACATTTACGCCCATATAGTTAGAATACCCTTCTGTACATCTATACTGGCTCAGATTACTTAATTTTAAGTCATCCATTAGTCAAAGTAATAACACTTGTCACAGTGTGATGAATTTAATTCTGTGGTTGTTTCCCCTAATATAAGGGCTTTCCCACAATCTGCGCAAACTCTTGGCTTAGATATAATAGCCTGTTGCTCTTCATATTCAGCAACAAGCATTTCCATAAATTTAATTCTCTCTTCTTGGTTTTTTTCAGCCCACAAATCGCGGAAAGACCTACTGAAACCATTTAATTGCTCACTACACTTAGTTAGTAAAACAATTTCCTTTTGGTTTAATTCTTTGTTTATCATTTTGTTTTTAGTGGATGCCTTTGTTTCATCCATACTTATACGAATACACACCGCTTTATATATGTTTTCGTAATCCAGCGACGGAAAGACGCCTTTATAAAGCGTCTTCCGTTTTTAAATCTAATCGTTGGCTTTTTAATTTCTCCATATATAACCAATAATTAGTTTCGCCTTTCTCATATAAAAATAAATAATCAATTAATTCTTTCTCAATCAATTCTCGTTTCAGACCTTTCTTGAACATCTTTTGGATGTTCTCTTTTTTCTCTTCAATTGTTGGATGTTTAAACACTTTCGGCTCTACGACTGGCTGTTCTGGAATTTCTTTCTCAATCCCTTGTTTAACATCAACTTCTATCATTTTGCCTGAATACCATTAACTGTTCTTGTAATTCTACCACTATCAATTAGAATATTCAAATACTCTTTAATCTTTAATGGACTTAAACCAGTCCTGAACGAATACTCAGCAATCAACTTTTTCTCACTTACCTCAATTCCTGGCTTAGTGCAATCTCTAATCAATAAATAGAACTCATCCATCATTCTCTTTCTTTCATCAGTTGTAAATAAACCTCTCACCATTTCACACCTCCTTTCATATACATATTATAAAATACAATTCACTCTTTTCTCCTTTCAAATTGATAGATAAATAAACTATTTAAATCTTTCTATATTAAATAAATATAATATATTCAATCTTTTTATCACTCTTCATCTGTCAGTCCTTTTTCATATTTTCCCTCATTAAAATCATCTATTATCTAATTATTTAAGAAGGAATTAATATATTCTATGATATGATATATGATATATAAAAATAGGTTTAATAGTTTAGATAGTAGTAGTAATATATTATTAATTTATATTTAATATAGCCACGTAAATAGATAACCTAACTATTTATAAGCCCTTTTCGTGGGCAACTCGCCTGATATCCCAGTCTATCAGATAACTTGAATTTACTTTTTACGCTAAAGCGTAGATTGTATCTTCTACATCGCCTTCAAGAATTTCAGTATCAATATCAAGTGTTACTCTCTTGCTATCGCCATCTGAATTCTCGTAATATACTCGAACTTCCTGATAAACATCTGCATCTTTTTCGTCAGCATCTGTTCCAGTCACTTCTGTATCTCTTACGACAATTTCGTCAATATCGTCCTTATCATCTAAGTCCAATATTCCTAAGTCGATTAAAGCATTATAGATGTGTCTGTCTGTGTATTCGGCTTCTGCTAGTTTCTGAGCATCTGCTTCCCACAAATCATCTTCATCTAGAGTTGCTTGAATAGTTGCAACATCTGCTTTAAGGGCTGTGTCGTTATAGGCTGTTTCTACTATAACTGGTTGAGTTACTATGACTTCTTTAGTTTCTGCAGGTTTTGTCCAGGTATATCCTAGGGCAAAAAATGAGCAAACTAATAGAACTCCAAGCACTATGGCCAGTAATGTTTTTCCTTCCATTTGTTTTACCTCCTTTTTTGATTTAATTACGCGTGATTTTACCATATTTTCTCTCTGTCTGTGTGTTCATACCAAGTTCCTGCAAAATCTAAGATATTCCCAGTTCCTACTGATTTAACTACATAAACATAAGTTGTTCCAGATTTTAATATCATTTCGTCCTCTCTTGTTACTTCTGCATTTACACTTGCTTTGCTTGGTGTTGCTCCTTCAAACCCTTTTGAATGACTTTCTATTAATGTTCCACTAGCCAATAATCCGTTTGTTCCAGAGATTACTGCTCCTTGTTTAATAGTCAGAATAGAATTATCTCCTGCATTTCGATTATTGTTTCTAGGTGTAATTGCTGTTCCACCTGAACAATTTGCTCCTTCATAAACATAAATCTCTGTTTGAGTTGTTCCTTCAATTTGATAAGTCATATGTGCCCATTTAGAACCATTAGGAGTAGTTACACACCAAGTAAAAAATACACCAGAATTTATTGGTGCAGAAAAACCTCTAATATTATAATGATTTCCATCGTGTAATTCGTGATGTGCATAATCTATCGAAGTAACTGCTTTACTAGATTTATCATAACCTAATGAATATCCACCACTTCCTAGTAATCTAGAATTTACACTTCCATCATCATAAACTCTTAAAGGGCTACCTGTTGCCCACCCATCGATTATTATTTCTGGCATTTTCTCTCCTTTTGCTTCTTTATTTTAAGTTTTAGGACTTTATCTATTTTGTGGTTGTCCTTAAATCTGCACTCATTACATATAAAATTAAGCATTAAATAGTCTAGTTCACCATATTCAGCAATCATCTGGCTAACTCTAGCCTTACCAAATTCTCTTTGCCTTGAACAATTCTTACAAGTTATTCTCATAGTAAATTATACCCTATTCCTAATTCAGTTAATTCAGTTATTCCCATAGTTCCTGAACCACCTACGAATTCAATTTTAGTTGCAATATATGAACCAAGTGTAGCAAATTCTGTATAAACTCCTGGTTGAGTAACTACCCAATTTGTTCCACTATTTGCAGATAAATAATATTTCTGTCTTACCTTATTATCAATATTTCCATTTACCCATAAGACAGCATTATTAATTTGTTCATAGACTTGCCTACCTGCCCAGAGATTTCCTGATAACAAAGTAGTTCCTGAAATCATTTTAACCCAATTACAAAGCATATACTGGTCAGCAGTAGAATTTCCAAAACAACCAAACCATAAAGATTTTGAACCAGTTAATCCTGAGAAACTATAAAAATTTGGTGCATCGTATGTTCCACTCATATACTTCATAACAAAAGCCCCATTTCCTGAACCCCATAGGAAATAGATATTACCCGAGTAACAAGCCGTTTTGCCTTCTGCAAAACTTACAGAACCTCCACCTAGTCCTCTAAATCCATAAAATGGAGTATCAGTAGAACAAGAAGAACCACATCTAACGATTACGGGATTTCCATAACTAAAAATATTCGCCTTAGTTGCAAAATAAGCATTTCCAGGATTAGTTGTAAAACATCTAGCATAACCACCAAAGGCAGTTCCTGATAATTCTGTACAAGTTCCAGAGGCATACCAAATATTTGTATCAATTACAGTATCATTAAATAAATCTAAGACTTGATATTGGCTATCACTACCCATAAAGAAATAAGATTTATTTGTAGGATTATAATAAAAATTACTACTACCAACTGTATTTGTTACTTTAAAAGTATTATAATAAATTGTACTATCTGGACTTCCAGGTGCTACTGCACTATTTAAAGCACCATTCCAACCTACATAATCATTATTAAAATAAGTCTGAACTTGATTTCTAAATGCTTTTGCTGCAATACTTCCTAGACTACTTCCAACACTTACACTTATTCCAGTTAAACCTGCTCCATTTCCAACATATCTATCTGAATAAAAACTACCTGCAACTGAGCCAATTAATCCTACAAAACTACCTGCATAGGTTATTCCAGGACCACTAGTATTAAACGAACTTCCTGCACTTGAACTTACATTTGTTATTGCTGCACCATCACCGATTAATCTACCACCATATAAACTACCAGTAAAACTACCAGTAGTTCCTACATAACTACCCATATAACTAATTCCTACTCCACTAAATGTTCCCAATAAATTTCCTAAAACATTTCCTCTAAACCCTACTGAAAAAACAGAACCTAAAAATGAACCTGTGCCACCTAAGTGAGAACCTGCATATAGATTAGTAGCAAAAGAACCTACTCCACCATAATGACTACCTGCATAAAAATTAGATTTAAAACTTCCAATCCCACCATAATTTGAACCAGCATAAGAATTAGAACGAATACTTCCAACAGCACCATAAGAAGAACCCATATAACTAACACCTGCACCTGAATAAACTCCTAGAAAACTTCCAACAAGTGTTCCTGCAAACTTAGAAGAAAATACAGAACCTGCAAAACTTCCATTAAATCCAATAAATGAACCAGCATAAGTAATATTCGCACCACTAGTATTAAAAGAACTTCCTGCCTCTGCTACTATTCCAGTTAAAGCACCCCCATCGCCTATAAACCTACCTCCATATAGACTACCAGTTATACTACCAGTTTCTCCATAATACGAACCTGCTTGACTTAATCCTGCACCACTTATTACTCCAAACAGATTGCCTAAAACATTACCAGTCAAACCTTTTGTATAAACGCTTCCTGCAAAAGAACCCGTTGTTCCTGCATATGTTCCCATATAACCTGCACCTGCACCACTAAATACTCCTAATGTGCTTCCTACTAATGTTCCTTTAAATCTATCAGAAAAAACGCTACCAATAAAACTACCTGTTCCTCCTAGAAACGAACCCGCGTATAAGTTTGTTGTAATTGAACCCACACCCCCAAAATATGAACCAGCATAGAAATTACTTTTTACACTGCCTATTCCACCAAACATAGAACCAGCGTACATATTTTGAGTTCCACTAGCAATACCATAATAAATTGAACCTCCATAGAATGAATTAGAAAAACTGCCATTAACTCCGAACCCACTACCCATATAACTTGTTCCTATTCCACTAATTACTCCTGTAACTGAACCTGTAAAAAAGTTACCACTCAATTGATAAAGCCCCGATTTAGCGAATTGTAGAGCCGTAGAACCATTTAAATAACCTGCATATAGGGTAGCACCACTCGGGATATATAACCCACTAGCCGTAAATTGGGTTGCACTAGAACCATTCAGATAACCTGCGTATAGAGTTGCTCCACTAGGAATGTATAACCCACTAACAGCATAAGCACCAGATGGTGCATAAACGCCACTTGCCTGATATACTCCACTTGGTTGGAATTGTGTCGCTTGTGAACCATTAAGATAACTAGCATATAAATCAACTCCACTAACTAAATAATTACCAGAAATACCATAAACACCACTTGGTTGAAAAGCAGTTGATTGACTTCCACCAAGATAATTAGCATAAACATTCGTTCCAGATAACCAAGCAAATGTGCTTCCTACATCAATAGAACTAGCAGTAAATACTCCTGAAACACTTACATCTGAATTAAAAATTATATTTTCTCCAGAGGTATCACCACTAAGGGCGAGAACTCTATGTTCAATTAGTCTTTGTAATATATCAATATCCATTTACTCTTTTATATAGTATTCAGCAGTATCAAGAATTAACTTTCCTACTAATGTAAGCAAAGTCAAATAAACTGTATTCTTAGTAGCAAAATATGCTAAAATTAACGGTATTCCAACTTTCAGAATTTCCTTAATTGTTTTACCATTACCTAAGAACCATTCCTTGAACTTCCAACCTTTTAGGGTGTATCTCATTTTTAACCTCCTGGTTTAATTGAAGAATAGAAGTTTAATTGCTATTGTTGTCACAATTCCAGCCATCCAAACACCTAATGCTTTTATCCAATAAACATCTTTAGATAAATCGCTTACACTACTTTCTAGTCCAGTCATCCTATGATTTAGTAATTGAATTAACTCTTTTTGATTTTGACACATATCTTCAAATGAGTTCATTTCAACATATTTTACCATTAGACACAAATAAATCCTAATTTAGTTAATATAAATCCACTTGATACTCCACTTGTATAAGTTTGACTACCAATATATTGGTATTTATAATAACTTCCAGCATTACTAACTCCTACTAGTTTTCCAAAAGAACCTGCTGAGTAATTTGCTCCGTTATTAAATGAATAATTATTTGTTACTCCACCGCTTATATAATTTCCTACATATTCTCCTTCTGCAATTATTCCTGTAAAATTATGACTACCTGTATATCTGTTTGCAAAACTTCCTACATCTACTATAAAACCACAAGGAACCGTTCCACTTAAACATTTGACAAAATCTATCTTATAATCACAAGAAGTATTATCTGAAGCATCATCAAAATTTGCAATAAATCCTATTCTACCAGAACCGATTACTCCACCTGTCCAATCACTCCAAGTTCCACCACTTTCAAAAGAACGACAATAAACTTCATTTATATTTGTTCTAAAAAAATCAATATCTACTGGGTTTGAAGATGTAGAAGCCTTGGTCCATACTGCATTTTGAACTATTGACCCAAATCCTAAATAAACGGATAGTCTACTTGCACCTGGCGATGGTCCTTGTGTTATGGTTGATGCTAAAGTTTTAACTCTAAAATAATTCCCATAAGTATCAAATATATTACTTCCAGCAACTAACCATACTGAACCATCTGCATCGTGCTGTGTCATTGCTAATTGAACCTGTGTTCCACTTTCAGTTACACTCCAAGAAGTTAAAGAAGTAGACTGTGCTCCGCTTGTCCATAAATTACCTACAACATCATCATTAAAATCATCTATAACATAATTAAATTGAGTTCCACTAAAATATGGACTAATACTTCCAGCCGTATTTATAATATTCGTAGAACCTATTAACGTGATAGAACTCATTATAGAAGAATTAATAGAAGGCAAACTAAGTTTATCTCTTATAACATTTCCCAAAGAGTTAAATGTCTGATTAACGTCATAGGCATAGTATATATCGCCATCTACCTTTGGATAAAAACCACTTCCTGTCATATTGTAATGTGTTTATTTTAGTTTATATAAATTGATAATATGATTATATAACCTTTTACAGCACCTCCAAAGCACATTCTATTTTTAATTCATTTGTTCCATCAAAGACAACTGAACCAACACATTCTCTTTGCCATAGACTTCCTATTAATGCTGGTCCTGATACTAATAAACCAAACTCATATAATAATAATCCACTCGCGCTTACGCTATTCAAATCTGCTGTAAATGTTACTTTTCTATCTACTGAATAATCAGGACTTCCAGTAATTGCAAGTCTTGTCCATTCATTCACTAACGTCGTATTAGTAATATCACTCGTTCCACTTCCACTTCCGATAGCCATATAACTGATAAAATTATTTGGAATATAACTTCCTAAACTCCAAGCAACTGCTTGTTTTCCGTAATTTGTAAAAGTCATAATTTTCTACCTCCATTGTGAATTTTCATATGACAACTCCTGCAAAGGGTTATCAGATTATTTAATTCATTATTGTTCTTGTTATAATCTTTGTGGTGTACTACTAAATATTCTCTATACAAGCAAACCTGGCATTTATAATTATCTCTATCTTTAATTAAAATTCTTAACTGAGTTAAAAATTCTGGTGTATAACCTCTCCTTGAAATACCACCTTGCCAGTTCCAGTGTTTTTCTCCTTCGTGATAACCTTTTAATCCTTTATTCCAAGTAGGTTTTCCAAGTTTAGCAATACTCATTTTCTTCTTAGTTTCTTCACTATGTTTCATTCCTACGTTTCGTTTATGTCCTTTTACAAATCTCATACTAATACTGGTAACCTCCTGATACTATTAATTGATAAGTAGGTAACGCACCGATTACTCCTAATCTACTTTGCCCAATAACTGCGTAAGGTGGGTTACCCACAAGAAATGCTTGCCCCGACGTAAATGTTCTTGAATAAATATTCCATTTACTGCCTACTACTTGAAAATTATCACTCGTTTGATAATATCTAGTAAGTATCTGTGTTTCATCAGGACTTTCTAAAGACGTTATTCTTTCATCTAGTTCTTTTATTTTGTCCGTTATGTCTAATGTTTTCCTATTTACTTTTAGCGTAATTACATTCTCATTCAGATTAGTCTGTTTAGTAAAATCATAAAAGATGCCTATTACTTCAAAATTATCATTTAAACTAAAATTATCCATTACAACTGTCACAGTATTATTTAATGTTAATGCATACCATCCTGTTAAATTTAAATCAACATTTTTCCAAGGGTTACTTTCTAATAATGTTTTATTTAATAATTGTTGGGCTGTTGTATTAGATTGAATTGATTTATCAGATATTACTTTCGTCTTTGGTCCATAAATTGCAATACTAGTCGTATCTTCACCATATTTTACAATAGGAACTTTTCTACCATAATCTATTGAAACGTATGCCCCATTTCCGGGTATATTATTACCAGCAACAGTTCCACTTGTTAAAACTACTTTTCTATCGTTATAATATACTAAATATTTAACACTTACAGTCTGTAAATCATCTATCCCACCAACACCACCAGGTGATAGTAAAATATCATTAACGAATAACTTAACATCGTGGGGTTTGCTAGTAGTAGTAAAAGAACTTCCTGTTCCATTCGCAATAAAGAAATCATTTGTCCCAGTGATTACTCTGTCACCATATACCCACACCTTATTGGCCATTCCCTCTCTGGTAGTATCAAAACTGCAATTAAGAATATTAGAATTATTAAAAACTAAGCCACTATCTGTTTCTGCTCTTAACTTAAAATTAACATCTTTATTTTTATCTATCCAGAAAACATATCCACTCATTTCAGCAAGACTTGAAATAGCCTCAAATACGTTCTGATGATTAAAACTTATTTGTTCTATTATGACACTCGTTGTATCAACGTTTGTATAAGTCACATCTTGACAATTTAAGTCTATTATGTTCTTAACTATAGTGCTAACCTCAGATTTAGAATAAACAATTGGTTGTATAGTAACATCCTGTAATCTAGCAGAATAATCTCTTCCTTTTAATGTTAAAGATTGATAATTTCCTTCACCATCAAATATTATCTCTTCAATTATTCCAGTAAAAAATAACGTCGTCGGCTCTGCATCTTTGTCAGCATATATTTTTATCTCTTCTCCTATTGTAAATGTATTTGCATATCTTCCATAAGGACTATCTAGTTCTATATTAAACTGAGAACTTGAATTATTTTCAGAACTATTTATATCTAATTTTATAGATTTACACTCTCTGTAATCTATTCCATCAATCGTTGCTTTTACGTTTATTACCATCTTTGATTTACTGGTATTTTACTATTTAATTCTTTGCTTAATTGTTTGCTAATTTTTGCTATATCTACCTTTACTTCTGTTACTACCTCTTTAGGTATTTTGTTTAATTGCTCTATGATTTTATCTACTGCAATATTTGCTGATGTCTTTTTTTCTTTCATTATATGTATACCGTTTTAATATAGTGTATCGTCGTATAAGATTTAGGTATTTTATTTAATTGAACAACAATTTTATCTATTTCAGTAACAGCCAAATCAGCCATAGTAGTCCATTCATTTTCTGCTTGTATTAAAGAATAAACAATCGGATATGACCCCTTTTCTGGGCTACCTAACATAAAACCTAAACCATCACTTAATGCTTGAGCCGCAACTTCTTGTTGTTTAGTTATTTCCATAAACATAGAACCCATTTGGTCTTTTGCTACAATAATTGGGTCTTCATCACTTGTAATTCCTAAAAGAACTTCCCACCAAGGTCTGCCTTGTGCTACTGCCTCATTCTGCTTTCCAGTGATACCTGTCGCTTGTCCTACCCCTGGAATAACCATAGAAGCCATACCAGCAACACTTCGCATCCAGACCATATCATTATATTGCTTTTCAAACTCTCCTAGTTTTACTTTCGCCTCATCTATTTTATCAATCATAACCGCTTGCATAGCAGGTCCTAATTGCTCATAAAACATACTTGTCAAAGTAGTAATACCTGTTTCAGTATCTTGATACGCTTGGTTGTTTATGTCTACTTGTGTCTGGGTTTTATCATTCGCTATTTTTAAATAATCCAAATGTGCATTATCGGCATCTGCCCTTTTTTGTAATACATCTAATTGTTTATCTAGTGTCTCATTCTCTGCCTCTAGTTTATTATATTTCTCTAAATCCTTAGTTCCTAGTTTTCCTGTTGATGTCCTCTTAGCATCAAGTTCGGCCATTAATGCCTCGTTTTTAGCCATATCAGCAATTAGTTTTGCCTCATCCTCAGATTTACCGACCCTCAAACCAAGATTTTGAGCAACCCTATCTGATGCCTCTTTT
>Ga0247841_10003614_pt1 | contig 28123 bp, 24 predicted proteins | sample LaCruzMarch2015__2_FD_192410 | JGI IMG/M metagenome (GOLD analysis project Ga0247841, IMG submission 192410) | Freshwater microbial communities from meromictic Lake La Cruz, Castile-La Mancha, Spain - LaCruzMarch2015_18m | ecosystem: Environmental > Aquatic > Freshwater > Lake | place: Spain... | reverse complement strand
TGTTGGAGGTAGTAGTTCATCGCGTAAATCCAATGATCTAGTTTCTACAAAATCAATTTGTTTCTTTGATACTGGTAAATAATCACCCACTTTTAATGTATCACCGTCGACGGCTGTTACTTTTCCATTTATCAATTTTAAAAACGACTTTGCCTTGGTTGCAATAACTTCACGTTCTTCTTTGGTAGTAATTTTTAACATTGTATTCGTACCATCTTTGTTAATAACAGGATGTTTTGTAACAGCTTCAATTCTTTTCCATAAAATGTTTCCATTATCGTCACAAGATGGTATTTCGTAATAATCTTCCACTTCAGCATATGTAGTGTCTTTGTCTTTGTAATATTCCATTTTTTTGGCTACATTAATTTTATTTTCTATAAATTCTCCAATTTGCACTTTTTGTATATTTCCTGATTTATTTCTTACGATAATAGGTGTCTCAAATGTAACAGAATTTAAAGTCATCTGTGTCGAAACTTCGCCAATACTTTGTCCGGCAATCATTCCAACCATTTCACCGGGTGCAACAATAGCTCTTTTGTAACTCAATACAATTGTGCTTAATAATAGCATAAGAGCATCTTTATTGAAACGTTTTACAATAAGCAAATCTTTTGGTGATAAATAATAATAGTACAAAGTTTTGAATAAAAGTGTTGGAGCAGCATAATGAATTTTCTCCAAATTTTCATAGGTTTGTTCTATCAATTCAAATGCTTCCAAAATAGTAATGTCTACAAGTGAATTACTATTGATATTAAATTGACCTTGGGTATTACTTATAATGTATTGAAAACCTACTGGACAATTTATAATACTATCTGACTTATTTTTGAATACGTTTTTAATTATTTCTGAACGCATTTCTATCATCATATTTGAATATTGTAAGCACGTTTCATTCATTTTTTGTGATTGTTTTCTAAATCTTGTCATTGTATTTTTCAAAAATATGTTAGATAGTAACTTAGATTTGGCATTTTCATCTGGAATATTGAAATGAGCATAAATATCTTGTGTGCTCATTGAAACAATCGGAATAAATTGGTTCTCCACTTTTGTCGTATCAATACCATCGTCACCATATGAAAATTGCACTATTTTATTTTTATTTGTTCTAATAGTCATATCGTAATTTACCATTAGATCTTCTAGACCCTTAATCAGTCTTCTTTGAATATAACCTGTTGTAGAAGTATCTCTTACTTGAAGACCATTTGCTAATCCAAAGTTAAGGGTGGATGGTATCGTTAAATCATACACTTTTGGGTGTTTTTCCACTCCAATTATGTTAATTTCTATGATTTCATCTAATAACACATCATTGTATGTATTAAATAATTTTGAATTATGATTCCAAATAATATTTTTCATTTTTTTGTTTTTGTTTTCTTCTAATAAACTAATTTTTTCTGAAAATATTTTTCCATATTGTGCACGAATAAAGAACCTGTGTGTTGGTCTAATATTCTTGGTACCTAGATTATTTTTCTTCATTTGAGTCATAGAAACTTTTCCGAAAATTCCAAATCTAGAACACAACATGCTTATTCCTTCAATTAAACGTTTAGATGCAGAACTAACGTCAATAGAATTTTTTGAAATAGTTCCATCTCCAGAATAATAACCGTTTAACAGTCCTTTTATAAAATTTTCATTAGCAATAAATGCTTCGCTAGGTACATATTTATTTTCTGCTTTATGACCAACCCATTTTTTCAAAAAGATGGATAATAAAACACAATTTCCTGTAATAGTCGTGGTTTTTCCTCCAATTTTATTTATTCTTTCTCTTTCTGTCCATTCAATATGATGTTTATTAAACCATTCCTTTACAAAGTCTCTTATATTTTCATTCAAATTTGTAATTGTTACTGTAGATTTGTGTGCATTTCCTTCTGCTAAGAACAGTCCAATGAAAATACCATTTTCTTCATTTAATTCAAATACTTCACTAAACAAAGTGTTCTTTCTAGCAGCGTGGTAAGGATAAATGTAACCGTTTTGAATAACATCTGTATTTGAACGTTTGTTTGTTCTTTGTAAAGAAGATTTCTTAGAATAAGGAAGGGTAAAGGTTGTTCCGTTATTTTCTTTCCACCAACCTGACGTTATTTTTTGTTTATTTATCATAGTTTCTTTCATTTTATTAGATGCAATATTGAAATCTGTTCCATAAATATATTCTGATTTTGGTAAATAGTTTTGCATTTGTATTTCATTTAACACAATAGGAGGTTCGCATAATATATTTGTTACTGGAACACGGTCTCCAACTTTAATTTCAGGAGTAGGCATTTCTTTTAATTTTTTAGTTTCTGCATTCCAAATTAATAATGATTTGCTTTCTGTAACAATGACACTTCTACCTGCATTTGTCTTGATTTCATAGAGTTCAGTTCCTGGGTCATGTCTAGTAATAGCGGTTACTTCTCCCCATGTAACATTTCCATTTTCATCGGTAGTTGGAATAAATACATCACCTTCTTTTATATTCAATAATTCCATTTGTCTTTCTGTAAAATGTTGGATTTCATTTGGTTTTTCTTGTAACTGTTCGTCTATCCATTTACCTATTTCAGTATATTTGGCTTGACTATTTTCAATAATTATTATAGGTGTTTCCCATGTAACAGATTTAACCGCTGTATCAATCAAACCAACACGACCACCCATAGCGTGGAAGAACAGTTCTTGTGGTGATAAACCATTGATATAAGAACTTTCTACGAAACCACGTGCTCCTGGCGAATCGTCGAATTTGGAAAAGTGTGGTAATGTTCTGTGTTCAAAACCGTATGGAATACGCTTACCATCTACGTTTTGTTGACCTAAACATGAAATCATAAATGATATGTTCAAGTCTGAACCTTTTGAACCCGCTTTTACCATCGTAACAAATCGATTATTTGCACCAAGACTTTTTAAACCAATTTTACCTGATTCAGATGTAGCTTGATTTAAAATATTATTGACTTGTGTTTCAAATTCTTCTTCGTTTGTTTTACCAGTATTGTTCTCAAAAATTCCCAATTGAGTTTTGTCGATTAGGTTCTTGACGTCAGATTTCTTTTTTGTAATAACATCAATAATTTCATCATTTGTTTTTTTATCAGATATTAAATCACTAATTCCTACACTGAAACCACTGCTTTTCATGTATTCAGTAACTATATTTTGTAAATCATCAATGTATTTGGCAGAGGACATGTTTCCAAAATCATTGCAAATTCTTTGCAAAAGACCTTTGGATCCTGCTGCTAATACATCCTTGGTCATTTGTCCGCGAATGTATTCACCATCTATGATTTCCAAAACACCTGTTTTTGTTGTACTATAGTCGTCTTTATCTTCAACAAAACCCTTTGTTTTGTATCTCATAGATAAAGGTGGTGTAATTTGTGATAAAATATTGAAACTTGATATTTTATTATTTTTTTCGTAATCAACTTGCAATTCGCTTTCATTAACTCCGTCGAACATCATCAATAAATTCATTGCGTCTCTTGGTGTGAAACTCACGTCTTTTCTCGTGAATTGATAACAGCCAAGCATGGAATCTTGATAAATGCCAATAATCGATGAATTATTGGCTGGACTAATGATTTGAAATGGTACTGCTGCTAAATTACGTAATTCTGCCTCGGACTCTGGATCCTGTGGCATGTGCAAATTCATCTCGTCGCCATCAAACTTCGCAGCATAAATGGTCTGGGGTTTTGTAATTATTTTATTTTTATTTTCCCAGGCTAAATATACTACACCCCCTAAGTTTCCAAAGGGGAAGGACTGTACCTCAAGCAAACTCGGAATGGCTAGTCCGTCATTGTTCACCAACACCTCAGCAGTCTCTGAGTGCCTGTCATATCCTACCATAACGGAGTTAGACAGTAGCACTGCGGATTACCCATCCTATCCTTCACATTATTACCTTTGGGTTCGGCTATTAACCGAGTTCCTCACAGACGTTTCCTGTAGTGAGTGGTAGTGAAAGGCTTTAGGGACTTCCCGCATCAAGGTGTTTCGCAAATAAATCAATATATTCTTGGGGCATTTCTATATTATTTTTTTTATGATAATCTAATAATGTTGTTAAATGTTGTTTAATTTGAGATTTTAAGATTTTGTTATTTTTTGATAAATTTTCTTTACAAGATAAAGGCATCGTATTTCTCCAATTAAAAGCTAATTGCTGTTGGTATTCGTCATCTAGATTGAATTTTGAAAGAGGAATTACATGGTCTATGTGCCAATCTTTTCCACGATTTTCAAGAGTATAACCTTTATTATTAGATAAAATCCAGTTTAAATATTCAATTGAATTACAGCCTAAATAATCACACGTATGTTTTGATTTATGATTAATAGCACTAATAATTCTACTTCGTATTACTCTTTTAAATTTGTCTAGAGGCTCATCTCTTTCACATATTTTACATTTCAATCGTTTATTTCTGAAGCAACAATTAGGTTTTATATTATTGCAAGAGCTACACTTTTTATTTCCTATTCCTATTTCATCTTCTTTTAATTTTTGTTTCTCTAAAACTTTATTATGCTTGATTTCAATAACTCTTTTAATTATTACTTTACGATGTTCTTCATCAGTATTGTATTTAAATTGTCTTTTTGAGTTATTACAATCTTTACATATTTTTCTGTTTTTGATAAAAGATGAAATAGGTTTTTCTTTATTACAAAAATTGCAATTTTGTTGTAGTTCTTCATTAATTTCAAGCGATTTATATTTTGCTCTAATTTTATTGTTACGACATTCTTTGCAAATATTTCTTTTAATAATAAATTTATCTTCTGTTTTTATTTCTCTACATTTTGAACAAGATTTCTCTAAAGGTTTTGTATCAGATACATTCATTTATATTTTAGTTATAGATTATTTTTATATTGTTTGCCTCAATTATTGATTTATTTACTAGGGAGTAACACGCTTTTAACGCTCCCTGTTGCGGACATCGATGGACTAAAAATTCTATCCGCGTTGTATGGCTTTGTCTTATATCCTTAATATTTCTAATAAGGGTGGAGTACACCTTGTGCCTTATCAAGTTGGTTAAACTATCATTTAAGACCCGTCGTCATCTACTCTCTGAACCTTCCCCATGCTCTATCATAACGAGTTTAGGGGCTTGGCTGCTGATTATCCAATCCTTCACTTTATTACCTTTGGGTACGATTATTAATCGTGTTCCTCACAGACGTTTCCTGTAGTGAGTGGTAGTGAAGGCTCTAAGGAACTTCCAGTCAATTTGGCGACGTTGCAAATAATCAACAAATATTATCATTGATATTCACTAGGAGGTTACACGCTTTTAACGCCTCCTGTTGCCGACACAAAGTCTATCGGCCACATTCATTCTAAACGTGTCGCCACGTTTCATAATTCTAGCAATATGACACATCATACTCATTCGATGTAAAGTAGGTTGCCTATTAAACAATATAGCATCCCCATCCATCATATGTCTGTGCAAAATATCGCCTTCTTCCAGAACAATCGAATTACGGTCAATATTACGCAATGTAATTGACTCGCCATTCTTCTTTTCCAAAATCTTTGCACCAGGCCATTCGTCAGGACCATTGTACATCAGCTTTGTCAAAAACGCTTTGTTCAATTTGTTTACAGTAACAGGTTTCGTGATATTTTTCGCAATTTTCATTGGAATGCCCAATTCGCGAATTGAAATATTCGGGTCAGCAGTAATGACAGAACGCGCACTAAAGTCCACACGTTTTGCCATTAAATTGCCCCTCATACGCCCACCTTTACCATTCAAACGATCTTTAATTGATTTCAAAGGACGGCCGGAACGCTGTGCAACTGATGCAACACCAGGAATTTTATTATCCACTTGTGTTGAAACATAATATTGCAATACAGTAGTCCAATCATCAATCACATTCGCCGGAGCATTGTTCTGGATTTTTTCTTGCAATGTTTTGTTCGTTTTAATAATATTCACTAAAATATGACTTAAATCATCTTCCGAGCGTTGCTGTGCATCATGCTTTACAGATGGTCTAACTGCAGGCGGAGGAACAGACATGACTTGACAAATCATCCAGTCAGGTCTCGACCAAATAGGACTGAACCCCATGAATGAAACATCTTCATCTGAAATACGCTTGAATATCTTTAAAACCATTTCTGGTGTCACTTTAATCACAATGTTCTCTGCATCCGCACCATGACCAACCCATTCCGCATAAATTGTTGCTAAACCCTCTTTTCTAATTTTTGTTGGCTGAAGACAACCGCAACCATCTTCCGTGTCTTCGCCACATCGCTTAACAGAACTAACCAATTTGAATACATACTTCCATCTATTTTCTCCTTGCAAATTCAAAGCTTGTTTATATTTTTGTTTACTTATTAATAATTTACTGCATTTAAAACACACACATCTCAAACATTTTAAAATTGTACTCAAATACTGAATATAAAACACAGGACGCGCTAATTCAATATGACCAAAATAGCCAGGGGTTGACATATAATCTAAACCATCTGTTGGACAAATTAATCCAGCTTCCAATACACCCATACGAGGATCGAATAAACCGCCGATGACTGGTTTGTTATTGATGTACGTGTCTCTACTTGTAATTTCAGCTACAGAACCTTTTCTAATTTCATCCGGAGATAAAATACTAAACTGGATTCCAATAATTTTAGAACAATTACTAGAATTATTACTTGCAATAGTATTTCTCGGCATCTCTTCTTTTGTTTATATAATTATATTTATATTGTTTTAAAAAATTCAATTTTATTTTATAATTTTTTTTTCTCTTAAATTGTTTTATCATAAACTAATACTAATGTAAAAAAATATTTATATATATTATAAAATGGGAAAACTTAAATTGAAAAGTCCTACTACAACATCAAATGGCAGTTCTGGTGGCATTATGGGTTCAGGTATTTTTGGTATGTTTGGTTCAACAGTTCATTGTGATGCAAATAACAATTCATTTTATTGTTCTATAACAAAAATCGTAAATTTTATTATGATGTTCTTTTTCTTGTGTATTGTATTTTATTTGCTTTATATAGCATTTAATTATTTTACAAAAGGTAAAAAAAAACGATAATCATAAAATAGTCTTGTATGTCTATTTTACAGAAATAATAACGTTATAAATGTATTGCAATTTAATGCATTTACAAAAAAATAATATATTGTTGTATATAAGTAATATATAATGAAACTATTATATTTACAAGAAATGACCTGGGAATTGGATTATTTTAAGAATGAAATTTTTGCTGATAATAAAAACCTAGAAATAGAATTTTTCAATAAAGACACATTTAGAGATTTATTATGGAGAGACGATCTTATTGGACAAAATATGATTGCAATCAACTCACTATGCGATGTTAATGATATTGTCGAAGTAGTAAAAAAAATAAAGCCTGTTGTAATATTTTATTTATCTGACGAATACGGTAAAACTCCTGAAGTAACTGCAACATTAGAAAAGTACACTAATTTATTTTTTAGACAACACAATTTTAAAAACTATAAATATTCAAGTCATAATTATCACATACCACTTGGTTATTCAACTCAATTTTTAAATGGTAAACCTTTATCAAAAATTAGACGAAAACCTATGGACGAACGAAGATTTAATGTTTCATTTATAGGAGCAGAGAAGTCAGATAGATTGCACATGAAAAATGTCTTTAATGAGAGGATGGACAACACAAATATTATTTTTGTCGATAACAGCTGGGACATAACAAAACTACCATATTCTCCTCAAGAATGTTTTAACATATATAATAAATCTATTTTTGTTGTATCTGGTAGAGGAAACCATAGTTTAGAATGTTTCAGAAATTATGAAGCATTAGTAGCTGGCGCCATTCCAATTATTGTTGGCGAAAATCACGAAACTGATGTTTCTTATAATTTCAATAATACAAAACCACCATTTATTTACGCTGAAAATTGGGAAAGTGCGGCAGACAAATGTAAAAATTTACTTAATGATGAAAAAAAATTACAACAAATGCAAGAGGATTTGGCAATTTGGTGGAATGATATTCATTGTCAATATAAAAAATTGATTTCAGATGCAATATTAAAATCGAAATAATGTAATTATATTAATTTTATTTTTAAAATAAAATTGATAAATATTTAAAAGTAAATTATAATATTACTACAAATTAATATGACAAAAGAAACTTCTAATAAATTATCTTCAAAAAAGGAACAAACAAAAAAAACCAACAAAATGGAAGACAAGTCTAAGAAACAAAAGAAGCATGTCGACTCCGATGACGAAGATGATAATTTTATTAGTGAAAGTGACAGTGAAGAAATGGACGTTCATGAATATAGAAAATTTTTATCAAAAATATTTCCTTCCAAACATTTAGATAAAAAAATTGCTGCTGTAGATAAAATTAAAAAAATACAAAAACAGTTACAAGAAGATGACGAAGAAGAGTGGGTGTCATGTGACGACGATGACTATGAAGATGATGAAGAGGAAGAGGAAATTGTAACACGTTCAAAATCAAAGTCAAAGTCAAAATCAAAGGCACAGAAATCAAAGGCAAAATCAAAGGAAGAACCACCAAAAAAGGGCAAAAAGTCTAAAAAAGTAGTCGAAAGCGAAAGTGACGATGAAGAAGAGGAAGACGACGTGTCACATAAAAAAGGAAGCGAAAAATTAAATATTATTTTCACTATTGGTGGAGCAGAAGATGATGATGAGGAATGGGATGAATATGGATCAGAAGACGACGAGGACTACGACTCAGAAGATACAGAAGATGAAGATGTTTCAGTATCATCGGCTTCAAGTAGTGAAGATGATGAAGATGACGACGAAGATGACGAAGATGACGAAGATGATGAAGAGGAAGAAGTAGTTAAAAAGTCAAGTAAAAAATCTGCTACTGCTAAAAAGACAATTACAAAGGAAAAGAATACAAAAAGACAAGACAAGTCAGAAAAAGACAGTGAGAACGACGCTGACCTTATTGAAAAATTAAAAAATTTAATCAAAGTTAAAGAAGATAAAACTAAACACGGCTCTGAAGAAAGTTCTGAGAATGTCCTTCTTGAAACTGTTAATAGTAATGACGAAGATAAAAGTGAAAATGTAACCATATTGGAGAAATTGAAAGATATGTTACTACATGAAAACAATAATAAGTTATTAAAAAAATGTATTGAAGTTTGCGAAGAAGACATTCAAAAAACAAAACACAAAAAGGTGAAAAAGGAGAAAAAACAAAAAGCGAAAAATGGCAGAATTTTCAGAAAAATTATCAAAGATAAAAATACCATGAACGATTACAAGTTCTTTGAAAATCTAGAAACAGACAATCAAAAGAAAATCATTAAGGAATTGCGTGAAATTAATAAATTAACTCGTATTGAAAAACCTTATAGAATGACACTGTTAGAATCAAATATTCCAACCCTTTTTAAAGGAGCTGCTATGAAAAAAATCAATTCATTGCGATACATGGAACCAGGAAGCGGTGAGTTCTATAAAATAAAAAATTGGGTTGATACTTTTATGCGTATTCCATTCGGAAAACATGAAACACTTCCTTTATCCATAGAAAATGGCGTAGAACAATGTCACGATTTTATGGAAAATGCTCAGAAAACTTTGGATGAAGCTGTTTACGGTTTAAATGATGCAAAAATGCAAATTATGCAAATGTTAGGTCAACTTTTAACTAATCCAAAAGCTATTGGAACTGCAATTGCTATTCACGGACCACCTGGTACAGGCAAAACTTCTCTTGTCAAAGAAGGTATTAGTAAAATTTTGAATAGACCCTTTGCATTTATCGCACTAGGTGGTGCGACTGATAGTAGTTTCTTAGAAGGTCATTCTTATACATATGAAGGTAGTACATGGGGAAAAATCATTCAAATATTAATTGATAGTAAATGCATGAACCCTGTTATTTACTTTGATGAATTAGATAAAATCAGTGATACTCCAAGGGGTGAAGAAATCGCGGGTATTTTGACACATTTAACAGATACAAGTCAAAATAGTCAATTTCATGACAAGTATTTTGCAGAAATAAATTTTGATCTAAGTAAATGTTTATTCATATTCAGTTACAATGATGAAAGTAAAGTTAATTCTATATTAAAAGATAGAATGTATAGAATTCAAACAAAAGGATACAATGAAAAACAAAAGACACAGATTGCAAACAACTACTTGCTACCAAAGATACGCGAACAAGTAAAATTCAACTCGGATGAAATTATTATTCCTGATGACGTCATTCAATACTTGGTTGATACTCACTGCAATAAAGAAGATGGCGTTCGTAACTTGAAACGTTGTCTAGAAATTATTCACACCAAAGTAAACTTGTATCGTTTGATGAAACCTGGAACCAATTTATTTGAAGAAGATATGTCTTTTACTGTTCAGTTTCCACTAACAATTACCAAAGAAATAGTCGATAAATTAATTAAAGTAAATAAAGATAATATTTCAGCACTTTATAGTATGTATGTTTAAGTAAGGGAACCCAGGTTCCCTTATGAACCCTCCTTTACATTATTTAAACTTAAGGGAAAACTCCTTTAGATAAAATACATTATGTAAATAATATAAAAATTTTTTTACAAGTTTTAATAAGTAATACTGCAAGATGAGCTTAGATTATTTATTGAATATGAAATCGGAAAATGACTATGTGTGCGCATATTTAAAAGAGATTAAAAATAATTGTACTAAAATGAAAGATGAAACAATTTTGAAGTTGATTGATACAAGTATCACTACTAATATGGAATACAATCAATACAGTAAAAATATAAGCGAAATAAATGGATTATTGAACCAGTACAGTGAACATCTAAACCATTTGGTCTTGTTAAATACACAGTTGCATAAAAAAATCACATCGCTTTGCAAACACGAATGGATAGAAGATAGTATAGATATTGATCCAGATAGATCGAAAACAATCGAGTATTGTAAGGTGTGTGGTGTTACTAAGTAACAGAAAGACTATATTATGAATTATATTTTTGAATAGATAATAAAAACAATTTTATTATTTATATTAGTTACATCTAATATGGAATTGTTTTCAAAATTACCTCAAGATATTATAAATCATATTATAAGTTTTGATAAACATTTTATCGTAAGAAAAGGCCAACTTATTTCAGTTATACCAAAAGATGATGAGAGGTACAAAATATTGCACTTTGTAACATTACGGTTAAGTCGCCCACCTAGAATACATATACATCCTAGCGAGTGTAGTCACAAATCTGAATATGTTTTCGATTTTCCGAACTTATATGATATAAATGAGAGAGAGACGCAACACATTAATAATGATATGTTTGAAGTAAGAATACATATTACTGAAGATTTTGTGCTATACAATTTTTTTGTTGGTAGACTGAAGCCACTTAACGGTAACTTAAATAAACAACTCAGGTATTATAAGGGTGATTTGAAAGATTATGACTGGTATTACATAGATTATAATTATATAAGAACATAAAGCTGCTTGAATGTTAGAAGAAACATCTGTTTTCTTTAAGTAGATTTGAGAATTTGTTATATTTTAACGAAAAAGTGGATCCAAAAGTGTTTTGGGTTTTCGATTTTGGACAAAAAAAATGTCCATTTTTGAAAAGGGTCGTTTGACTTTCCCAAAAACAAACATTTGTGACTGAAATACGATTTTAGCGTCTGACGACCAAAAATTTGATTTATGATTTGTTACGATATTTTTTTGCTTATTTTTAAATAAGTATTTAGGCGTAATTTTTGTTCTACGTGTAATATAGAATTTAGAATGACAACAAGTATAAAAAACGCCGATAATTTTTATTGCAGCTCGTGTGACTTTAAATGCTGTAAAAATAGTGACTGGATGCGACATATCGCAACCCAAAAACATTCTTTTAGAACAAAAAACGCGATTTTGAACAAAAAAAACGCCGAAAATGATCAACCGTTTGTATGCAAATTTTGTAATCGGAGTTATAAGGCGAGAAACAGTCTTTGGTATCATCAAAACAAGTGCGAAATTATGACAAGTAAAAATGATGTAGTTATCAACCAAAAAACAAATTTACAGGAACAACCAATATGTAATTCGTCACAAAGTGATATTCAAGCACTTACTGGTTTAATATTTGAAATGGTTAAAAGTAATAGTGAGTTACAAAAAAGTATGTTTGAGATATGTAAACAAGGGCAAAATACATATACATCAAATATTAATAATAATTGTAATAACAAAACATTTAATTTACAAGTATTTTTGAATGAAACATGTAAAGATGCAATGAATATTAAAGATTTTGTAGAATCCGTTAAATTGCAAGTGTCTGATTTAGAAAATATAGGAAAAGTTGGTTATATTGAGGGAATTTCCAATATAATTATTAAAAATTTAAATGCTTTAGAAGTAAATAAACGACCTGTACACTGTACTGATCAAAAAAGAGAAGTTCTTTATATAAAAGACGAAAATACATGGGAAAAAGAGGATGAAAATAATAAAAAACTGCGAAAAGCAATTCGAATGATTGCACATAAAAATATTTGTATGTTAAAAGAGTTTCGAGCCAAATACCCTGACTGTGAAGAATATGACTCCAAAAAAAATAGTCAATATAATAAAATAGTTTATGAGGCAATGGGTGGAAAGGGTGATGATGATTACGATAAAGACACCAAAATAATCAAGAAAATTGCTAAAAGTGTAACTATAGATAAAAAATAATACAAATAACCCAAATAACCATACATTATATCCACACCATATTTGTCGTACTCCACCACATTCCATCACCTCTTTTAATATTATTCATTGCTCTGAATATTGGAGATCGTGATAAAGGTACATTGCATCTATATTTATCCAATGGATGCGGATTAGTTTTTAACTGTGCAGCCAAAGCCTGTTTAGAAACTTTTTGCTTTTGTTGGTATGCAAAATAAATATAAAAACTTTCGTATGAAGTATTTCGAATTGGGATCAAATCTTTATTATAATCTTGAAAATCTTTCAAGTATCTATCACAAATACATAGACCTGATATGTCAGCTAAGTCCTCACCTATTCCAATAGATGCATCAAAATGAATACCGTCTCTTGCTGCAAATTCTTCATATTGTTTTATAACATTATTTTGAATGTCCTTAAATTTTTTTTTGTCGCTTTCTGTCCACCAATCATGTAAATTTCCATCTGCATCATATTTACTTCCCCAGTCATCAAACCCATGCGACATTTCGTGTCCAATAGTAAATCCTATATTGGCCAAGTTATATTCAATTCCACGTTCATCCAAGTCTACAAATGGCTTTTGTATATATCCTAAATTGATATATATACTATTTTTTGAAGGAGTATAAGATGCGTTTACAATGTAAGGTTGGCTACCAATTAATTTGACTGGATATTGTGACCAGTCTACCATAGGTAAATCAATTACATTTTTTCCTTCTAATTTAACAAAACCATCAAATCGCCATTCTTCAATTAATAGAATGTTGTTATAAAATGAATTATTATAATCTAGCAATGGATCTTCGCGTACAACTTCTGGGTACCCTATAGTAAACTTCATTTTATTTAATTTATACAAAGCATATTTTTTTGTAGATGGTGAAAGCCATTTATTATTGCTCAATATTCTATGAAACACGACTTTTAAATCATTACAAAGTATTTTAGTAAACTCTATTTTTTCTGGATCTGCATATTTTTCAACATATTTTTCAGACAAAAAACTATTGAAAGGTAGTGACATGTACAAAGCAGCACTAACAGCATTTGCTTCATTTATAGATACTTCTTCCCCTCTTTCAAACTTACCGAAAAAATTGTAATATAACATTTCCCATTTTCTTGTAATTCTACAAATAAACTGTATAAATATATAAACCCAATAACTTTTCCATTTTTGCGAATTCCAATTTTTCAGAAACAATTCCGTACCACATTTCATGTAATTAAGACTTGATGTGATAAAAAAGTCTGGTGTTTCCTGAAAACCCAACTGTTTAGAAAATTCTTCCCAATCAAAACCGTATTTTTCCAATGCTTCTTTTTTTGTTACTCTGTTATAAGTTTTTTCTTTTGTAGTTACATCTTGACATCCTAAAACAGTAAATATGTCAACTTCAACTTCAAAAATATCATCAGTATTGTAGCCGTGACCATGGCCTAAACATAAATCAAATAGTTTTTTACAAAATCTTTTAAAAGTATTTCTGTAGTTTTGTTTATACGCAACTTCTGTACCATCGTCATAATAAACATTTAAATCAACTAAAATGAATTGATGAGGATTAATATAGCTTCTAAAAATACTCGACTGCTTATCATCAGGATTTATTGTAAAAACAAACGGAGCCAAGTAACACACACAATTATATTTGTTATAAAAAGCTAATAGTTCCCACGGGTTGTTATTTTTTATTAAACTTTCTATTTTATTTATTATTTCTTTAATTTGAAATTTACTATCTTTAATAGAGTTACTATTAATAATTGAATTATAATAGTTTTTCAAAATTTTCGAAAGTTTATTATCGTTATGCTTAATATAATCAAGAATTATATCATTGAGTTCATGGTATACCTTATCTTGTACAAGTCGAAAATCATCAATCTCTACTATATATTTTTGTTCTTTGGTTATAGTTGTATCTTTTAACCATTTATAATTTATATACGAGTAGTAGTCATTTTGTGGTTTAATAGAAGATGGAGCGGATTTAGCTAATAATAAATATGTAAATTTTTTGTAAGATATATTATACAGTTTATTTGTTTTGAACTCTTTTTGATACTTGGCTTCGAATGGTTTCAATCCTATTGCACAGTCTTTCCTTAATACTAGTTCATTTCCTTTCGTTTTATATTTTATTTTTCGTGTTATATTTTTATTGTTAATATTAAATTTTTTTTTATTCTTAAATATTAGTTTGCTTGTTTTTGCCATTATATTATATTATATTATATTATTACTATAAAATAATATAATTAAACTTGATTATATTTATTTTTAACTGAAATTACTCAGTTGAAGTATTCATTTTTTACACAATTTTTCATTTACACCATTGAAGAGTTCAATCCGCATAGCGGATAAAACTTCAACTAAGTTATCAGTTACAGTTTGAACCATAGCACCTCGTAGGGTGCGGTTTCAAATCTTCACTGGTATAAAATCTCCATTAATGATTATTATCAATCCAGTGAGAAACTATTTTATAATCACTTGAATTTTCAGTTTCACATACTTCAATTTCAGAATTATATGAAGAAATAGTACCAATTCCAATTAGAGGACTACTCCAATTTGACCCGTGAAATTTGTTACTCACAACATTAATATAATATTTATTTGGCTTTATAACTATTGACTGTATATAATTTATGTTTATTATTAAATTTTTTAATTTTATAAATTTTGACATTATAATATTATTATCCAAACAATTTTTAAGCTACTTTATAAAACTGTTTGTCGATTTTTATAATATAAATATAAATATAAATATAAATATAAATATACTCTATATTTATATTTAATACATAATATGGAAAGAATACCAATTGATATTATTATAAATCACATTATTCCATATACATACAATATTCAACCAAAGTTATTATTAGAAGATATCAAAAATTATCGTAAAATAAAAACAATATTGATAAATGATAAATATGATACAGATATTATAAAACACGAAATATTAGCGATTTTTTATATCAATGAACAAAAACTAAATAACATTTTACATAGACATTTTCAAATTAATCTAAAAAAATACGATTGCAATATTTTATATAAGTATTCACAAAATACAAAATTTAATATTTTATTTGGATTATTCTCAAAAGAAGAGAGAACCTATTTTTCAGAATATATTCTTAAAGAGTTAAAACAATGGATTATCAGATAATTGGCGTTTCAAATCTTCACTGGTATAAATTATGGTATTAATATTCAGAATAAGGGACATTATTTCCACCTCTTGTTATCAAGTAGTTGTACGTATTTGTGTTCATACAAGCACAACCCATGCTACTAGAATAAGCATTTGGACAGCATTCAGGGCTAAAAGGCATATTATCAAACAACGAAAGTTGATCTTCAGGTAATGGTAAGGATTGGTTTGGTCTATCAATAATAGCCTGAGCCGCTTTTGGAACAGGGTGTCCAGGTCTAACAACTAAACTTGGTTGTCCCCATTTATATGTATTAATATGCGGTGGATTTGTAAGAGAATAACTAGACGATTCACCGTAGTTAGTATTTGCTCCTACGAACCCCTCTTTCTTAGAAGACCCCTTTTTAGAACTCATGTTTGCACCTGTAGATAAAGTAGCAGGGGTTGGTGTTGATGGTGACGCTGGAACTTCATAACCCATTGCACCAATATTAGCGGCAACAGAAGGCATAGGTTGTGTTAATGAGTTATGAGCACTTTCCATACCTTCTTTATTTCCAAAAAAACTAGTACATCCACAAACAGTGTGTATTACTAAAATTAAATAAACAATACCAATTAGAATTAAAATTTCAAGATTTAATTTAAATCCAAATATAGAAATATTCATTATACATATTTCATAGATAATAATTTTACTCTAGTTTTTTCTAAAAATAGGTCAATACCAGAATTATAATCATAAAATTGGGTTCCATTTATACTAAACACTTTTTTATCTGTCAGTAAATGATATAATTTATTATCCATTTCATTTAATTTTTTAATTTTCTTACACTTATTATTTATATCTAAATCTAAAGTAGAAGTAAAAGATACATTTTTGTCGCATATATTTAAATTAACACCACCATCAATATATTTATTTTTGCCTAAATTATAAATAGATTGTTCTATTAAATTTTGTCCATCCAATTCTACAGTTCCATAAACTTTTTCACCATTTTCAAGAATATCTCCTATAGAAACGTGCTTAATTTTTTTACAATCTCCATTTTTCAATTTTACTTGTATATTTTGATTGAAACCACCATCTAAATATTTATGAATATCAGAATTTGTAGTTTCAGTACTATTACAATTTATATTTCCGTTATATTTTTGTTTGACATTTTCAATTTTGACATTTTTAATTTTTTCCAAATCATGGTCATATATTTCATCCCAATCAGTGAAAATAATACCAGCTAGTGAAATCACTTTTTTCTCTGTGTTTATACAATACAAATAAGGTTCAGTATAATTCTCTAATTTTTTACTAAGCGGATGCTCATCAACGCGGATCCATTTATCGTTGTAATTTACTATATGTGAATCAGAAACAATGACACCATTTAAGTGATACATAACAGAGTTATTCGTTTCAACTATAAATTTGGCAGTAATGAGACCATTTTCGAGAGTTTTCTCTCCAACCTGTAAATCTATAATTGATTTAGTAGTACCATCATACATTCCAACTTGAGTGTTTTTATCAAAACATTTAACGGTTGGAATTGTTAAACCAGTATTAACACCCAAAACATCAGTCATAAAAGTGAGCAGTATTGCTAATGGTATTGAAATCGCTACGAAAATAGCTGTGCTTGTTATCGCGGTGCCCCATGTAAATGGAAAAATCCAAAATATTGCAATCATTACTGCAAGAGCAATCAATATATCAACGATAAATTTGACTATAACTCCGAGAAACGATTGTAGGGAGAGAAATGCACCGAATGTAGTAAAAAGTCCCGCCGTCATTGTTCCTTGCACCTTTGCAATAAAATCTTTGAAACTAATTATTATTTGTTGCAACGGAACCATAATATTTAATAATCTACCCATAATTTCTTCACTAACATTAGCAAAAAATATTCTGACTTTGTTTGTCATGGCTCGAATATCGTTAATTGCTTCTTCTGTAGTGTTTACAATGCCTGTAAGTGCGCTTGTAGCAAATGTTATTGGTTCTAGTGCAAAACCCGAAATGTTTTGTAATATAGTTTGAGTACAATAATCGAAGTTTTGAGAGGTGTAGTCCTCATAACTCATGTCAGGAGGCTTGTTTATGAAACCTGCTATTGGTATGATATATGGTTTGCATCTTTGGTTTGGCCAATCTTGTTGTATTTGTTGAACATTCGCAAGGGCAATACATGCACCTATAGTAAGTCCTACTATGATTGTAATTATGATAAATACAATTAATGACAAACCATATTGGTCAAAGTAAGTGAGATTATCGTATATTTTCTTCAAATTATCTAGTCCTGTAGTGGCTGCATTTTTATTATCATCTTTTTTTGTATTTTTATTATTATCCATATAATTTATATATAGTATATATGGATAATATTCATTTATAATAAATTCATACAAATTCATACAAACTACAAAGTACAAACTACAAATTATTTCAAGTTATTATCCCATAAAAGTCTACATAATATATGATCTTCCCAATCCCAAAAAATTTCTTCGCCTATTTTAATTTTATGATCTGAAGTAATTAAACAAGAAAACCAGTCCGTATCGACAGTTGAAATTTCAGCATATGGATAAGTTTCTACTTTAATAAACTGTTTATTCTCTTTATTATACACTAAATGTGAACCTGTTACATAAATATCTTTGTTGCATTTTTTATCTATTTCATCATCACCAGATTGCTTGCTTTTAATTACATACAAAGGTACTTTATCTATTTTATTATCTATTTTCATTGTAGACTCTACTATACTTCCATTTTCTAAAACATCTCCTAAATTTAAATCTTTCATTGCAACAATATTATCATTTTTGAGCTTAACTTTCGTATCAGGATGAAAACATTTACCAAGTGCACGAACCATTTGGCCAGGTGGACCGTTCCAACTACTATTCATCGTCATAATACTTCCGTCAATAATATACATAAGAGTAGTCATAGTACCTATTGTTTTTCCCATTAAATCTTTTAATCCAATAATTATTTTTTGAAACTCGATAATCAAATTTAAAAATACACCAAAAACGGATTGTATAATAGAAGAAAATAAAGTTCTTATTTTATTAAACATTGATCTAACAGAATTGATCTCGGTCGTAAAACTTGAAACGACACTTGTTAATGAACTTGTTATAAATGTGATAGGTTCAAGTAAATAACCCATAAAATTAGATTGAATATTTTGAATACAATAAGCAAAATCTGACTCAAGATTATTAGATAAAGGCATATAAAGAGGGTTACATCTATATTGTGGCCAATTTGCTTTTATATTTTGCACTGAATTTAAGTAAAAAGTTCCTGCTATATAAGCAGCAAATGCTAAATTTATATATATAAAATATATCCAGTTTTTTCCTGACGGCATTATTTTTTTTTAACTTATATTATTATTATATAATTATTCAAAGAATTGTTTGAATAAATACTTTATTTTTTTGAATACCTACTTCTGTATTTTCTTCTTTTAATTGATTTTGACCTTAACCGCTTCCTGCTATTGGTTCCTTTTTTTTTGTTCATTCTTTGTCTTTTTTTTGTTTTTCCACCACTATAACACCCCCATTGATATTGGTTTGTGTTTGGATTAATGTAAACCCCACCAGTTTGAGTAGTTGTGCTAGGAGTAAGAGTAGGCATTACTGTAGCATATTTATCATAAACAGCATTTGCTGCACCTTGAGTACTATTAATAGCGTTTAGTTTTATGATACTATTTGGATCCTGATTAAGTGCATTTTGAGAAGTATATTGTAGATTAAATTGTGGTACTGGTATAGGTGCAGTTGATGAAGTTGTTGTCCCTGTAGCTCCAGCAGCACCACCGCGTGTACCATTTTTGGTATATTTGGTATATTTACGATATTTTAATTTACCTCCTATTTTATTCAACGCCACCAATTTTTGTGTAGTCAAATTACCTTGTTCGATTGCAGATGCTCTTGGATTTCCAGCTAACATCCCTTTTGTAGTAGGATAGATCATGCCTGGAATTGCTGTACTAGACGCGTTGGTGTTTGTATTTGTTGTATTTGTTGTATTTGTTGTAGACATATATATAATAAAATATTTTATTAGTTCAATTTAAAAATAATTATTCTTAATTATATTATAATATGGATATGATGGATGAAAAACAAAGGCTTCATTTGCAAAAAATGATTGTCGCGAACAATGTAGAAGATCAAACAGGATCAATACGTGAACTAAAACATAGCGATGTTTTGAGGAATGAGGTCAATAATATGATATTATTAAAAGCTAAATATCGTAATGACCCCGAAAAAATTCATTTAGAATGTATCAATGAATGTAATTTTTTATTTACTTACTATACTGATATTTATAACAAAATTAGAAAGGATGAAATGGATGTTTCTATATTTAATAAATTTTTGGATGTTTTAAAAAAAATAGAAATAGGTGAATTAGATCAACATGAAGGATCTTTTCAAGTAGGTACACTTTTAAAGAAAATATACGTCGATAGTGCACTCAAAAAAGCAGAAAAATTAGACGCGCAGCACAAATTAGACAACAATGAAGAAGCAATTAAACCAAGTATTCAAATTAGTTGGAAACAATACAAACGTATGAACAATTAAATTTTATTTATATAATTCATATGATTAAAATACTGCATTTTTTATAAAAACGTTCACCAAATACATAATTTCGTCCATGCATTACAAGAGTATCGTTAAATAAAAGAGCATCACCTTCTTCTAACCTTATTTCATTTAATAAACTAGATTGCATAATATTTTCTAATAATTTTGAAAAATCATTTGCTATTTGTAAATTCTCTTTACTATTAAATTGACTTGTTAAAATCTGTTTAATATTGAAATTAAAAGTATAGTTGTTGGCGTTATTCTTATTATTTTTTATACATATATTTTTCTCAATTAATTTGTGGTAAATTTTAGTATTTAACAAATTATCATATAATTTTGTATTATAAATCATGTCTAAATATTTAACCATTTCAATAATTTTATTATTTGATATTATAACAGTTTCTCCTGAATAAAAACTTGGTTTAAAACATATTAATTCAGTTATATTTGCAAAATTATTATCATTTGAAAGCGTATTATCAGTGTGTAACATTAATTGTTCATTGGTTTTCCAAGGTGGGATAATTTTTGAAACATGATTATCCACACTATCAGAAAAAGAATATTTAATATCTACCCAATAATCGTTCTGATTTATTTCATTGTACTTATTTTTATCAACCATTTTAACGTCTCCTAGTAAATAATTTAATCTGGAATAATAATTTATTATTTCATCATAATTATGTAAAAATGAATTATTTTTGATTATAATATATTCACAATCATTTACACCTTTTTTCATTTCAAACGCCGATTTTACAAAGCAAAAAATAAGAAAAATGTGTAATATTTACTATTTGATTTAATTTATTATCTTATTATTATAACAATAAAAATGTTTAAATTTTTCATCAACCAGTTATATCATATATAATTCATAGTGTGAAAATATATTTATTACATCTATAATATTTACTACATCGGCTTCTTTGAATGGTTCATTTGTTATTTCGGTTTGAATACCTATATTATATAAATAATTGCTATCAGCATCAATTACCGGTTTCAAAGAGAGTAAATTATAAAATGGCGAACCATCTTTTTTCACATTAGTAATAATAACACTTGTCGGAATTGCTTGAGATAAACAAGCTGTTAATAACTGATATTGTGTTTCTTCTTTTAGGATTGGAATAGATGGTTGTAAAAATTTACAATTAGTTCCTATAATATTATTACGCATATATCCAGTAGTCAATTCAAAATGTTTATTCACATAGATAAGTGGAAAACCGAAATGCTGTTTTTTCGCAGATGAAATTGTTATACATATCGGTAAATTTTCAGCAATAGATATAACTTTTTTGAACCATTGAAATTCATTATGTGGAATTATATTAAATTTTGACATTGTATCTATAGCAATATCAGCGACTTCCTTTTGGTTCAATAATTTCTTACCAATTAATTTTCTAAGACGCCGTTCGGTTTGATACATTGTTATGCGGTTCATCATAATTTTATTAATTTTTTTATCAATATTGATACAACTTAATAAATGATTAAAGTGTGCTGTATTTTCTAATGTTTTATTTTCTAATGTTTTATTATCTGTTATTATATTTCTAACAAATCGTTTTCTTAGTTTATCAACATCAACATTGCTATTCATAATATATATTATTTAACTATATATTATTTAAATATATTTTCTAATGTATTAAACATAGTATTATAAAGTTTTATCAATTCTATTTTTTCTGTATCTGATAAAGTTTCTACTTGTATAAGTTGTTCTTCTGTTAAAGGTCTACAATTTCTTATATCTTCTTTCATAATTGAAAAATTACTAATTGATAAAGTTTGTGTAAATTGAGTAAAATATTTTTCATTGAATTCTTGTGTTAATCTTAATGTGCTTTTTCTATTTGGTTTGGGTTGAATTGTTTTATCATTATCTTCCATTTATTATATATAAACAAATTTTTAAATATATTTCTAATAATAATATTTATAATTCTATTATATATGCCTTCACATAAAAGTAATGATTACAAATTAACGGCAGTTCAATATTATTTATTAGAAGACAAATCACAATTAGAAACGTGTAGAATTTTCAAATGTTCTCCGCGAAGTTTAATGAGATGGGTTGAAAGATACAAAAAAGAAGGAAATGTGAATATTCATTACAGAAAACCAGTTGCTTATAAAGTTAAAAAAGAATATGTTAAATTCTTATTAGATGAAATAAAGAAAAATAAAACAATTACATTATACGAATTAACTGAAAAACTAAAAGAAAAATATAAAGAAGTTGATTTAACCAGTACACAAATATTTAGAGTAATTAATGATAATAATATCACTTTGAAACTTACTAGAATTAGACATGAACCAACCAAACGATTTGGAAAAGATATTGATATAAACTCAAAAATTAAAGAATTTTATGAAGAAGTAAAAAAATACAAAATAGAAGATATTATATGTATAGATGAAACCTCAATAAAATCTTTACAAAAACGAAATCATTGTTATAGTAATAAAGGTAAAAGATGTGTAATAAAAACACAATCACAAGAAGTATTCAAGAAATACACAGGAATATTTGCTATTTCGGTAAATGGTGTGATACATTGGGATTTATATGAAAAGGGTGGAATAAATACTGATAGGTTAATTGATTTTTTGGAGCATAATATTACAAGTAAATTACGAAATAAATTAATTATTTTAGATAATGCTAGTTCTCATAGAAACGAAAGAATAAAAGCATTAGTGAATAAACATAATAATATTTTATATGCTGTTCCGTATCAGCATTTTACTAATTCCATAGAAAATTATTTTAGTATGTTGAAATCAAGATTACAAAAATTAGAGGGATTGAAATATGATAATTTGAAAGAAAATATCAAAAAAGTTATTAGTGAAATACCGAAAGAAAAGTATGAAAATATATTTAAGGGTGCGTATGAAAGACCTGAAAAATATGTATCAAAAAATAAAACACGAAAGGTTAAAAAGAATTACAAATAATTATTTATAAAAGGGTTTATAAATAATCGGCGTTTGAAATGTAAAAAGGTGTAAAAATTTCTCTCTAATTTCGTTTGCAAGTTCATTTATATTAGGAAAATTTTGTAAGCTAAATGATTTATTCATATATGTATTATATATACTTTATATAATACATATATAAAATATCTATTGATATTAAACACATAAATGGTGGAGGTTTAATAAAAATCATTGTATTTTCTCTCGTAATGTTTTGCATAAGTACCACACATATTTTCATTATTTCTGCAAACTGTTGCTAAATAAAAATTGATCAACGCGACTTCTTCATTTTTTCTATATTTATCTATGTGACTAGAGTTAGTACTGTGGGTAGTATTTCCATTTGTAGTGTTTGTACTTTTAATAAACTGGGACTTTTTAGGATTGTATTTTGGAAATTTTGAACACCTACTAAACTCGGGTTTTTCATTTTCTATATAATGTTTGCAGTTTAGACAAGATTTTATTTTATTACTATAATACGGACCATCATAAAAAGACGCAATTGCTCTTTCAATTAAATGAACGTATGAAAAACATTTTGTGAATAGTGGAACAAGCAAAAATAAATAATAATATTTTGTGTGCATATATTGTTATTGTTACTATTATTCATAACAATTGTTTAAATATTTTTAGAATATAATTTGAAAAGAGTTAAAAAATATTTATTATATAATACAAATGTCAAAAAAATATTCGACGAGTACTACACTAGTTATTGTTGAGTCACCTGCAAAATGTAAAAAAATAGAAGGTTATTTGGGTCCTGGTTATAAATGCATAGCTAGTTTTGGTCATTTGAGAGAACTGCCTTCTCTCTCCAACATAAATACAGGAGACAATTTTAAACCAACTTTTCAGATTATCAACAATGCTTTAAAGAAAAAACAAATAGATATATTACGTAGGGAAATTAAGAATGCAGATGACGTGATATTAGCAACGGATGACGATCGTGAAGGTGAAGGTATTGCGTTTCACCTAATGGACTTGTTCCATCTTCCGCAAAACACGAAACGTATTGTCTTTAACGAGGTGACAGAAAAGGCATTGCAAAACGCTGTAAAAAAACCGCGCACTATTGACATGAATATGGTGCAAGCACAACAGTCGCGACAAATATTGGATTTATTAGTCGGGTTTAAAATTACACCCATTCTTTGGAAATTTATATCACAAAATTCCGAGAAATCTCTCTCTGCTGGTAGATGTCAAACACCTGCATTAAGATTAGTTTACGACAACCAAAAGGAAATTGACGGTGCAGAAAATAAAAATGTATACAATACTATCGGATATTTTACAAATATGAACTTACCTTTTGAATTAAATCATCAATTTGAGTCTCCAGATGAAATGGTTGAATTTTTAGATAAAACCGCGGATTTCAATCACATTTATAGTTGCTCAGAACCGACAAAAGTATACAAACAACCTCCTGATCCTTTCACAACGAGTAGATTGCAACAAACGGCTAGTAACGAATGCCATTTCTCTCCAAAGGAAACAATGAAGTTATGTCAATCTTTGTATGAAAGTGGATATATAACTTATATGAGAACAGATAGTAGAAAATATAGTCCTGATTTTATAGAGACAACAAAAAACTATATACTTAGAAATTATGAAGCAACCTACGTGAGTGAAAAAATCGACGCTCTTTGTGGAAGAGCCGTTGCAAGTAAAAAGAAAACAAAAAGTAACCAAAAAAAAGACCTTTCCCAGGAAGCACACGAAGCAATAAGACCGACTAATATTTCTCTCAAAGACTTGCCAGAAAAAGTAAATCCAAGAGAAAGAAGGATGTACAAACTTATTTGGGAGAATACTTTGGAAAGTTGTATGGCATCTGCGACTTACAATGCTGTTAAAGCACAAATTAACGGTCACAGTTTGCGTATTTTTAGTTACGTATCAGAACTTATTCTTTTTCCTGGTTGGAAAATAGTGAAAAATAAATTTTCACGAGACAACAAAGAATACCAATATTTACAAACAATTAAACGAAACCATGGTATTAAATATAATAAAATAACTAGTAAGGTGACAATTAAAAATGTGAAAATGCATTTTACAGAAGCACGTTTAATCCAACTTTTAGAAGAAAAAGGGATTGGCCGTCCTTCTACGTTTGCCATGTTGGTGGATAAAATTCAAGAACGTGGTTATGTTAAAAAAGATGATGTAAAAGGTAAGACTGTTTCAGTGAAAGATTTTGAGTTGGAAAATGACGAAATATCTGAGTTAGAAACAATGCGTGAATTCGGTAATGAGAAAAACAAATTGATTTTACAACCACTTGGAAAAATAGTGATGGAGTTTTTGGACAAACATTTTATCGATCTCTTAAACTATGATTTCACGAGAGAAATGGAAGATGATTTGGACAAAATATCAAAAGGAGATATTATTTGGCATGATCTTTGTAAGAAATGCAATGATAAATTAGATATTATGATAGAACAAGTCAAAAAATGTGAAAAGGGTAAATTTGAAATCAAATTAGATGAAAAACATGTTTATACGCTGGCAAAATACGGAGCTGTTATAAAATGTGTCGAGAAAGTAGACGGTAAAAAAACGACTACTTATAAGTCTATTCGAAAGGATATTGATTTGGATATGAATAAACTGGAAAGCGGTGGTTACAAATTGGAAGATATAATAGAGAACAGCGAAACCAAGAAATTAGCTGCATCAGCAAGTCAAGTTGTCTTGGGAATGTATGATGATAAAGAGGTAATAGTAAAAAAGGGTAAATTTGGCCTCTATGTAACATGTGGTGAAATATCAAAAACATTAAAAAAGATGGGCAATAGACCAATGGAAAATATACAATTAGATGAAGTTATTCCATTATTAGAAGAGGGAAGTAATATGGTGCGGGAAATATCCGCGGATATGAGTATTCGAAAAAGTAAAAGAGGTGATTATGTCTTTTTTAAGACGTCAAAAATGAAAAAACCGAAGTTTATATCATTAAAAGGGTTCGAAGAAGATTATAAAACATGCGATGTCGATGTTTTAAAATCATGGGTACAATCAACCTTTGGGAAAGGTTGAGCCAAAACGACTTTACCACTTTTCAAAAAAACACTATAAAACTTTGGCTCAACCTTTGGGAAAAGTTGATTTGGCTCCACCTTTTCTAAAGGTGGAAAAGGTGGAAAAGCTGGAAAAGTTATAAAGTCCCATTATTAATAATAGTTTTTTTTATAATGAAGCTTGGTAATAACATTTCAGTTATTAGAATATAGGATACATAACCTATAACTATTAAATCTATTCTCACTAAAAATAATGATGACAATAAAATGTATATAAATAATATTTTAAAATCTGTATTACGGTTTGTTCCTATATATAATGGTAATAAGTTTGGTAAAAATAAACTAGATATAATTATAATAAAACAAATTAAAATAAATTTATTTAATGATACGATTAATTTAAAACGACTACCAATTACGTACGAAAAAATGCCAATTAGTAAAGTCAATAAAATATTAGGCCATAGTTTATTTATCATTTCTGTAGTTTTATTTCCACTTAGTTCAGTGCAAATTGATTTTGGTATTGGAGCGTTTATTTTATCTTCTGGTAAGTACTGAAAGCCTAACATATATCTTACTGTATTTGGATCATTAGTACTTTCTACGCCATGATATGTTTGACTACCTTTAAAAAATATACCCTCGTTAACTTGTAAATGTATTTTTATTTTTTTTCCATTTTTATCATAGTATATAAATGGTGGACATTCACCATTCTTTTTAATTAAAATTAAAGTTCTGTAATAGTACGCAAGCTCTGTATCATAATGCATAGGAAAATTTGCATCTTCTCCTTCATACCGTAATAAAATTGCTTTAAAGTCTTTAGAGTTAGATAATACTAATTTTTCACCACATATCTTTTCAAATTTATGTTTTATTTTATTTCCCAAAAAAGTTAAATATTCTTTGGTTTCATTATTAAATTCATGATAATATATTGCACTTCGTTTTGAATAATTTGAATTTGTTAAATTCGATAAAATTTTTGAATACGTATTTATATTACTACAACCATTATCCGTATTTTTACAGCTTATTTTTAATACTTTATTTAAATCATAATTATCTAATAAATTTTTTGTTGTTGAAATCCAAGGAATTTTGTTTTTATCATAGTTATTCTGAATATGATGTAAAACACGACGATGTAATGATTCTCCCCATAGTGTATTTATATTTAGTATTTCAATAATAATAAAAAATATTAAAGGAGATATATTAATATTATTCTTCATATTTATATAATATATATTTATATATAAATTTTGACATGGTTATTGTTTGGTTCAACCTTACCACTTTTCAAAAAAGTGGTGCAAAATGTTTGGCTCCACCTTTATAAAAGGTGGATGGATTTAAAGATTGACTAAATTAACAGCACGATTGATCATAGGTAATAGTGTTGTAAATTCTAATGTAAAAGAATATTCAAA